>Ga0160437_1000010_pt1 | contig 306102 bp, 268 predicted proteins | sample HID1975I_E0MG_FD_108227 | JGI IMG/M metagenome (GOLD analysis project Ga0160437, IMG submission 108227) | Enriched soil microbial communities from UW Madison campus, WI, USA - HID1975I_E0 MG | ecosystem: Environmental > Terrestrial > Soil > Unclassified | place: USA: Madison, Wisconsin... | reverse complement strand
ATTCAACGAATATGCACCTGCATTATTTGGACCTGATACACTTTTATACACAGCATATCCTAACGGAAAAGGAGCTTACGAAATTCCGTTCCACATTTGTATGGGATTATCATTCTTCTTCACCATGTTAGTGATGATTTTGATGAGTCTTGCTGGTCCAAAAGTAAACCCTAAAGCATTCGAAACAGAACCAGGAATGTTTAAAGTTAAACCGCAGACAACAGTCTTAATCGTAATTACATTATTGATTATTGTCGCGCTTTATGTGAAGTTCTGGTAATAAATTATCAGTTCTAATTCTCTCTATTTTTACAGCTGTTGTTTGTTATGAACAACAGCTGTAAATTTTTAAAGAATATTATTGAATAAAAAATAGCCACAGATTCAAAGGATTAAAATGATTTTCATCTCTATTTTAGTCATGGGGACAATCTAATTCATAAATCCTCCTAATCCTTTAAATCTGTGGCACAAAAATTAAAAGTATTTAAATTAAAATATAAATCATGCAGTTATCATTAACCCAAAAAATCATTATCGTTACTGGAGGCGCAAAAGGAATCGGTTTAGGAATCGTTAAAGTTCTAGCCGAAGAAAATGCAATTCCGTTTATCGTTGGACGTAACGAAAATGACAACATCAAAGCCGTAGAAGAATTAAAAGCCATTGGAAAAGAAGCGCATCAAGTTGCCGCCGATTTGACAAAACCCGAAGACTGCAAAAAAGCCGTTGAAGCCGTAATCGCAAAATTTGGCAGAATTGACGGATTGGTAAATAATGCCGGCGTTAATGACGGCGTAGGATTAGAGAACGGAAATTATGAAGATTTTGCTGCTTCTCTTCACAAAAATTTAGTGCATTACTATTTAATGGCACAGCATGCGCTTCCGTATTTGAAAGAATCAAAAGGAGCAATTGTAAACATTGGTTCTAAAACTGCCGAAACAGGTCAAGGCGGAACCTCAGCTTATGCTGCTTCAAACGGAGGACGAAATGCTTTAACCAGAGAATGGGCGGTAGAATTACTGAAATACAGCATTCGTGTAAACGCTGTAATTGTAGCGGAATGTTACACGCCGCTTTACGAAACATGGATTAATACTTTTGAAAATAAAGAAGAAAAATTAGCCGCAATTACAAAAAATATTCCGCTAGAAAACAGGATGACAACAGCTGAAGAAATTGCTAATATGGTAGTTTTCTTGTTGTCTGAAAAATCAAGTCATACCACTGGACAGATTATTTATGTTGATGGTGGTTATACGCATTTAGATCGATCTATTTAATTTTTTTTAGCCACAGATTATACAAGATTAAAAGGATTTTTACATCAAGTTTTGTCAGGCTGAGCGATCCCGAGGCTTCGGGAGAAGCCCACGTCCAATTGGAACGCCCTTCGACTTCGCTCAGGGTGACAAACTAAAGAGAATTCTTTTTAATCTTTATAATCTGTGGCAAAACTCATCTTCGCATTATTTTTAAAATCAGATGGCGTTATTCCTTTAACTTTTTTGAAGAGTTTATTAAAATTTGAAGCTGTTCTATAACCGCATTCATACGCAATTTCAGACATACTTTTATCGGTTTCCAGCAGCAATTTACATGCATTCGAGATTCTGATTTCGTGCAGATAATCCACAAAGTTTTTCTTCGTTTTAACTCTGAACATTCTACAAAAAGAAGTCCGAGTCATATTCGCGACAGCGGCAATTTCTTCTAAGGAAATATTCTTTTTATAATTTTTATTGACGTATTGAAAAACTTCTGAAAGACGATCTACCTTTGAGTCTTTCTGCATCAAAGAATAAATTTCGTCATTGATATAAATCGTATCTTGACTTTCTGAAAGAATAGACAAAATCTCAAAAAGTCCGACAATTACCTCAAAGTCTTTTTTTGAAACTAGCTTCTCCAATTTTTTAGCAATCTGCTTATTGGTTTTTCCGATAATCGAAATCCCTTTTCCAGCCTGAAAAAAGAGTTCGTTGATTTTTTGGGTTTCTTTTAATTCGTAAAAAGTTGGTCCAAAAATATCTTTATGAAAATATACGACAATCGAATTCGCTTTTAAATCTTCAATTCCCTGATAATATTTCTCGTCATTCAGCCATACGTGCGGAATATCAGAACCTAAAAAAACCATGTCACCGGGTTCAAATGGCAAGACCGAATTTCCAATAATTCGCTTGCCGTAACTCTCTTTTACATACACCAATTCCAATTCAGGATGCGAATGAAAAGGCGCTTGAAAAAAAGGCTCGATACGATTTAATACCGACACTTTTGTATTGAGATAAGACGCTATTTTGGTTTGTTCCAATTTCATCTTGCAAAGATAATTAAAGATTATACACGGATAATATTAGACTAATAACAAAAGGCTAAAAAAACTAATTTTATTTTTCGTTTACTGCCCAAATTTTAGTGAAACCAAAGTGCTTAACTTCTTCCCTAACTACAGCAAACGACAACACAAAAAAGAAAAAAAACAACAAGACAATGCTTGATACAACTAAAAAATTAGTCGTAAAACTGCATCCAGACGATAATGTTCTGGTAGCTTTAACCGACTTACCAAAAGGAGAAACCATTCTTTTTGAAAACGAAACTTACGTTTTACAAGACCTCATCAAAGCCAAACATAAATTCTACATGCAGGACATGAAGCAGGGAGAAGAAGTAAATATGTACGGTGTTTTGGTGGGAAAAGTACAATGTGATGTGGCAAAAGGAAGTTTAATGACGACCGAAAACTTAAAACATGCCGCAGATCCTTACGCTTACAGAAATGCTTCTTACGAATGGAATGCGCCTGATGTTTCTAAATTTGAAAACAGAACTTTTAAAGGTTATAAAAGAAAAGACGGACGTGTTGGAACGGCCAATTACTGGCTTTTTGTTCCGACAGTTTTTTGTGAAAACAGAAATCTTGACGTCATCAAAGAAGCATTACACAAGCAATTGGGGTATGCTGTAACCGACAAATACAATCAATTTACGCACGAATTACTGGAAGGTTATTTGAACGGAAATGACATTAATGATATTAATATTGAATTAAATCCGACTCCGAAAAACAAACGTGTTTTTGAAAACGTAGACGGAATTAAATTCTTAAATCACCAAGGCGGCTGCGGTGGAACTCGTCAGGATGCTTCAACTTTGAGCGCTTTATTGGCTTCTTATGCCAATCATCCAAACGTTGGCGGAATCACACTTTTGAGTTTAGGATGCCAGCATTTACAAGTTCAGGATTTTGTAAATGATGTAAAAAGACAAAACCCAGAATTTGACAAACCGTTGTTTATTTTTGAACAGCAGCAGACAGAAAGCGAAGAAGTTTTGATTACTAATGCCATCAAAAAAACATTTGAAGGTTTAATCGAAATCAACCAATATGAAAGAACCGATGCGCCTTTGAGCGATTTATGCATTGGTGTAAAATGCGGCGGAAGCGATGGTTTCAGCGGTGTTTCTGCAAATCCTGCTGTGGGTTACACATCTGATTTAGTGGTAGCTTTAGGCGGAAAAATTCTTTTGGCCGAATTCCCAGAATTATGCGGCGCTGAACAGAATTTAATTGACAGATGTATTACTGAAGATAAAGCCAAAAAATTCATAGATTTAATGGAATCTTATGATGAACTGGCACATAAAGTTGGTTCTGGTTTTCACATGAATCCGTCTCCAGGAAACATCAAAGACGGATTAATTACAGATGCTATCAAAAGTGCTGGAGCGGCCAAAAAAGGTGGAACTTCTCCTGTTGTTGATGTTTTAGATTATACCGAATTGGTTACAAAATCAGGTCTAAGTTTGGTTTGTACACCAGGAAATGATGTGGAAGCAACAACTGGAAAAGCGGCTTCTGGAGCAACTTTAATTTTATTTACTACTGGATTGGGAACTCCGACAGGAAACCCAGTTTGTCCTGTAATTAAAGTGGCAACAAACTCTGTTCTGGCAACCAGAATGAAAGATATTATCGATATTGACTGCGGGCCAATCATTAGTGGTGAAAAATCTATTGAAGAAATGGGCGAAGAGATTTTAGAATATTGTATCAAAGCGGCAAGCGGCGAAATTATTCCAAAAGCAGTTCAATTAAACCAAGACGATTTTATTCCGTGGAAACGCGGCGTATCTTTGTAAAAGACTATTAAAAAACAACTCATAAAAATTTATATCAAATGTTTTCATTACAAAATAAAAAAGCAATTATAACTGGCGGCGGAAGTGGGATCGGAAGAGCGATTTCAGTTTTATTTGCTAAACAAGGAGCTGAAGTTCATATTTTAGAATTGACTGAAGAAAGCGCAAAAGAAACGGTTGAGGAAATAAAATCAAACGGCGGAAATGTTTTCGCGCATGCCTGCGACGTTTCGAACCACGAACAAGTGAAATCAACTTTCGAGAAAATCGGAAATATTCATATTCTTGTAAACAACGCCGGAATTGCACACGTTGGAAAAGTAGACACAACTCCAGAATCTGATTTTGACCGTATCATGAATGTAAACGTAAAAGGAGTTTACAACTGTCTTCACGCATCGATTCCGGCACTAAGAAATTCTGGCGGAGGTGTAATTTTAAACTTAGCTTCTATTGCCTGCTGGGTTGGAATTCCTGACCGTTTTGCTTATTCTACTGCAAAAGGAGCGGTTATGGCCATGACTTTATCGGTTGCAAAAGATTATTTAAATGATAAAATCAGATGTAATTCTATTTCTCCTGCGCGAGTTCATACGCCTTTCGTAGACGGATTTATTGCTAAAAATTATCCTGGAAAAGAAGAAGAAATCTTCGAAAAATTATCTCAGTCACAACCAATCGGACGTATGGGAAAACCAGAAGAAATCGCAACACTTGCTTTGTTCTTATGCAGCGACGAATCGTCTTTCATAACAGGTTCAGATTACCCAATTGATGGAGGTTTTATTAAATTAAACAACTAAGAAAAGAAATAGCCACAGATTAAAGAGTTCAAATCTGTGCGAAAAGATAGCCACGAATTCACGAATTTAAAGGATTAAAAAATCTGTGAAATTTGCGTCAAAAAAATAACTGCGAATTTCACAAATTATGATTTATAAAAATTCGTGAATTCGTGGCAGAAAAAACACTTTACTAAAAAATTAAAGATTATGAAACTTATTAGATTTGGAGAAGAAGGAAAAGAAAAACCAGGAATTCTGCTAAATGAAAAAAGATATGATGTTTCGTCTATCGTAAAAACAGATTACAACGAAGCTTTTTTTGAAAATGACGGATTATCAAAATTAGAAGAAGCTTTAAAAAACAATCCATCTTTACCAGAAGTTAGCGATTCAGTACGTTTAGGTTCGCCAGTTGCGCGTCCGTCAAAAATTATCTGCATCGGATTGAATTATGTAGATCACTGTGAAGAAACTGGCGCTGCAATTCCAGAAGAACCAATTATTTTCTTTAAATCTACAACTTCTTTATGCGGACCAAATGATAATTTGATCATCCCAAAAAACAGCGAAAAAACAGATTGGGAAGTAGAATTGGCATTTGTTGTAGGTAAAAAAGCCAGCTATGTTTCTGAAGAAGATGCACCAAACTATATCGCAGGATACTGTCTTTTGAATGATTACAGCGAAAGAGCATTCCAAATCGAGCGCGGCGGGCAATGGGCAAAAGGAAAAGGTTCTGATACTTTCGCTCCTCTTGGACCAATTATGGCAACTCCAGACGAAGTGGGCGATGTAAATAACCTAAAAATGTGGCTTACTGTAAACGGAAAAACATTCCAAAACAGTAATACTTCAAACTTGATTTTTAAAATTCCATTCTTAGTTCATTATTTAAGCCAGTTTATGACCTTGCTTCCTGGCGATGTTATTAGTACAGGAACGCCTCCAGGAGTTGGTTTAGGGATCAAACCAGATCCAATTTACATTAAAGCGGGTGACGTAATCGAATTAGGAATCGAAGGTTTAGGCACAAGTAAACAGACTGCTGTAGCTTATCAACAAAAATAAAATTTATGGCAGCTCAAAAATTTTGTCTTGCACTAGACTTAAAAGACGACGCAGATTTAATTGCAGAATACAAACAACTGCATGAAAATATTTGGCCGGAGATAAAAAAAAGCATTCAAGATGCTGGAATTTTAGTTTTGGATATTTATTGCACAGGAAATAGACTTTTCATGATCATCGAAGGCGACGAGAATTTTTCTTTTGAGAAAAAAGACAAAGCCGATGCTGAAAATGAAAAAGTTCAGGAATGGGAAACTTTAATGTGGAAATTCCAACAAGCACTTCCTTGGGCAAAACCAGGACAAAAATGGATTTTAATGGATAAGATATTTGAATTGTAATTGATTAAAAATATTCCATAGGAATATCTCATCGGTAGAAAAAAATATTGTCGTTTTGCATTAATGTCCTGTAGGGACATCTGATTTAGGGAAATAATATACCTGAATCAATAATCAAACGTTCCTACGGAACGTATTATCGCAATTCAAATTTCGTTCTACCGACGAGACATTCCTACGGAATGAATCTAGAAACGAATTATTTTTTTGATAAACAAAGCCCTGAATATTCAGGGCTTTGCTCTTTTTGCACATTTACTAAATACGCCATATTGGCTATCAAATAATCGTGTTTTTGGACAAACGGATATTTTCCTTTCCTGTCATAGACTACCCGAACAAAACCCTTTTTTCACATCTGCATTTTTCAGCTGATAAAAAAAAATGTTAAAATAAAATGGATTCCAAGAGAGAAATCTGCTTTTGTTATTGAAAAAAAACAACAATAATATTTTAATATGAAATAAATTATTATTCATCCTTTTGATTACTTTTAGCAGCTAAAAATAAATCTCAATTAACCAAAAATGAAAAAACTAATTATTTCATGCTTATTTATTTCTGGGGCTGTATTTGCTCAAGATATGAATATAGTGAATGGAAACTTTGACTTTTTAAAAGATCAAAAAGAAATCAACACCGAATTTGATTATAGTAATTTTACTATGATGAAAGAAAACAAACCCGAATCCCAATATGTTGAAGAGCATATAGCCGATTTAGACAAAAAAGCAAAAGGAAATGGAAATCTTTGGCACAAAAGATGGATTGTGGCAAAAGATCAAATCTGGACTCCTAAATTTTTAGAAATCGGAAATATTGTAATGACAAAAGCTGGTAAAGAGGTGAATTTTCAGGAAGGATTAAACACACCTTACACTTTAATTGTGCAAACGGTTTGGATTTATCCAGGATGGGATGCAGGAATTATGAAACAGCCGGCAAAAGTCACTACAAATTTAAAGTTTGTTGAAACGGCAAATAAATCAAATGTCTTATTAGAAATTTCAAGTGTTGATGCACCCGGAGATCAATGGGGAAGCAATTTTAATAACGAAACTAGAATTGGAGAAGGATACGCAAAAACAGCAAAATCATTATCTAAACTTTTATTAAAAAAGGCTTTTAAATAAAAAACTCAAATATCCCAGTAGTAATATCTCGTCGGTAGAAAAAAATATTGTCGTTTTGCAGTAATGTCTTGTAGGGACATTTGATTTACGGAAATAACATACGTGAATCAATTAATCAAACATTACTACGGAACGTATTATCACAATTCAAATTTCATACCGACGAGACATTCCTACGGAATGAATCTAGAAAATGAATTATCTTTCTATAAAAAAGCCCTGATTATTCAGGGCTTTGTTCTTTTTGCATATTTAATAAATACGCCATATTGGCTATTACGTGATCGTGTTTTTTGACAAACGGATTTTCTTCATTCCAAACATATCCTGCTAATACCGAACATATTTTTTCTTTCACATCTGGATTTTCAGGCTGATGGAAAAATAAAGTCTGAAGATTTCCTGTGTACCATTCTTGTACATATGTTGTGAAAACAGCAATTCCGCGTTTCATATATTGCGTAAATTCAACTTCCCAGTCAACAGAAATTCCTTGCGATTCTTTTAAGTATAATTTGGCAGCCAGCATTCCAGATTCGGTTGCAAAAGCTACACCAGAAGAGAAAACTGGATCTAAAAATTCAGAACTATTTCCTGTCAGAGCAAAACCATCGCCGTACATTCTTTTTACTGCCCTTGAATAATTTTCTAATTTAACTGGCTCGAATAAAAATTCAGTTCCGGCAAATCTTTTAATATAATAATCAGATTTTTGAATGGCATTTCGTAGAGCCTCAGCATTATCTTTATTTTCAGAAAGAGAATTGATAAAATCAGTTGGACCAACAACTCCCAAACTCGTATTTCCATTGGAAAACGGAATTACCCAAAGCCAAACTTCTGTTTCCAAAATATCAAAAGAAATCTGAGTTCCTTCTTCCCCTTCTGGTCTGTTAATATCTTTTACATGCGTAAAAATAGAAGAATGCGGGTCTAGTTTTGACGGAGTATCCAAATCTAAAAGTCTTGGCAAAACACGTCCATATCCGCTTGAGTCGATTATAAATTTAGCGTGAATTTCTTTTAAATTCCCAGCTGCATCTTTTACAATTGTTTTTGAATTCTTTCCTTCAAAAGAAACTTCCAAAACTTCTGTTTCAAATTCCAGATCAATTCCTTTGCGAACGATTTCCTGTGCCATCGTGTTGTCAAAATCAGCACGAGGAACTTGCCAAGTCCAGTCCCAGCCTTCGCCAAATTTTACACTAAAATCAAAATTACAGATTTCTTCTCCTCTAATAAAACGAGCTCCTAGTTTTTTCTCGAAGTTCATCGCATCAAGCGCTTCAAACAATTCCGCTTCAGCAAAATGATCCATAACACGAGGAATAAGACTTTCGCCTACTACCAGTCTCGGAAACTTCGTTTTTTCTACAACCTTAACCTTAACATTGTTTTTATACAGATACGATGCCGAAACACAACCAGATGGTCCTGCACCAATCACTAAAACATCAACAAACTCCTTTGTCATATTAGAATTATTATCATTAATTAGCCTACATTTGCCTACATCAAAATAACTACATTTATTTTGATAAATAAAATTAAATTAGCACAACCAAAATCGATTTAATGAATACAATTAATGAATATTTAAGTTTAACGGAATTTGAAGCCATAATATTTGGAAATCAAAAAGTTAAAATTAGTGATGTCGTTCTAGACCGAGTAAATGAGAGTTTTAATTTCTTAAAAGAATTCTCTGGAAACAAAGTTATATACGGAGTAAATACTGGCTTTGGCCCAATGGCTCAATATAGAATTAAAGAGTCTGATCAAATTCAATTACAATATAATTTAATTAGAAGCCACTCTTCTGGAACAGGAAAACCATTAAGTCCTGAGTGTGCAAAAGCTGCAATTTTAGCAAGATTAAATACTTTGTCTTTAGGAAATTCAGGAGTTCATCCTTCTGTAATTCATTTAATGGCAGAATTAATCAATAGAGATATTACGCCTTTAATTTTTGAGCACGGCGGCGTGGGTGCCAGCGGTGACTTGGTGCAATTATCGCATTTAGCTTTAGTGTTAATTGGTGAAGGTGAGGTTTTTTATAAAGGAGAAAGAAGACCAACTCCAGAAGTTTTCGAAATTGAAGGTTTAAAACCAATTCAAGTAGAAATTAGAGAAGGACTGGCATTAATCAACGGAACTTCTGTAATGACAGGAATTGGCGTTGTAAATGTTCATTATGCTCAAAAATTATTAGATTGGTCGCTAAAAGCTTCTTGCGCGATTAACGAATTGGTTCAGGCTTATGATGATCATTTCTCAGCAGAATTAAACCAAACCAAACGCCATAAAGGACAGCAGGAAGTGGCAGAAAGAATGAGAAAAAATCTTTCTGACAGTACTTTAATCCGCAAAAGAGAAGACCATTTATATTCTGGAGAAAATACCGAAGAAATCTTCAAAGAAAAAGTTCAGGAATATTATTCACTAAGATGTGTGCCTCAAATTTTGGGACCAGTTTTAGAAACTATCAATAATGTATCTTCTATTTTAGAGGACGAATTTAACTCGGCAAACGACAATCCAATTATAGACGTAAAAAACAAACACGTTTACCACGGAGGAAATTTCCATGGAGATTACATTTCGCTTGAAATGGATAAACTGAAAATCGTTATTACCAAATTAACGATGCTGGCAGAACGTCAATTGAATTATTTATTGAATTCAAAAATCAACGAAATCCTTCCTCCATTTGTAAACTTAGGAACATTAGGATTTAATTTCGGAATGCAGGGAGTACAATTCGTTGCAACCTCAACAACTGCCGAAAACCAAATGTTGTCAAACCCAATGTATGTTCATAGTATCCCAAATAACAATGACAATCAAGACATTGTAAGTATGGGAACAAATGCTGCGGTAATTACATCAAAAGTTATTGAGAATTCTTTTGAAGTTTTAACTATCGAATTAATCACAATTGTTCAGGCGATTGATTATTTAGGACAAAAAGATAAAATTTCGTCTGTTACTAGAAAATGGTACGACGATGTTCGCAATATAATTCCAGCGTTTAAAGAAGATCAGGTAATGTATCCTTTCGTACAAAAAGTAAAAGATTATCTGATAAATAGTTAAACCTGTATTTTACATTATTAATATTGAATCTTAAAATCATGAAAAAACCATTTCTTTTTTTGTTGCTGTGCTGCATTCAATTTGTTAATAGTCAAGAACTGGCATTAGTTAAAAAGAATTCAAAAATTGGATATATTACCAAAGACGGATCTTTTAAAATTGAGCCTCAATATAAATCTGCCAGAAGTTTTTCTGAAGGATTGGCTGCCGTTGAAAATGGCGGAAAATGGGGCTTTATTGATGCAAAAGGAAGCTGGATAATTCCTGCCTCTTTTGATGATGCTAAAGATTTTAACAGCGGAATTGCCATTGTAAAAACAGGAAAAGAATGGGTTTATATTGATAGAAAAGGAGAAATCCAAAAAGCTCCTCCTTCTGAAAAATTATTTGATTTTAGTAATGGAGTGGCTTTCATCAGACAAAACAATAAAGTTGGTTTGATCAACAATAAAATGGCGGTTGTTTTAGAACCAAAATACGATCAGATCAAACCTTTTGAAAATGGTTTTGCAAGAGTGGAACTGAACAAAAACTGGGGAATCATAAATACCGACGGAAAGGAATTGGTTCAACCTGCATATGCAGAAATCGGAAATTATTTCAAGAACACAACTTGGGCCAGAAAAGATAAAACTTTCGGACTAGTAAGTTCTGGGAAATTTATTCCTGTTGACGGCGCTGAAAAAATCTGGGATTTTGAAACTCAAGATTTAACTTTTGCTAAAAAGAACGGAAAAATTGGTTACATCGATTTAAAAGGAAATTGGGCAATTCTTCCTATTTATGATAAAGGAAAAGCGTTCTCAAAAAATCTAGCGCCAGTTTTGGTTGGAAAAAAATGGGGATTCATTAATCCAGAAGGAAAATTTGTTATTGAACCAACTTACAGTGACGCAGAAGTTTTCAGCACAAACGGCTTAGCTCCAGTAAAAGAAAGCAATTGGGGATTCATCAACGAATCTGGAAAATTGGTAATTCCAACACAATACGGCATTACAACAAACGCTATTATTGCGATGTTTGTACAGCAGGATAAAGGATTTATTGATGGTGTTGCGAGAGTAAAAAACGAAGGAAAGTGGGGATTTCTAAAACCAGACGGAACTGTATTAAGCAACCAATGGTTTGAAAATGCTGAATTGTTTTCAAAATCGGCAGAAAGACATCAGCCGGCATCTGCTCCAGCTGAAGCCCCAAAACAAGAAACAAAAACAACTAAAACTGCTGCCAAATCGACTACGAAACCAGCAGCTAAGAAAAAGAAATAAATTTCACTTATGAAGTGTGTATTAGTAACAGGCGGTTCAAGAGGAATCGGAAGTGCTATTTGTAAAAAACTAGCCGTAGAATCTGATTATTATATTCTGATTAATTATCATTCGAATCAAACAGCTGCCGAAGAAACATTACAAGAAATTCAAAAATTAGGCGCAACAGGAGAAATTTTAGGTTTTGATGTGGCTAATTTTGAACAAGTACAAAACGTTTTAACACAATGGCAGGAAGCAAATCCTGAAAAATTGGTCGAAGCAATCGTAAACAATGCTGGAATTACAAAAGACGGACTTTTTATGTGGATGACTCCAGAAGACTGGAGCGGTGTTTTAAATACAAGCGTAAATGGTTTCTTTAATGTGACACAATTTTTTATTCAAAAAATGTTACGCAATAAATACGGCCGAATTGTAAATATGGTTTCTGTTTCTGGAGTAAAAGGAACTGCAGGACAAACCAATTATTCGGCAGCAAAAGGCGCAATTGTCGCAGCAACAAAAGCTTTGGCACAAGAAGTTGCCAAAAGAAATATTACAGTTAATGCTGTTGCTCCTGGTTTTATCAGGACTGATATGACAAGTGAGCTGGATGAAAAAGAATTATTAAAGCTGATTCCGGTAAATCGTTTTGGCGAAGCCGAAGAAGTTGCAGATTTGGTAAGCTTTTTGATTTCTAAAAAAGCAAGCTATATTACTGGAGAAATTATCAATATTAACGGCGGAATATATTCTTAAAGAATACTATGTTTGCGAAGTTTGTTTTTAAGTTTTTTATTTAACAACAAAAATTGCTCGCAATCCCGATAGATATCGGGAGCTAAGTTGCAAAGTTTTTGGAAAAAAGACTTTTAAAAAAAACTTAGTGCCTTTGTTTTAAAAATTACACTTTAAGGATAAAAAATTACTTTGAAAGACGATGAATAGAAGAGTGGTAATTACTGGAATGGGAATTTATTCTTGTATCGGAACTTCTTTAGACGAAGTAAAAGATTCATTATACGAAGGAAAATCTGGTATTCAGTTTGATTCTGAACGTAAAGAATTTGGTTTCCAATCAGCTTTAACAGGAATGGTTCCGAAAGCCGATTTAAAAAATTTATTGACTCGCAGACAGCGTATGAGCATCGGTGAAGAGACCGAATATGCTTATATGGCAACTATAGAAGCATTGAAAAATGCAAATATTGATGATGCTTTTTTTGATGAGCATGAAGTGGGTATTATGTATGGAAACGACAGCGTTTCTAAAGCAATCATTGACGCAACAGATATTGTACGAGAAAAAAAAGACACAGCCTTAATTGGTTCTGGAGCAATTTTTAAATCGATGAATTCTACCGTAACAATGAATCTTTCGACGATTTTCAAACTTCGCGGTATCAATCTTACTGTAAGTGCAGCCTGCGCAAGTGGTTCGCATTCCATTGGATTAGCCTATTTTTTAATAAAAAGCGGTTTTCAAGACATTGTAATTACGGGTGGTGCACAGGAAATCAACAAATATGCAATGAGCAGTTTTGATGGTTTGGGTGTTTTTTCTAACCGAGAAAGCGATCCCGAAAAAGCCTCAAGACCTTTTGATAAAGATCGAGACGGATTAATCCCGAGCGGCGGCGGTGCAACTTTAATTCTTGAAAGTTATGATTCTGCAATTGCCAGAGGCGCGAATATTATTGCAGAAATAGGCGGTTACGGATTTTCATCAAACGGCGGGCACATTTCAACTCCAAACGTTGACGGACCTGCAACAGCAATGAAACGCGCGCTTGAAGATGCTAAATTAAATGCTTCGGATATCGAATACATAAACGCTCATGCAACCTCAACACCTGTTGGAGATGCAAACGAAGCAAAAGCTATCTTTGAAGTATTTGGAGAAAAAAATCCCCCTGTAAGTTCTACAAAATCAATGACAGGGCACGAATGCTGGATGGCTGGAGCCAGCGAAATAATTTATTCGACCTTAATGATGCAGCACAATTTTATCGCGCCAAACATCAATTTGGAAAATCCAGATGAAGATGCTTCAAAATTAAATTTAGTTAAAACTACGTTAAACAAAAAATTTGACATATTTTTGTCCAATTCTTTCGGTTTCGGAGGAACCAACTCTGCGTTGGTGGTTAAAAAGTTTAAATTGAACGATGAATAAAGAAGAGATAATAGCAAGAATTAATGGTTTTTTGGTTGATGAATTTGAAGTAGATAATGACGATATTGAACCAGATGCTAATTTAAAAGACACACTGGGATTAGACAGTTTAGATTATGTTGATCTAGTAGTTTCTATCGAATCTAATTTTGGTGTAAAACTGGTTGAAGCTGATTTTGTTGGAATTGCTACTTTTCAGAATTTCTATGACCTAATCGAAACTAAACTAAAAGCTAAAGCTGTTTAATGAGTCAATGGGATGGCAAATCAAAAGGAACAGTTTTAGGTTATAAAATATTCGTTTTTTTGATTCAAAAAGCGGGTGTCAAAGCCGCTTATGTCTTACTTTATTTTGTCGCTTCTTATTATTTTTTATTTCTAAGAAAAAGCAACAAAGCCATTTTTTATTATTTTAAAGAAAGGCTGCAATACTCCAATTTCAAATCCAAGAAAATGGTTTTCAAAAGTTACTACACTTTTGGACAGACTATTATTGATAAAATTTCGATTTCGGCTGGTCTAAGAAATAAATTCACTTACGAATTTGACGGAATCGAAACACTGAAACAATTACTTGCCGAGAAAAAAGGCGGCGTTTTGATCAGCGCACATGTCGGTAATTTTGAAATTGCCGAACATTTTTTGGGCGATATCGATCTTAATTTTCAAATCAATTTAGTTACCACAGATTTAGAACATTCTGCTATTAAAAATTATTTAGAGAGTGTTACTCAAAAACCAACTGTAAAATTCATCATCATTAAAGAAGATTTGTCTCATATTTTTGAGATTAATGCGGCGTTGGCCAATAATGAATTAGTTTGTTTTACCGGTGATCGTTATTTTGAAGGGACGAAATCTTTAACAGAAAACTTACTAGGAAAAGAAGCAAATTTCCCTGCTGGTCCTTTTCTAATTGCTTCGAGACTTAAAGTTCCTGTAGTTTTTGTTTATGTAATGAAAGAGCCCAATCTGCATTATCATTTATATGCTAGAGAAGCAGAAGTAAAACACCGCGACGAAAAAGCACTTTTAAAAGAGTACGTAAAAAGTGTTGAAAGTATTCTAAAAAAATATCCGCTTCAATGGTTTAATTATTTCGATTTTTGGAATGCTTTTAAAGGTTCATAACTGCAAAGGCTCAAAGCTGCAAAGGTTTTTTTAAAAAATAATCTTTACAAATCTTTTAATCTCTGGTAAAAACTAAAAATCATTTTTTGGAAGTTAAACCCAATTAACTGCAAATGGTAAAAAATTCAGGAATTAGCGACAAACAAAACTTTGCGCATCAAATAAGAAAATTCGTTTAAATAAATTTACCTATTTTTGCTAACCACCAAAGCAGAAAAACCTAAATGAAAAATGTTCTCATAATTTATTATTCTCAGTCGGGACAACTGGAATCTATTGCAAGAAACATTGCAAAACCATTTCTAAACTCAGAGAATATAAATCTCACTTTTCACGAAATACAATTAGAAAAACCATTTCCTTTTCCGTGGAATAAAGATTCTTTTTTTGATGCTTTTCCAGAATCGTTTTTACAGATTCCGACAGCATTAAAACCCGTTCCAGAAAAAATTTTAAACACAAAATTTGATTTGGTGCTTTTTCATTATCAGGTTTGGTATTTATCGCCTTCAATTCCCATTAATTCTTTTTTGAAAAGTGATGATGCCAAGAAAATTTTAAATAATACGCCTGTTGTTACAATCAGCGGTTCTAGAAACATGTGGATCATGGCGCAGGAAAAAATTAAAGTTCTGCTGAAACAAGCAAATGCAGATTTAGTTGGAAACGCAGCTTTGGTAGACCGCGTTGGAAATTTAATCAGCGTAATAACAATTGTAGAATGGATGTTTTCTGGTGTTAAGAAAAAGTATCTCGGTATTTTTCCGCTGCCAGGAGTTTCAGAAAAAGACATACAAGAGTCCAGTCAGTTTGGAGAAATCATATTAGATTCCTTAAACAATAACAATTTTGCTAATTTACAGCCAAAATTAGTCGAAGCTGGAGCTGTAAAAATAAGTTCGTATTTAGTGACTGTCGACAAAACAGCCAATAAAATTTTCAATAAATGGTCAAATATCATTTATAAAAATCAAAAAAACCGAAAACAGCTTCTTAAAGTATTTAATGTTTATTTATTCCTTGCAATATGGTTAATTTCACCAATAGTGTATATATTGCACCTTATTACCTATCCGCTTAAGTTAAAAACTATAAAAAAGGAAACTCAATATTATCAAGGAGTTTAGAAGACGAAATTTAGATTATGTTTGAAGTATATATTACAAAAGCTGCAAAATATTTGCCAAATGACGCTGTTTCTAACGATGAAATGGAAGCTTATTTAGGACTTATCAACGATACTGCCTCAAAAGCAAGACGTATTATTTTGCGCAACAATAAAATTACAAGCCGCTATTATGCTGTTGATAAAGATGGAAAAAGCACTCACAGCAATGCCGAATTAACTAAAAATGCAATTTTGCCGTTATTCGACGAAGATTTTACGCCTCAGGATTTAGAAGTACTTTCATGTGGCACCTCAACTCCGGATATTTTTCTGCCTTCGCACGCTGCGATGGTTCATGGTCTGCTAAAAAACAAATCAGTAGAATTAAACTCTTCAACAGGAGTTTGCTGCGCTGGAATGAACTCTCTTAAATTTGGTTTTCTTTCGGTAAGGTCTGGAAATTCTAAAAATGCAATCTGCACAGGATCAGAAAAAGTTTCAACCTGGCTGAATGCTCAAAAATACAATCACGAGGCTGACAATTTAAAAAGCCTTGAAGAACAGCCAATTATTGCATTCAAAAAAGATTTTCTTCGTTGGATGCTGTCAGATGGAGCTGGTGCTTTTCTTTTAGAAAATAAACCAAGAGGTCCAATTTCATTAAAAATAGAATGGATGGAAGCTTTTTCGTACGCTTACGAATTAGAAACCTGCATGTATGCTGGAGGTGATAAATTAGAAAACGGAGAAATCAAATCATGGAGCGATTATGCACCAGAACAATGGTTGAACGAATCTGTTTTTTCTATCAAACAAGACGTTAAATTATTAGACGAATTTATCTTGTCAAAAGGTGCCGAAAGCATGAAAGATGCAATGGACAAAAACAAGGTAACATCAGATGATATTACTTATTTTATTCCTCACGTTTCTTCTAACTTTTTTGTGGAAGGATTGAAAAAAGGTTTGTCAGAAAAAGGAATCGGAATGAGCGATGATAAATGGTTCATGAATCTTTCTCGAGTTGGAAATGTAGGTTCTGCCTCTATTTACTTGGCTCTTGAAGAATTAATGAATTCAGGAAATTTGAAAAAAGGAGATCACATTCTTTTATCAGTTCCGGAAAGCGGAAGATTTTCTTTCGCGTATGCGTATTTAACAGTTTGCTAAATGGAAACAATGGCACTTTTAGAAAAAGAAACTGTAGAAAATTTATTGCCGCAAAAGTTCCCTTTTGTAATGGTAGATGCTATGCATTCTTACACTGAAACTTCTCTGGTTTCAGGTTTGAAAATTAAGCAGGACAATATTTTCGTAAACAACAATACTTTTCTAGAAGCTGGTTTAATAGAACATATGGCACAATCTGTGGCACTTCATACTGGTTATCAGTTTTTTTTAAGAAATGAAACTGCGCCAACCGGATACATCGGTTCTATTAAAGAAATTGAAATAAAAAGACTTCCAGAACTTAACGACACCATTCAATCTGAAGTAACTATTCTGCAGGAATTTGCAGGGATTACTTTGGTAAATATCGTGACAACTTTAAATAATGAAGAAATTGCAAACGGACAGATAAAAACTGTTTTAGCAAAATAATATTATGATTGTGAATACTGGAGTTGACATACAAAATTATTTGCCGCACCGAGCACCAATGCTTATGGTAGATTTGATTTTGGATATTGATGCCAACTTTGTAGAAACCACTTTTTTGATAAAAGAAGACAATATTTTTGTGCAGAATAATGTTTTTATTGAAGCGGGTCTAATTGAAAATACAGCACAGACGTGTTCTTCTATTGTTGGAAAAAAATACTTTTTTGACGAAAACGGAACAGAAAATGAGAACGTAAATGTAATTGGATTTATCAGTGCCTTAAAAAATGTAAAAATTCACTCGCTGCCAAAAGTCGGCGATACCATAATTACCAAAGCAGATTTAGTTTCAAAATTTGCCGGCGACGATTACACTTTATGCACGATGAGCTGTCAAAGTTCTGTCGAAGACCAGTTACTTTTAGAATGCGAAATTAACTTGTTTATTCAAAAGACAGTTTCAGTTGGATAATTCAAAAAAAATCATTTTACATCTAGTAACTCGAATCGGAATTTTGATTCTTTTACTGGGTTTGGTCTTCTTATTTTGGCATTTTACCTACGATCCACATAAATTTTGTGACGAAAACGGACATAAACATGTAGATGGCGGTTTAGGTTTTTTTATCATTCTATTTTTAATCACTCAAATGTTTTATTTGGGATTACTAATAGAAATGATTTATTTATTTGTGAAGAAACAGCGAATTTTAGCCTTTGCAAATCTCGGATTTTTAATAATTAGTTTATGTATAGTTTCTATCTGTATGTTTCTAATAAATTAAATTAGCACTATGGAAAAAGATAAAGTACCTCAAGATAAAAGTAACTTAACAAAAAACAACGTTAAAGAGCTTTTGTACGCAACTGATGAAAATGGCAATTACACCACAACCTTAAGCACTGGCTGGGAGCCTAAAACAATTGCATTATCGAATTCTATCGATGAAATAAACGAGCGTATTTCTGAGGCTAAACAACAAGTTTTAAATGGCGAAGCCAGTCCGATTGTTTATTTTATGGAAGTCAACAAAATGGATCTTACAATTTTAGCCAGTTATGTCGGAATGTGGAAATGGCGCGTAAAAAGACATTTTAAACCTGACGTTTTTGCCAAACTAACCGACAAAATCCTGAAAAAATATGCGGATACTTTTGAAGTATCAATCGAAGAATTAAAAAACAGCATCACCAAATAATGGAATTATCTTTCACACATCATCAGTCTGCTCATTGTGAAAATGGAGTAGCGTCAAATCTGCTAAAAAACAGCGGACTAAACATCAGCGAACCGATGGTTTTTGGTATTGGCTCTGGACTTTTCTTTGTATATCTGCCTTTTATAAAAGTAAATTATGCTCCGGCGATTAGTTACAGAACTCTGCCAGGACAAATTTTTAATAAAGTTGCCAATCGTTTAAACCTTAAAATAAAAAGACAAAAATTTTCTTCCGTTTCAAATGCCAACAAAGCATTGGATGAAAATTTAAAAAATAATATCCCAACCGGATTACAAGTCGGCGTTTATAATTTAAGTTATTTTCCTGACGAATATCGTTTTCATTTCAACGCACACAACTTAGTCGTTTACGGAAAAACCGAAACCGATTATTTAGTGAGCGATCCTGTTATGGAAACCGTAACCACTTTAACGCACGAAGAGTTAGACAAAGTTCGTTTTGCCAAAGGAGCTTTTGCGCCGCGCGGCCAAATGTATTATCCAATTCAGGTTCCGAACGACGTTGATTTAAAAAGCGCTATCATTAAAGGAATCAAAAATACCTGTCGCGATATGCTGGCGCCAATGCCAATTGTGGGTGTTCGCGGGATTAAATTTGTTTCAAAGCAAATTAGAAAATGGCCCATAAAACACGGAACCAAAAAAGCCAATCATTATTTGGCACAAATGGTTCGTATGCAGGAAGAAATTGGAACTGGAGGCGGAGGTTTCCGTTTTATTTATGCCGCATTTTTACAGGAAGCTTCGGTTATTTTAAATAATGAAGAACTAAAAGATCTTTCTAAAGAAATGACAAAAATTGGCGATTCATGGCGTGATTTTGCGGTTGAAGCTTCAAGAATTTACAAAAACAGAAGTGCCAAAGAAGATGCTTACAACACCATTGCCGATGAACTTTTGGACATTGCCAATAGAGAGGAAATCTTTTTCAAAAAATTAAAAAAAGCCATCAGTTAAGATATTTTGCAGCCTATAATTAAAATAGAATCCCTTTCGAAAAAGTACAAAGATGCCGACCAGTATTCTTTGAACAATGTTTCGCTAAATATAAATGAAGGAGAAATTTTTGGTCTTCTGGGCCCAAACGGCGCCGGAAAAACTACTTTAATTTCCATGCTCTGCGGATTGGTTAAACCAACTTCGGGACATTTTACAATTGACGATTTAAGTTACTCCAATCACTCATCAAAAATCAAAAAAATCATAGGCGTTGTTCCTCAGGAATATGCCCTATATCCTACTCTTACAGCCCGCGAAAACCTGCATTATTTTGGAAGTATGTACGGCTTAAAAGGTTCTGATTTAAAAGATAAAGTAATCGAAACTTTAGATCTTTTGGGTTTATTAAAATTTGCCGATAAACGAGTGGAAACCTTTTCGGGCGGAATGAAACGCCGTGTCAATTTAATTGCGGGAATTTTGCATAAACCAAAAGTTTTATTTTTAGATGAGCCAACCGTTGGTGTTGACGTTCAGTCTAAAAATGCTATTATCGATTATCTAAAAGTATTGAACGAAAACGGAACGAGTATTATTTATACTTCTCATCATTTGGCTGAAGCCGAAGATTTCTGCACAAATATCGCCATTTTAGACCGAGGCCGAATTTACGCCAAAGGAACTCCTTCAACTTTAATCAATTCTGTTGAAGAAGCTAGAAATCTTGAAGACGTTTTTATTTCATTAACCGGTAAAGACCTGAGAGATGATATATAAAATTTGGATGTCTATCGTAAAAGAATTTCTACTGCTTAAACGCGATTTAGGCGGATTGATTATTCTGTTTATAATGCCTTTGGTTTTGGTTATTACGGTTACGTTAATTCAGGACAGCACTTTTAAAACCGTGAGCGATTCTAAAATTCCAATTTTATTAGTTGATAATGACAAAGGTTCGGTTTCTAAAACCGTTTTTGAAAATCTGGAAAAAAGTAATTTGTTCAGCGTAGTTACACAAATCGACAATAAAACGATTACCGAAGATATTGTCAGAGAAAATGTTTACAAAGGAAAATTTCAATTGGCAATTGTAATTCCAGAAAATTTAAGTTCTGATTTACAAGCGAAAGTTGATCAGAATGTCGAAAAAATTGTGAGCAGTTTGGGCATGACCGATAGTACTTCAGCAAGCGAACCTCAACGAATTATAAAAGAAAAAGAAGTAAAACTGTATTTTGATCCGGCGGTTCAAATGAGTTTTAAAAATGCGGTCATGAGTTCTATTGACAAAATGATTTCGCAGATCGAAACCAAATCAATTTACACGACTTTTCAAAATCAATTAGGAGAAGGAACTACCGATTTTGAGCAAAAAAGTTTCATTTCATTTAAAGAGATCATTCCGAAAATAAATAACAAAGAAGTTCGCCCGAATTCGGTGCAGCATAACGTTCCGGCGTGGACACTTTTTGCGATATTCTTTATCGTGATTCCGTTATCGATCAATATTGTAAAAGAAAAATCACAGGGAACTTTTATTCGTTTAAGAACCAATCCGGTTTCTAATTTAGTGGTGATTATTGGCAAAACCATTACCTACTCGATTATTTGTATGATTCAGTTTTATATGATGGTTGCCGTTGCAGTATTTTTATTTCCATCTATCGGACTTCCGTCTTTAAATATTGAAGGGCATTTAGCCTTGATGAGCGTTGTCGCTTTATTTTCAGGATTCGCCGCAATTGGATTCGGAATTTTATTAGGAACCGTTGCGAGTACGCAGGAACAATCGGCTCCGTTTGGCGCAACGAGTGTAATTATTCTGGCGGCAATTGGCGGCATTTGGGTTCCCGTTTTTGCCATGCCGAAAATCATGCAGATTATTGCCAAATCCTCACCGATGAACTGGGGATTAGACGCTTTTTATGACGTTTTACTACGTAACGTTTCTTTCCTCGAAATCATTCCAAAAATAAGTTTGTTATTTTTGTTTTTCATTCTCACAACAGCCATCGCATTATTTTATGACAAAAAGAAAAGAACAGTATAACGAAGCCACAGATTTAACCGTTTCACACGAAATCAGAATTCGTTTTAACGAAACTGATCCGCTTGGAATTGTTTGGCACGGCAATTATATTACCTATTTTGAAGATGGACGAGAAGCGTTTGGCCGTAAACACGGACTTACTTATCTGGATATTGGAAATACAGGATATACAACACCGATTGTAAAATCAAAATGCGAACATAAATTGTCTTTGCGCTACGGTGATGTCGTAACAATTGAAACAACAGTTGTTGATACGCCCGCAGCCAAAATGATTTATCGTTTTAAAATTATTGACGAAAAAGGTGAAGTAGCGTGCACTGGTGAAACCGTTCAGGTTTTTTTAGATAAAGAAGGAAATTTAATGCTGACGAATCCGCCTTTTTATGAGGAATGGAAACGAAAAGTGGGGTTGTTGAAGTAGAACACGAATTGCACTAATTTTCACGAATAAGAAAAGAAAATCTGTGAAAATCTTCTAAAATCTAAAGAATCTGCGTGCAAAAAAATTAAACACATAGAATCATAGAATTTAAAAGGGAATAAAAGAATTAAATAAAATCAAGATTTTACACATAGCTATGTTTGTTTAAACAAATGAAATGCCTTTTTCAGGCAAACTGAACTATGTATCTATGTGTTAAAAAAATATACCTACAAGGTTTTGTCCCGAAGCCTCGGGATTGCAGAAGAAAAATTAAGAATAACAAAATGTTAAAAGAAATATACATCACAGAAACAAATTGTATCACGCCTTTAGGTTTTGATGTTGAGTCCAATATTGAAGCGATTCTTCGCGGTGATTCTGGTATTCAGATTCACAATGATATTTCTTTGATGCCAAATTCGTTTTATGCTTCTATCATTTCTGATGAAAAAATAAACAGTGCTTTTTCAAAAATCAGTACTGAAACCCAATATTCCCGTTTAGAGAAAATGATGATTTTGGCTTTAGAGCCAATTATCAAAAATGCTGGAGTTGAATTAAATTCAAAAACGGCTTTTATACTTTCTACCACAAAAGGAAATGTTACGGCTTTAAAAGAGAATTCTGAGGAAAGTTTTAATAATGCACATTTAGATGTTTTAGCAAAAAATGTTGCCGATTTCTTCCAATTTCAAACACAGCCAATTGTAGTTTCAAATGCCTGCGTTTCTGGAATTTTGGCCGTTTCAATTGCCAAAAGAATGATTCAATCTGAACTTTATGACAATGTTTTTGTGATTGCCGGCGATGAAGTTTCAGAATTTGTTTTGTCTGGTTTTAATGCATTTCAAGCCATGAGCGATCTGCCATGTAAACCCTATTCTAAAAACAGAACCGGAGTAAGTTTAGGCGAAGCAACCGCTGCGATTTTAGTTTCGGCGGAAGCCAAAAACGCCAAAATAAAAGTGATTGGCGACAGTTCGATAAACGATGCGAATCATATTTCGGGACCTTCAAGAACGGGCGAAGGTTTGTTTAGAAGTATTCAGAATGCTTTAAAAGAAGCTCAAATCGAAGCCAATAAATTAGATTATATTTCAGCACACGGAACCGCAACGCCTTTTAACGACGAAATGGAAGCCATTGCATTCAGCCGTTTGGGTTTACAAAATGTTCCTGTAAATAGTTTAAAAGGATTTTACGGTCATACATTAGGCGCTTCGGGATTATTGGAAACAGTAATTGCAATAGAATCAGCCAATCAAAATATGCTTTTTGAATCGAAAGGTTTTGATGAAATCGGCGTAAGCGAAAATATTAGAGTAATAGAGAAAAATGGAGAAGCCACTATTAATTATTTTTTAAAGACGGCTTCTGGATTTGGAGGTTGCAATACGGCTGTGGTTTTTGAGAAAGTTAAATAGAATTAAAAAACATTATTTATGAATGAAATAGCAACTCAAATTCCTTACAAGGAAATTTTACTTTCTCTATTAACTTTTCTAAGTGCTTTTTTATTATGGCGTATTCAATATCAAAAAGATAGAGTAAAAAACATTGAAAGTCAACTATCTGAAAAAAAATATAAAATGTACTCTGAGTTTATTTATATTCTATTCGATGCGACCAACGCTGCCAAAACAGGTAAGGCAATAACTGAAAAAGAAATTGCAAAACGAATGGCGGAAATAAAACGGGATATGTTTATTTATGCTCCAGACAACGTTTTCAAAAAATTCACAGAATGGACTTTAAAAATAAATGGGGAAGGATCTGGAATTAAACATTTTAAAATATATTTTGAACTAATGAAAATGATTAGAGAAGATATGGGAAACAAAGGCACAAAATTAAAACTTGATGATTTTATGCTATTCTATATGCAAGATGAAGAAGAATATAAGAAATTTAAAGAACTCCATTTTTAAATGGTAATTATGCATTCAACCATTTATTTATTTTTTAATGACTCAAAATAAAACCTACATACAATCCTACATCACCATCCAAAACAACGAAATTGTTTTGAACGGAACTTCTGTATTCAAAATTGAACCGACAGATTTTGCGGATTTCTCCAAACAAGCCTATCGTAATTTTGAAATGCAATATCCAAAGTTTTTCAAAATGGATGCTTTGAGCAAACTGGCTTTTTTAGGATCAGAATTGCTTTTGAGTCCGATCACTTCAAATGAAGAGGAAAATAATATTGCTTTGGTTTTGGCCAATAAATCGTCAAGTTTAGATACCGATGTAAAATATCAGGAATCGATTTCAGACAAAGAAAACTATTTTCCAAGTCCGGCGGTTTTTGTTTATACGCTGCCAAATATTTGTTTGGGCGAAATAAGTATCCGCCATCAGCTAAAAAGTGAAAATTCTTTCTTTATATTTGATGCTTTCAATTCTGAGTTTTTGTGGAACTATTCGGGGATTTTGTTAAACACAAATAAAGCGGATACAGTTCTTTGTGGCTGGGTTGAATTTTTTAATGATAATTATAAGGCTTTTCTTTGCACGATCAGCAAGGAAGAAAACGAAAAATATACAAACGAAACTATCAATACATTATACAATAAATAATCATGGAAGCATTAAAAGGAGAATTAAAAAATAAAATCATTACAACTCTTAACCTTGAAGATATCACAATCGAAGACATTGCTGATAACGATCCTTTGTTTGGAGACGGTTTAGGTTTAGACTCGATTGATGCACTTGAATTGATCGTGATTTTAGATAAAGATTACGGAATTAAATTAGTAGATCCGAAAGAAGGAAAAACAATTTTCCAATCTATCGAAACTATGGCGGCTTATATTAGCGCGAACAGAACTAAATAAATTTTAGATTTTAGACTTTAGATTTTAGATTTCTTAGACAGAAATATTTAGAATCCATAGTCTAAAATCATAAATCTAAAATCTAAAATGGCAAAAGGTGTTGCAATAACGGGAATGGGAATTATTTCTTCGATCGGAAATTCGGTTGAAGAAAATTATCATTCGTTAATCGAAAATAAAATCGGGATTTCCCGTATTCAAAATATTTCGACAGTTCATGCAGATGTTATTAAAGTTGGTGAAATCAAAAAAACCAACGATGATCTCATCGCTGAACTGGAATTAAACAGCGATAATAATTTTTCAAGAACCGCTATGATTGGTACTTTGGCAGCCAAACAAGCTGTTGAAAATGCCGGCATAACCGAAATTAACGAATTTAGAACGGGTCTTATTTCGGCTACAAGTGTGGGCGGAATGGACATGACGGAGAAACATTATTACGATTATTTCGAAAAACCGGAGCTCGTAAAATATATTGCGTGTCACGACGGTGGCGATGTTGCAGATAAAATTGCCGAAGAACTGGGTTTAAAAGGAATGGTTTCAACGATCAGCACTGCTTGTTCTTCTGCTGCAAATGCGATTATGCTTGGTTCCCGATTGATTAAAACTGGAAAATTGGACCGCGTTATTGTGGGCGGAGCAGATGCTTTGTCTAAATTCACCATCAACGGATTTAAGACTTTGATGATTTTATCTGACAATTACAATAAACCTTTTGACAATAACAGAAAAGGATTAAACCTGGGAGAAGCTGCTGCTTTTTTGGTTTTAGAATCGGATGAGATTGTCGAGAAACAAAATAAAAAAGTGCTGGCAAGAGTTTCCGGTTACGGAAACGCAAACGATGCTTTTCACCAAACTGCTTCTTCTGAAAATGGAGACGGTGCTTTTCTCGCCATGAAAAAAGCGTTTGAAGTTTCGGGATTAAAACCTTCTGAAATTGATTACATCAACGTTCACGGGACAGCAACGCCAAATAACGATTTGTCTGAAGGAAGAGCTTTACGCCGAATTTACGAAAATGAAACAGTTCCTGATTTTAGTTCTACAAAACCTTTTACGGGACATACTTTAGCGGCTGCGGCTGCGATTGAAGCGGTTTATAGTGTTTTGGCAATCCAAAATAATGTCGTTTACCCAAATTTGAATTTTGAAACGCAGATGGAAGAATTCGATTTGACGCCTCAGACTTCCTTAAAAAATAAAAATATCGAACACGTTTTATCTAACTCTTTTGGTTTTGGAGGAAATTGTTCAACTCTTATATTTTCAAAAAGCTAATGAAAAAAACATATATAAATGGAGTAGGCTGTATTTCGACTCAAAAAACATTTGATACTGTTTTTTTAGAAGAAGCCGTTGTCAATCATGATGAAAATGTACTGGCGATTGTTCCGCCGGCTTATAAAGAATACATTTCGCCTGCTGCAAGCCGACGCATGGCAAAAGGCGTAAAAAACGGAATCGTAGCTTCGGCTTTAGCCATGAAAGATGCGAATGTTGAAAACGTTGATGCCATTATTACCGGAACTGGTTTAGGATGCATTGAAGATTCTGAAAAATTCCTGAAAAGCATTCTCGATAATAAAGAAGAATTTTTAACGCCAACTTCTTTTATTCAATCGACGCATAATACTGTTGGAGCGCAGATTGCTCTTTTACAGCAATGTAAAGGCTATAATTTTACGTATGTAAACGGAGCAGTTTCTTTTGAATCGGCTCTTCTGGATGCTAAAATGCAGATTGAAGAAGATGAAGCCAATTCAATTTTAGTGGGCGGCGTCGATGAAAATGGTGAATATACAACCGCTCTTTTTAAATTAAACGGCCGTATTAAAGCAGACAATACTGCTCCTTATGATGTTTTAACTTCAACTACAAGTGGTGCAGTTTATGGAGAGGGTGCTAGTTTTTTTGTGTTGGAAAACGAAAGAAAAGAAAACACATACGCTGAAATTCTGGATATTGCGATTGTAAATACGCTGGAAGAAAACGAAATTAAAACTGAAATTTCATCTTTCTTAAAGTCAAATAATCTGGAAATATCAGATGTTGATGCTTTGGTTTTAGGTTTTGATGGAAACGCAGCTTTCGAAAATTACTACAGAAATCTGACTGAAAACGCTTTTGCACAAACGCCTGTTTTGTATTACAAACATTTGAGCGGCGAATATGATACGGCATCTGCTTTTGCATTTTGGATGGCAGCTAAAATTTTAAAAACACAGGAAATTCCCGAAATCGTAAAAGTAAATTCGGTTTCAAAATCAGCTTACAAAACCATTTTATTGTACAATCAATTAAACGGAAAAAATCATAGTTTTACGTTACTTTCAAAATGATAACGCATAAAAACATCTCGATATTTTTTATCCTTTTATTGCTTTTAATGTTTCTTGTAAACTTTTACATGGCGATAAATATATGGTGTTTTTTTGCTGTAATTTTTCTTTGGATAGGAATTAACGCTGTTGGTTCTTCGATAATTTCTTCTAATTATCATGTAAAAGCCTACTGCAGCAATCCATCAGAAACAGAAAAAAAAATTATTTTAACTTTTGATGACGGCCCAAGTAAATTTACTTTAGAAGTTTTAGCACTTCTGAAGAAATACAATGCTAAAGCCACTTTTTTCTGCATTGGAAAAAATATCGAAAAACATCCTGAAATTATCAAACAAATTATTGAAGAAGGTCATTTACTTGGAAACCATTCCTACAGCCATTCAAAGTTTTTTGATTTTTACGATGAAGACAAAATAGCTGATGAACTTCGGAAAACAGATCAACTTCTGGAAAAATTCACTTCCAAAAAAATAAACTTTTTTCGTCCGCCTTACGGGGTTACAACACCTTCAATTCGAAGAGCTTTACAACGAACCGGACACAAAGTAATTGGCTGGAATATTCGTTCGCTTGACGGAGGAACAAAAAATCAGGAATTAATTTTCAACCGAATTATAAAACGGGTTTCTCCCGGCGGAATCGTACTTTTGCACGATACAGGAAAACACTCTGTTTTGGTACTGGAACAGTTTTTGCAATTTTTACAGCAGAATAATTATGAAGTGATTTCGATTGAAGAACTTTTGAATCTTAATGCTTATGAAATTGAACGCGGATGAAACAGATTCGCTATCGCGAAGACGCGGATAAAAACGGATTTTTATTCAATAAACTAATCTGTGTGAATCTTTTAATCAGTGGCAAAAAAAATTAAAAGCACATTTTTAAAAATTATGAAAACTAAAATAGCACTACTAATTCTATTTATTTCAGGCAGTTTGTTTGCTCAGGAGCAAAAAATGACGCCTGCAGAAATAGCACAGTTTAAAGAAGATGTAAATGTAGTTTCTAAAAAAATAAAGACCTTAACAACGGATTTTGTTCAATATAAACATTTGGATTTTTTATCTAAAGACATTGAAACTTCTGGAAAAATGGTTTTTAAAGAACCTGCACTTCTGCAATGGCAATATAAAAAACCATACAATTACAGCATTACTTTTAAAAACGGAAAAATCCTGATTAACGACGAAGGTAAGAAAAGCGCAGTTGATATTGGAAACAGCAAAATCTTCGCAAGAATCAATAAATTAATTGTGGGAAGTGTGAGCGGGAATATGTTTGATGATAAAGAATTTACAATTTCGTATTTCAAATTGAAAAGTCAGAACCTGGCGAAATTTATCCCAAAAGATGCAACTTTGAAAAAATACATCAAACAAATAGAACTGACTTTTGACAAAGAAGAAGCAACTGTGGTTCAGGTAAAATTGTTAGAATCATCTGAAGATTATACCAGAATTGTACTTAAAAATAAAGTGATCAATGCAAAAATCGACGATTCAGTTTTTACTAATTAATTGCTTTTTGGCAATTGTTTTAATTTCTTGTGGTTCGGTCACAAAAAATTATACGCCTAAAAAATTAGACAAAACATCTTATACGGTTCCGTATTTTTCAGATTCCAAAACCGATTATGTTTATAAAACCAATATTAGTGTTTACGGAAATGAATTGTCTGGAATTTTTATTGCAAAGAAAATAAACGACACTACGCACCGAATTGTTTTTACGACAGAATTCGGAAACAAATTAATGGATTTCGAAATCTCAGAAACCGATTTTAAAGTCAATTCGATTGTGTCTGAATTGGATCGAAAAATTTTGATTAATACTTTAAAAGAAGATTTTCGTCTGCTTTTAAAAAAAGAATATCAGATTCAAGAGCAATTCGAGAATGAATCAGCTGAAATTTATAAATCGGCAGACGGCAAACGTGATAATTATATTTTCATATCCAAAAAAGATCAAAAACTAGAAAAGATCGTTCATTCTTCTAAAACAAAAGAAAAATTTACACTGCTTTTCAATTCAGAAAACAATATTTTTGCTGAGAAAATTCAAATTATTCACCAAAATATTAAGCTTAAAATTGAGCTGAATTATTTTAAATCAGAATAGAAAATTAAACTAACCATAAAACTAAACTAATCCAAAGATGAAAAAAATAACCTTAATTGCATTCGTATTATTTATCGGAATTCAATCATCTCAAGCACAAGTAAAAGTTAATCCAGGGCTTAGAGGTGGTTTAAATATATCGACATTAACTAATATTGATGATAATAATTTTAAAACAGATTTTTATGTTGGTGGATTAGTTGATATTAAATTCAACAAATATTTTTCGCTGCAGCCAGAGATAACTTACTCAAGACAAGGTGATGAAGGAAGAGAATATTTTGACAATGGCAGTTATCGTAATGTAAATTATGAACTGAATTATATAACGTTTGGAGCTGTTGCAAAGTTTAATTTTAATGGAGGAGGTTTTCACCTATTGGCAGGTCCGTCTTTAGATGTAAAAGTTGGCGATAATTATATTAACACAAATCCGGAAAATTATGATCTGGCTTTTGTAGGAGGTATTGGTTATACGCTGCCAAACGGTTTGACTTTTGAAGCTAGAATCAAACAAGGGTTAGTTGACATTTACGGTTATAACGGTTTTGATTACGACGACGATTACTATTATAATGATGTCATTTTGAATCAGGTTTTTCAAATTGGAATCAGCTATACGTTTAAGACAAAATAAAAAACATGACTAAAAAAGTATTCCTTTTTATTGCTGTTTTTTTTTCAGTCTTAAGCACAGAAGCCCAAGTAAGTGTTAAGCCGGGTTTAAGAGCGGGATTTAATCTTTCGACAATTTCTGAAATGCATGCCAATTATAAAACTGATTTTTATGCCGGCGGTTTTGCAGAGATTGATATAACGAAACATTATGCGCTGCAGCCCGAGATCAATTACAGCAGACAAGGTTCTAATGATGTTGAACGAAAATATTTTGATGAAAATACGCAGACCAACAAAACTGAATATTTAGATCTGGAAATAAATTATTTATCGCTTTCTGTAGTGAATAAATTTACTTTAGCGCAAGGGATACAATTTCAGGCGGGACCAACTTTAGATATTTTGCTGAATGATAATCTTGCGGTTAGAAAAGCGCAAAATGATCTAGGTTTAGTTTTAGGCGCTGCTTATGCGATGCCGTCTGGTTTAACATTTGAAGCCCGATTTAAAAAAGGTCTTTTAGATGTTTTAAGCAGTGATTATTATCAAAATGACTCCAATAATTATTATTTATTTGGGGATTATAACACAAATATTAATTTTCAATTAGGAGTTTCCTATTCGTTTGGAAAATAGAAATTATGGTTTTAAAAGATTTTTATAAAGTACTATCAGAAGAAAAAGTTTCTGATTCAAAATATAATATTACGATTTTAATCAATGAAAAACATGAGGTTTTTAAAGGACATTTCCCTGGAAATCCTATTATGCCTGGTGTTTGCATGATTCAGATTATCAAGGAACTGACAGAATCTATTACAAAAAGTTCATTGATGATTCAGTCTTTGGCAAATGTAAAATTTATGGCGCTGATTAATCCTGAGGTAACTCCGGAATTACGTTTGGAGCTTGATGTTACTATAACCGAAGACGATTTGGTAAAAGTGAAAAACACGACTTACTTTAACGACACTACTGCTCTAAAATTGAGTACGGTGTACAAAAAAATATAATTATGAAACTATTATTGACATTACTTTTATGGGTGAATTTTGCAGGAACGCCAGACTTGGCTTCGATTCGCAAAATGTATACAGATGTTGCAAAATCTGAAAATAATGCTAAAGATTTTGTAGAAAAACTTTCAACTGTTTCCAATAGTGACGAGAAAATTTTGGTAGCTTATAAAGCTGCTTCTATTTTGCTTGATTCTAAGTTTGAAAAAAAATTAGGCAGTAAAATTGATCGATTTAAAGAAGGCGCAAAACTTCTAGAATCTGTTATTGCCAGCGATCCGAATAATATTGAAATCCGAATGATTCGTCTTAGTATTCAGGAAAATGTTCCAGGAATAACGGGTTATAAGAAAAACATTAAAGAGGATAAAAAATACATTGCTGCACACTATGCGGAACAAAATGCATCTTTGAAAGAATACTTAAAAGATTTTGTTTTGCAATCTAAAAGTTTCTCTGCTAAAGAGAAACAATTTGTGAAGTAAGCCCAATAAAAACCTCATGAAATCAACGCAGGAATTGCTGAATTCGACTAGCTTTTGTGTTATTGTACCAACTTACAATAACCAAAAAACACTAAAAAAAGTACTGGATTCTATTTTAGATTTCACCTCAAATGTTATTATAGTCAATGACGGTTCAACCGATTCGACAAGCGAAATTCTAAAACAATATTCGCAGCTGACGCAGATTCATCATCCTAAAAATTTAGGAAAAGGCCGTGCGCTGAGAAATGGATTTAGAAAAGCTATCGAATTGGATTTTGAGTATGCCATTACGATAGATTCTGACGGACAGCATTTTGCTGCAGACATTCCGATTTTTATTGAAGCAATTCAAAACGAACCGCATGCGCTTTTGATTGGAAGCCGTAATATGACGCAGGAAAATGTTCCGAAGAAAAGCAGTTTTGGAAATAAGTTTTCTAATTTCTGGTTTAAGTTCGAAACTGGAATTAAGCTCGATGATACACAATCTGGATTTCGATTATATCCCTTGCGATTGCTTCCGAAACGTTTTTATACCAATAAATTTGAATTTGAAATCGAAGTCATTGTGCGCGCTGCGTGGAAAGGAATTGTAGTTAAAAACATTCCGATTCAGGTTTTGTACGATCCAGCCGAAAGAGTTTCACACTTTCGTCCGTTTCAAGATTTTACCCGAATCAGTATTTTGAATACCGTTTTGGTAACCAATTCTTTACTTTACGTAAAGCCTCGAGATTTTTTTAGAAGAGCAAAAAAAAAAGGTTTTAAAAAATTCTTTCTAGAAGATATTTTAGAAAGCAACGATTCTAATTTTAAAAAATCTGCCGCCATTGCTTTGGGCATTTTTATTGGACTTTCTCCTTTCTGGGGATTCCAGACTATCTTGCTTTTTACTTTTGCCGCGATTTTTCGGCTGAATAAAGTAATCGCATATTTAACTTCTAATGTGAGTTTTCCACCTTTTATCCCTTTTATTATTTACGGTTCTTTGAAAGTAGGAAGCTTTTTTGTTTCCAGCGATGCCCCGCTAATTTTAGATAGTTCGATGACATTTGATGATATTCAAAAAAATGCTGCACAATATATCGTCGGAAGTCTTATTTTAGCAACCGTTTCGGCACTATCAGCTGGTCTTATAAGTTATTTACTTTTAACGGCTTTTAGTAAAAAGAAAACGAATATTTAAATTAAGTTTGCCACAGATTAAAAGGATTAAAATGATTTTTTACATCCAGTTTGTCAGACTGAGCGAAGTCGAAGCCCATGTCCGATTGGAACGCCCTTCTCCCGAAGTTTCGGGATCTCTCAGGGTGACAAACTAAAGCTAATCTCTTAATTCGTGGCAAAAAATTTTAAACCTAAGCAATGCATCAATACTTCTACGCCATTCATTTATTTGTAAATCGAAGAAAATCTCTTTCGGTTTTTTTGGCTGTTTTGATGCTTTTAGTTTTCGGATTTTTTGCTTCAAGATTAAAGTTTGAAGAAGATATTACCAAACTTATACCAACCAACGATAAAACGGATGTTACCGCCAAAGTTCTAAAACAACTCAATTTTGCTGATAAAACTACCGTAATTTTCAAACTCGAAAAAAATGGTTCTGCTGATGATTTGAAAGAAATGGCGACTGCTTTTTCAGACAGCGTTTCTAAATCCTGCAAACCTTACATAACAGGAATTCAAGGAAAAATAGACGAAGAAAACATCCAAGAAACCATTGATTTTGTTTACAACAATCTGCCTCTTTTTCTGGATGATAATGATTATCAAAACATTCAGCAAAAACTCCAAAAAGACAGCATTGCAGCAACTGTTCAAGGAAATTACAAATCGATTATTTCTCCGTCTGGATTTGTTACCAAAGATTTTATTCTGCAGGATCCTTTTGGAATTTCATTTATCGCTTTAAAAAAATTACAGCAATTAAATATTGGTGATGATTTTACGCTTGAAAATGGTTTTGTAATGACGAAAGACAAAAAGAAATTATTGCTTTTTATCACTTCTAATATTCCTTCGAGCGAAACCGAAAAAAACACCATTTTTGCCGAAAAGCTCAAATCTATTCAGGAAAACCTAAATCAGAAATTTAAAGGCAAAACATCTATCAGTTATTTTGGTTCTGCTTTAATTGCTGTTGCAAACGCCAATCAAATTAAGAGCGACATTATTTTAACGACATCCATTGCGATGTTTACGTTAATGCTGATTCTGATTTTGTTTTATCAAAAGATTTTAATTCCGCTGATTATTTTTCTGCCGACCGTTTTTGGAGGTTTGTTTGCCGTTGCTTTTTTATATTTCGTCAGAGAACAGATTTCGGCGATTTCATTAGGAATTGGTTCTATTTTATTGGGAATTACGATTGATTATTCCATTCATATTCTCACACATTACAAACATAATAGCGATGTAAAAACGTTGTACAAAGACATTACAATGCCAGTTATTATGAGTAGCTCTACAACTGCCGTTGCGTTTTTATGTCTGCTTTTTGTAAAATCGGATGCGCTGAATGATCTCGGAATTTTCGCTGCAGTCATTGTTATGGCAAGTGGAGTTTTTTCACTTTTAATTGTCCCTCATTTATATAAACCAAAAGAAAATCCGGCAGAACACAAGAAAAATGTGATCGATAAAATGGCTCATTTTTCTTTTCACAACAATAAAATCTTAATCGGACTTTGTGTTATCATTACCATTATATGTTGTTTCACTTATAATGATGTGGGTTTTAATAACGATTTGTCGCAGCTGAATTTTATTCCGAAAGACATTAAAGCTGCTGAAAAACAATTGGAAGAAAGCACAAGTTTAACTTCCAAAACCATTTATGTCGCTTCATACGGAAAAACAATGGAAGAAGCTTTGCAGCATAATACTAAACTATTTGGAGATTTATCAAAAGAAAAACAGCAGAATAAAATCTTAAATTTCAGTTCAGTTGGCGGTATTGTACTTTCGCAAAAAGAACAAATTGAAAAAATTAATAAATGGAATTCATTTTGGACTTCGCAGAAAAAACAATTCGTAAAATCAGAATTAATTAATGAAGGTTCTAAACTTGGATTTAAGCCTACAACTTATAGCTTATTTTTTGATCATTTAGATTTTGAGTTTAAACCTGTTTCTGCAGCTGAATTTTTAAAGATTAAAGCACTGCAATTACAAGAATTTATAACCGAAAAAAATGGTTTTTATACCATTTCAACTTTAGTAAAGGTCGCGCCTGAGCAGCGAGATGCTTTTGTAAAATCTGCTTCAGCAAAAGAAAACATAATTGCAATCGATCGCCAGCAGATGAACGAAACGTTTTTCAGCACTTTAAAAACCGATTTTAATTCACTTGTCAATTATTCTTTCGTTGCTGTAATTCTAATTCTATTTTTCTTTTTCAGAAGAATCGAATTGGTTATCATCAGCTGTATTCCAATTGCTTTAACAGGAATTGTAACTGCAGGAATTATGGGCATTTTTGGCATTCAAATGAATATTTTCAGTATGATTGTCTGCACTTTGATTTTCGGTCACGGAGTCGATTTCAGTATTTTTATGACGAGCGCATTACAAAAAGAATATTCGACCGGCGTTAACGAAATTGCAGTTTATAGAACGTCAATTATCTTGGCGGTTATTACAACGATTTTAGGAATTGGTGCGATGATATTTGCCAAACATCCTGCATTGACTTCGATTTCAGCGGTTTCTTTAATTGGGGTTTTTGCAGCTCTGATTATTACCTTCATTTTTTATCCGATTTTATTCAAACTGTTTTTATCAAATCGTCCAAAAAAAGGAAACCCTCCTTTCCAATTGCGAACTTTTGTACACGGCGTAATTTCGTTTGCTTATTATGGTTTGGGCGGAATCGTAATGTCGATTTTCAGCTTTACCATTATGCCAATTTTGCCTTTCAGCAAAAAATCAAAAATGAAAGCGTTCCGATATGTGATTTCAAAATTCATGAAATCGGTATTGTATTCCAATCCTTTTATACGCAAAAAAGTCATTAATAATTTTAATGAAACTTTTGAAAAACCAGCTGTAATTATTGCCAATCATTCATCGTTTATAGACATTTTGACAATTGGAATGCTGAGTCCCAAAATTATTTTCTTGGTTAGCGACTGGGTTTATAACTCTCCAATTTTTGGCGGTGTTGTTAGAAAGGCAGGCTTTTATCCCGTTTCTGAAGGTCTTGAAGGAGGCGTTGAACACTTACGAAAAAAAATAAACGAAGGATATTCTTTAATGGTTTTTCCAGAAGGAACACGATCAGAAAATAATGTAATTAAACGCTTTCATAAAGGTGCTTTTTTCCTTGCAGAAGAATTTAATTTAGATATAATTCCGATCGTTATTCACGGCGCTTCAGAACTTATTCCGAAAGGAGATTTTGTCATTCATCATGGAAATTTGACAGTTAATATCTTGAAAAGAATTAGTCCTGATGATTCCTCATTTGGAACTAATTATACGGAAAGAACCAAACAGATAAGTTCTTTTTTTAAAGCAGAATATCGTAAAATTCGCCAAGAACTTGAAGGTCCAGATTATTTCAAAAAAATGCTGATCGCCAGTTATGATTATAAAGAAATTGAAATTGGCAACAGCGTAAAACAAGATTTAAAGCAAAATCTGGAAACCTATTATAACTTAAATAAGCACATTCAGCCAAAAGCAAAAATCCTGCATTTAGGAAATGATTATGGACAACTGGATGTTTTAGTAGCTTTGCAGGAACCGCAGCGAAAAATATTTTCTTTCGTAAATGATGAAGAAAAATTGCTGGTTGCCACAACCAATTATATTGTATCCAAAAGAAAAATATCATATTTGGATCAATTGGAGACTGCATTTGAAAATCAATATGATGTGCTTTTGATTTCTGATGAAAGTTACAAAAACGACCTTGAAAAAGGATTTCAAAACGTTTCGTTTATAATTTTAGTAAATTGTCCGAATTTAAAAAATCAGATTACAAGTTCAGATTTTGAATTGGTTTCTGGCGAAAAAGGTTTACTTGTTTTAAAGAAAAAAGAATGAAAAAAGAGTACGATGTAGTCATAGTTGGCAGCGGTTTAGGCGGATTGGTTTCTGCGGTAATTCTGGCAAAAGAAGGCTACAGCGTTGGTGTGCTCGAAAAAAACAATCAGTACGGGGGAAATCTTCAGACTTTCGTAAGAGATAAAACCATTTTTGATACGGGAATCCATTACATCGGAGGTTTAGACAAAGGGCAGAATCTTCATCAATATTTCAAATATATTGGAATAATGGATCATTTGAATCTGAAAAAACTAGATGAAAATGGTTTTGACATTATTTCTTTTGAAGATGATAAAACCGAATATCCGCACGCGCAGGGTTTCGAAAATTTCATTCAGCAATTAACAAATTACTTTCCCGAAGAAAAAGAAAACCTCTTGAACTACTGTCAAAAGATAAAGGAGGTCTGCAAAGCATTTCCTCTTTACAATTTAGAATCTGAAGGAAAATATGATGATGAAATTTTAGCGCTTAACGCGAAAGAAACCATCGATTCCTTTACTCAAAATGAAAAATTGAAAGCGGTTTTGGCTGGATCCAATTTTCTTTATGCTGGAATTGCAGAGAAATCTCCGTTTTATGTACATGCGCTTGTTGTCAATTCTTATATAGAAAGTTCGTGGCGCTGTGTAAATGGCGGAAGTCAGATTACGAAACAACTTCTCAAACAACTCAAAAAGTATGGCGGTGAATTTTTTAAACATAAAGAAGTAATCCAATTTGAGGTTGAAAACCAGAATGTAAATTCGGTTAAAATGAAAGACGGAACTGAAGTTTCGGGAACATATTTCATTTCTAACATCGAACCAAAAACGACTTTGAAAATGGCAGGGCAGGAAAACTTTCGCAAGCCATTTTTCAATAGAATTCAAAATCTGGAAAATGTCTTTTCAGCTTTTAGTCTTTATATTGTTTTTAAATCCAAAACTTTCAAATACATCAATCATAATTATTACCATTTTAAAAGTCAAGATGACGTTTGGACTGCGCATGATTACGACGAAAATTCATGGCCAAAAACTTTTATGGCATCTATGAATCCGTCACAAAAAGACGAAGAATGGGCAGACGGAATGACGTTTTTAACGTATATGAAATATGAGGATGTTAAAACTTGGGAAAATACTTTTAATACCACTTTTGAAGAAAATGACCGAGGCGAAAGTTACGAGGAATTTAAAGCCAAAAAAGCGGCAATATTTTTAGAAGAAATCGAAAAGAAATTTCCTGGAATTAAAGACTGTATAAAATCTATTCATACTTCCACCCCACTTTCGTACCGTGATTATATTGGCGGCGACGGCGGTAATATGTACGGTTATATTAAAGATTCTAATAATCCGATGAAAACTTTAATTCCCACAAAAACTAAACTAGAAAATCTGTATCTTACGGGCCAAAGTATTAACATGCACGGTGTTTTGGGCGTTACGGTTGGCGCTGTTTTAACCTGCTCTGAGATTGTAGGTAAAGAGTATCTGCTGGAAAAAATTAAAAAAGCATCTGAATAATTGAATCATGAAAAGCCGAATTATATATTTCTTCTTTCTCGGTTTTTTAAGCTTGCTGACTTCTTGCGGTACATCAAAATCAAAACATCATAAACCAGATACTACGGCTTATAACTCGGCAAAACCCGTCGTTGAAAAAATAACAGACAGCACATTTATTTCTGGAAAAAATTCATTTTTAAAAAATAAACAAGGTCTTTGGGAATTGTATGTCCAAGGCGATCCATTGGAAATTGGTTTAACAACCGGCGCTTTAACCGACTCGCTTTTGCAAAAGCAGCAGCGTATTTTTTTCTCTAAAATCACCGATTTTATTCCGTCCAAATTGCAGCAGAAAATGCTTCGCCAGTTTTTAAATTGGTACAATCGCAAATTGTATTTGAATGTTCCAAATGAATATCAAACTGAAATTTACGGCATTTCGGAATATACTTCGAATGAGTTTGATAATATCGCACCGCAATATCAGCGCAGTTTATATTTACACGCGGCGCACGATATTGGGCACGCGCTTCAAGATCTGGCTTTAGTAGGCTGTTCATCTTTTGCGGCTTGGAACGAAAAATCGGAAGACGGAAATTTAATTCTGGCGCGTAATTTTGATTTTTATGTGAATGACGCTTTCGCGGAAAATAAAATCGCAGCCTTTATTAAACCAAAAGAAGGATTTCCTTTTATGATGGTAACTTGGCCAGGAATGATCGGAGCGGTTTCTGGAATGAATTACGAAGGATTAACGGTAACAATAAATGCATCCAAATCTAAAATTCCGCTTAGCGCGAAAACTCCAATTTCGATTTTGACACGCGAAATTTTGCAGCATGCCAAAAATTTAGATGAAGCCATCGCCATTGCAAAAAAGAGAAAAGTCTTTGTTTCTGAATCGATTATGGTTGGAAGCGCCAATGATAACAAAGCCATTTTAATTGAAGTTTCACCCAATAAAATGGATGTTTATGATGTTGCCAACAGTGATCAATTAATCTGTTCGAATCATTTTCAGGGTGAAGCTTTTGCAGCTGATAAACGAAATCAGGAACAAATTGCAAACAGCCATTCTGAATATCGATTGGAAAGAATGCAGGAATTACTGGCTGCAAATCCGAAAGTAAATCCAAAAATTGCTTCAGAAATTCTTCGAAATAAAGACGGTTTACAAAACATTTCTTTAGGATATGGAAATGAAAAAGCGCTGAATCAGCTCTTGGCGCATCACGGAATTATTTTTAAACCGAAAGAAAAATTAGTATGGGTTTCGGCAAATCCGTATCAATTGGGGGAATTTGTCTGTTATGATTTGAATGCTGTTTTTGGTGAAAATAGAAATAAGACAGAATCTTTTCAAAGTGAAAATCTGAATATTGCCAAAGATTCTTTTTTGGAAGCAACTGCTTATCAGAATTTTAAAAAATTCAAATTAGATGATCATAAAATAGATCTGCTTCTTGAAAAGAAAGAAGTGATTTCTTCAGAGTTCATTCAAAATTATCAATCGTTAAACCCGGATTATTGGGTTGTATATTATAAGGCAGGATTGTACTTTTACCAAAAAAAGGAATATCTGCTGGCTAAGCTTAATTTTGAAAAAGCCTTAACCCTTGAAATTACTACAGTTCCTGATAAAGAAAAGATTGAAAAATATTTAAAAAAAGTCAAAAGAAAATTACAATGATTCCAGCAATAGAAAAAGATTCTTTAGAAGAGATTAAAATTTTTCAAGAAAAAAAAATAGTTGAACTTCTAGAATACATCAGTCAAAATTCTCCTTTTTACAAAAGACTTTTTGCTGGACAAAATATTGATATTTCTAAAGTAAAAACATTAGAAGATTTACAATTTCTTCCGGTTACAACGAAAGAAGATCTACAACAATATAACGATGATTTTTTGTGTGTTCCGCAGCAAAAAATTATAGATTACGCTTCGACTTCGGGAACTTTAGGCGATCCCGTTACTTTCGGTTTAACCGATTCAGATTTGGATCGATTGGCTTATAACGAAGCGATTTCGTTCGCCTGCGCCGGAATTGCAGAAGGAGATGTCGTACAGTTAATGACGACAATTGACCGAAAATTTATGGCCGGTTTGGCTTATTTTTTAGGTCTAAGAAAGTTGAAGGTCGGCGTTATCCGCGTTGGTGCTGGAATTCCAGAAATGCAGTGGGATTCTATTTTAAAATACAATCCGAGTTATTTAATTACAGTTCCATCTTTCCTTTTAAAATTAATTGAATACGCTGAAGCCCACGGAATCGATTATAATAATTCTAGTATAAAAGGCGCAGTTTGTATTGGAGAATCTTTGAGAGAACAAGATTTTTCGATGAATATTCTATCCAAAAAAATTACTGATAAGTGGAATATTAAGTTGTTTTCGACTTATGCTTCTACAGAAATGAGCACCGCTTTTACAGAATGTGAACATGGAAAAGGCGGGCATCATCATCCAGAATTGATTATTGTTGAAGTTTTGGACGAGCATAATCAGCCTGTAAAAAATGGAGAAACCGGCGAACTTACTTTTACCACTTTAGGAATTGAAGCGATGCCGTTGCTGCGTTTTAAAACTGGCGATATTGTACAGCTTCATGACGAACCTTGCGCCTGCGGTAGAAATACTTTGCGAGTTGGTCCAGTTGTCGGCCGTAAAAAACAAATGATCAAGTATAAAGGCACAACGCTTTATCCGCCAGCGATGAACGATGTCTTGAGCAGTTTTGATACTATCGAAAATCATCTTATCGAAATTTCCACAAATGATTTAGGCACAGACGAAATCCTGATTAAAATTGCTGCCAAAAATCAAACTCCCGAATTTCTTCAGGAAATAAAAGACCATTTTAGAGCCAAACTAAGAGTAACTCCAAAAATAGAATTTGCTTCAAAAGAAGTTTTAAATCCGCTAGTTTTTAATCCGATGAGTCGAAAACCAATTCGATTTTTTGATTATAGATAATTTTTTTAGGTACAAAGTTGCAAAGGTTCAAAGGGACAAAGGTTTCTTGAATCCTAAAAAGGAATTTTATCTGTCAATTTCGACGAAGGAGAAATCTCCTCAAGTAATTCCTCATCAAGAATCAAACCTTTGTCAAGCTTCTCGTGGAGATTTCTCCTTCGTCGAAATGACACAAATATTGGTGATAAAGGATGAAATATTAAGTCTGAAAACCTTTGTTCAGAAAAATTTCGAAATTGCCACTCTGAACCTTTGAACCTCAATTTGGTACAAATTGAACTAAATGTTGTAATTTTGCAAAAAATTACGAAGATGGTCAAGATTGGCAACATAGAATTACCTGAATTTCCTTTATTACTCGCACCGATGGAAGACGTCAGTGATCCGCCGTTTCGCAGATTATGTAAAGCGCACGGAGCAGACATGATGTATTCTGAATTTATTTCGTCGGAAGGATTAATTCGTGATGCTATAAAAAGCCGCATGAAGCTGGATATTTTTGATTACGAACGTCCTGTCGGAATTCAGATTTTTGGCGGCGATGAAGAAGCAATGGAAATGTCTTCTAAAATTGTTTCGACAGTAAAACCTGATTTAGTGGATATCAATTTTGGATGTCCAGTAAAAAAAGTAGTTTGCAAAGGTGCTGGAGCGGGAGTTTTAAAAGATGTTGATTTGATGGTAAGTTTGACACAAGCGGTTATTAAAGGAACTGATTTGCCTGTTACAGTAAAAACACGTTTAGGCTGGGATGAAAATTCAATTAACATTGATGAAGTTGCTGAAAGACTTCAGGATATTGGCGTTCAAGCTTTAACGATTCATGCCAGAACCCGAGCTCAAATGTATAAAGGTCATTCTGACTGGTCACATATTGCACGTGTAAAGAACAACCCAAGAATTACAATGCCTATTTTCGGAAACGGCGATATCGACAGCCCAGAAAAAGCATTACAATATAAAAACGAATACGGAATTGACGGTATTATGATTGGTCGCGCCGCAATTGGTTATCCGTGGATTTTTAACGAAATCAAACATTATTTCAAAACAGGCGAACACTTACCTGCTCCAACGGTTATTGATCGTGTTGAAGCTGCGAGAAACCATCTAAAATGGTCAATGGAATGGAAAGGCGAGCGTTTGGGAATTGTAGAAATGCGTCGTCACTATACGAACTATTTCAAAGGAATTCATTCCTTCAAAGAATTCAAACAAAAATTAGTTACTACAGATGCGCCTGAAGATTTATTTGCTATTATGAAAGAGATTGAACAGGTTTATGCTGGTTATGAATTTGTTTAGAAATCTAATATAATATTTGTCAACGTTTGAAGCTTTGACAAAATTTCACAATAAAAATGCCTTCATTATTGAAGGCATTTTTATTAATCATCGTAGTGAAAACGACATTGTAAAATGATACATTGTTGATCGATTCCTTTCGTTCCTGAAACTTTATAAACTAGTCGATGTTCTCCATTAATTCTTCTCGACCAAAAACTTTTTAAATCATGTTTTAAGGGTTCTGGTTTTCCAATTCCCTTAAACGGATTTTCTCTAATTGACTTAATTAATTCTTTTATTTTTAATGCTGTGTCGGTATCGTTTTCAATCCAATATTCAAAATCTTCCCATCCATTTTTTGTAAAACAAATATCCATATTTAGTCAACTATAATTCATCTAAATTAAACATTTTCAATTTTCCATTTTCCATTTGTTCAATAGATTCAGAAAGTCGTTTTCTATTGGCTTTAGTTGATAGTAAATGTTGTGTTTCTAATATTGAATTATACTCTTTCATTGAAATTATTACAACAGCATCTTCCTCGCTGTTTCGAGGAACAACAATTATCTCTGAGGATTCTGATACTTCATCAAAATAGTTCTTTATGTTTTTTCTCAATGTTGATATGGTAATTGCTTTCATTTAATAGTACTTTTAGTTGTACGTGCAAATGTACAATATTCTACATTTTAAAACTTCATTTGTAAAATATTTAACTTTTGGAAACAGTGTAAATTTGAAAGTCTTTTTAATTTTATACTTGAGTTCTTTTCCACTTCCCTCTCTTATAAAAGAAAATACCGGTAATTGTAATCGCAGTTTCAGCAACAGGAATTGCAATAAAAACTCCTGTTGGTCCCATATTAAAATGTTTAGCTAAAGCATACGCCAGTGGAATTTGAAACAGCCAAAAACCGAAGAAATTAATCCCGGTTGGTGTCCAAGTATCTCCCGCTCCGTTGAATGTGTTTATTAAAACCATTCCTATTCCGTAGAAGATAAAACCGATGCTCATGATTTGTAAAGCTTCGACTGCAATGTTTTTTACCATTTCATCATTCGTGAAAAACGAAATAATATATTTTCCAAAAGCAAGTGTAATAACCATTATTGTTGCCATGAAAATAACATTGTAACGCGCTGTTGTATAAACCGATTTTTCGGCGCGGTCAATTTGTTTAGCTCCTAAATTCTGCCCAACTAAAGTCGCAGCAGCATTACTCAATCCCCAAGCTGGGAGAATAAAAAACATCATAATTCTCAGTGCCGTTTGATAACCTGCAGAACCATGATCACCGCCAGTTGTTGCTACTAATTGTGCTAAAAAAATCCAGCTGCAAGAAGCAATTACAAATTGCAGAATTCCAGGAGCGGCGATTTTTACCAATGCCTGAATTTGTTTAAAATCTGGAGCAAAATATGGAATCTTAATTTTTAAAATTCCATTTCCAAAAAATAAATGATAAACCTGATATAAAACCCCGATACTTCTTCCGAAAGTGGTTGCCAAAGCAGCGCCAACTAATCCGAAAGCAGGAATTGGTCCTAAACCGTTAATTAAAATGGGACATAAAATAATATTGCAGATATTGGCAATCCAAAGACTTTTCATAGCAATAGCTGCATTTCCTGCACCGCGAAAAATTCCGTTAATCAGGAACAAAAGCATAATGCATAAACTAGAGCCAATCATAATCTGAGTAAATCGGAAACCATGTTCGGCAGATTCCACAGAAGATCCCATCAAAATTAAAATCTCTTTGGCATAAATAACTCCGAAAATGCTCATCACACTGTTAACTGCAAATGCAATTATGATGGCTTGCATTCCAGCTTTTGCTGCCGCGAATGGATCTTTTTCTCCAATTCTTCGTGCTACAACTGCTGTTGCCGCCATACTCATTCCGATTGCGAGAGAATAAATTACTGTCAATACAGATTCGGTCAAACCGACAGTCTGAATGGCAAAACTGCTATGTTCCAAGTGTCCAACGAAATATAAATCAACTAAAGCAAAAACCGATTCCATCATCATTTCCAGAACCATCGGAATGGCTAAAAGAATAACGGCTTTTTTTATACTTCCAGAAGTATAGTCAAATGATTCGTCGCCATTTAAGGCTTGTTTTAATGTGGTGAAAATTTTAGAAAATAAACTTTTCTTTATAGATGTTTCTGTCATGATATTTTAGGATAAATAATAAAATTGGTCCAGATACTCTATGATCTGAACTAAAAAAGTAAAAACGTAAGTATCCTAATTATTCTAAAAAATAAAGTAGGATTAGGCAGAAACAATCATATGCTGTAGATTTTCAAGGTGGTAAATATAAGTAATATTTTTAAAGAAGAAATTAATCCAGCAATTTTTTGCTCACACGGCTGCTTGCAATTAATGAAGCTACAAATCCAAGTATCACAATAGTCGTCATTACAATTAGAACATTTTCTAGTGAAAAAACAACTGGATAAGCCAAGGTTGGTGTAATCATTATCAGTTCATACTGCTGTTGCAATATCACTAGAATTATACCTAAAACAAGTCCGATTAGGCCACCAAAAAAACTTAATAAAGTTCCTTGAAGCAAGAATATCTTTCTAAGATTATTGATTTCTGTTCCGAGATTAAAAAGTGTTTTAAGATTTCCTTTTTTCTCTAAAATCATCATGATCAATGCTCCGACTAAATTAAAAAGTGCTACGATAATTACTAAAGTAAAAATCAAATACACTACTATATTTTCCGTATTCAGCATTTTATATAAAGACTCGTTTAACTGCGCTCTGTTTTTTAAAGTAATTTTATTTTTAAAAATAGAATTGAGCTGAATCTTTACTGCATTTTCATCTGCATTTTCTTTGAGTTTAAATTCAATTCCGGAGATTTGATTGGTTTTATACATTAACAATTCCTGTACTAGACCTAAATCTGCAAACACGTATTTTGAATCTAAATCTTCGCTTATAGAATAAATTCCAACAGGCAGAACATCTGTTTTATTGAAGGCTTCTTCTGGATTTTCGATTGCACCTTTTCCAGGTTTTGGGGCAAAAATCTGCAGCGGATTCTCAAAATCGAGAATTCCCATCGAAAAATTCTGCGATAGGCCGTACCCAATCACAACCTGATAGCTGTCTGGTTTCAGCCATTGACCGTTATACAATTTTTTCTTGATATCATTAACAACTGCATACGAACTGTCAACTCCTTTTAGATAAGTAACCTGCTGTTTGTCTTTAAACAAAAACAAAACACGCTCTTCTATAATTTTGGTGTAAGAAGCAACACCTTTAATATTTTTGATCTTACTTTCCTGATCCGGAGTCATTAAAAATGATTTTCCGTAAGTACTAACCAGTTTTAAATCGGGATCAATTTCGTTTGTAAACGAAAGACTAAAAACTTTTAATCCGCTAAAAACAGATAAAACCACAAACAAAGCCATCGTGCCAACAATGATTCCCATGCTGGCAATGCGGTTAATAATATTGATAGCATTGTTTTTACTGCTGCTAAAAATATAACGTTTGGCTATGTAAAGGGGGAAATTCAATTTATGATTTTCTTCTTTTTTCTAAAAGATCACGATTTTCTATTGGGTTTTCTTTTCCAGCTAAAGCATTGTCGATTTTTTCGATATAATCTAAAGAGTCATCGATAAAGAATACCAGGTTTGGTACACGACGTAATTGCAAACGTACACGTTGAGATAAATCGTGTTTAATTAACGTTGTATTAGATTTAATTCCTTCTAAAGTTTCTTGTGCTTTTTCTTGAGGAAAGATGCTTAAATATACTGTTGCCACAGATAAGTCTGAAGTCACACTAACTTTGGATACCGAAATTACCAGATTAGTAATTCCGTTTTTTCGCACTTCACCTTGCAAAATGTCAACCAGATCTTTCTGAATAACACCGCCTATTTTTTTCTGTCTATTTGTTTCCATAGTGCAAAAATACTATTTTTAAATTCAATCGTATAATTTCAGCTTAACGAAAGAAGTAATTTCTATTTACGATAAGTTCAATTGCAGATTAATTTTTCTATTTCATAAAAAAAGGAGCAAAAAAAGCTCCTTTTAAATTTTATCTGTTTTGCAGCCATCCTTCCGGATTCATGTTTGTTGTATTTTGAAGAATCAAGAATTTGATAACCGTTTTTCCAGTATCTCCACTAGTTCTTACTTTACCAATAGTTTGTTTGACATTTACCTTATCTCCTTGCTCAACAGATACTGAACTCAAGTTTTGATATACGGTAAAGTAATCTCCATGCTGAATAAAAACAGCTCTATTTACAGGAGACAATGCAATAACTTTTGATACTACCCCACTAAAAACTGCACGTGCAGCTGCACTATCTTCTGTTGTAATTTCTACACCAGAATTATGAATTGTAATGGATGGATGCAACGGATGAGGCTGATCTCCGTAACCTAAAGAAATAAATCCTTTTTCTACCGGCCAAGGCAGTTTTCCTCTGTTTGCTTTAAAATCTGCAGCTAAAATTTTACCTTCTGGTGTTAATGTAATTTTATCCGATGAAACAGGTGGAGGTGGTGGATCATTACTTTCAGTAGTTTTACCCGCTGCAATTCGTTTTCGTCTTTCTTCCTCTGCTTTCTTATTTGCTAATCTAATTTGCTCACGAATAAGATCTTTGATTTTTGCATCAATTCTTCTTGATTCCTGTTGTTTAGATTTTGTATCAGCTATAATTTTACTTTTATCTTTTTTAAGCGAGTTAACCAATTTTTGCTGTTCTTTTTTCTCTGCTTCAAGAGTAACTTTTTCTTTCTGGTTTTCGGCTATAATTTTCTTTTTAACTTGTCTTTGGCCGTCCAGCTTAGCATTAAAATCAACTAGTTGAGCGGTTTTAGACTGAATTTCAAGACCTTGATTTTTTCGGAAAGTTGTATATTGTTTTAAATACTGTGCTCTTTTATAAGCTTGTAAAAAACTTTCAGAAGATAATATAAACATTGCACGGCTTTGCTCAGAACGGCTTTTGTATGATTTTAGAATCATCTCCGCATAATCCTCTTTTAAAACCTTTAGTTCTTTTTTAAGTTTATTAACCTGAACCTGATTAATATACATATCATTACTAATCAGCTTTTCCTGCTTTGCTGTAGTATTAATTAATTTCTCTTTAAGTTTGATTTTGTTTGCTTGAATTAAGTATTCATTGACAGCAGATTTCTCTTTTTTTCGAACAGACTGAAGCATCTTTTCATTGTCTCTGATTTCCTGTTGAATTTGAGCTTTACGCTGCTCCAGTTTTTCTTGCTGCGAATCCTGCGCCCATACAAATGTACTGGCACAAATTAAAACTAGACTTAGGAGAAATTTTGGCATGTTTCTATTTTTATTTTTGCAAATTTACTTAATTGTAACTTTTTTATAACCACTTGGAACGCTGTAAGGAAAAGAAAGTTCTTCGTTAAATGAAATATTATTATAATTCAAATTAATACTCGTTTTTCCTTTTGGCTGTACTGCATTTATTTCGATACTTGTTGGAAGAGTTCCTTGATTAAAAGTTTTACTGTCGGAATATGCTATCTGTAAATTTCTGTTTTCAGATGGCTGTGAAATTTCCTCTTTTTGAATTAGATATTTTTCGCCGTCTAAGAAAAATGTTTTCTTCAAATTTGCATCTTTTTCTTCATCCAGTCTAAAAAGATTTTCTACAATAGTCTGTGTATATCTTCCTTTTCTTAAATCATCAAAAGCTTCTCCAATCAATAGGTTTTGAACTTTACTATAATCCAAATCTGTTCCAAGCCATTTGCTTAAACTAGTAAAATCTCCTTCATAATAAGTGCTGTTTATCTTTTCGTAATAACTTACTGCTGAAGGTGTTATTAAAGCCTTCGCCATTGTAATTCCTAAAAAGCGCACACTTATTAAAATCTGTTTATCTTTTTCGATTCTGATTTCAGCAGTAACATTTTGACTTTGTTTTTCATCAACATATTTTGCGCTTGCCTTAATGTATAAAGTCGAAAAATCTAATTTATTTTCATAGTGCTTTTCGATTACTTTTTTATCTTCTTTTGGCGCAATTGTCTGGCTTGTATTGTTCTGTACTGCGACTGCTTTCGATTTACATGAAACTGCGGCAATCGCCAGTATTAGTATTGATATATATCTTTTCATCTGACTTTTCTTTTACTTTTTTTTCTTTAATAATTCATTTGCCTTCAAAAAGTATTCCTCTTTTTTCTTTGCGTCTCCTAATCCATTGTATGCCTCTCCTAATTGAATATTAAAATTTGCTTCCAGCTTTGCATCATCAACCACATAATCAAGCCCCATTTCTAAAACGGTTTTGGCATTTTTAAATTGTTTTTGCTGATTGCTTCCTAATCCTGCGTAGTAATAAAACTGTGCCTGACTCGGATATACTTCAATCAGCATCATCGCTCTTTTTGTCATTGGATCAAATTGTTTGGTCTGCGAATAAGCTTCCAGCAATAACATATTGGTTTCCAGATCTGTATCAGAATTGACTTTTAAATCTTTTTCATAATATTTAATTGCATTTTCAAATTGACCTTTACTGTGATAAAATTTTCCTATTTCCTTTGCAACATCAACATCTTTGTCAGCATCAAAATAAGCAATTGCTTTTTCTAAATCTGGAGCATACTGCGGATTTTTGTTTACATAAATCAAAAATTCATTCAAAGTTCTATGTTTGATTTTTGAATCGATTTTTGAGCTTGCCAAAATCACATTCATTGATTTTATCGCTTTATCTGCTTGATTGGCATCTAAATATGTTTTGAATAAGCTGACTTGAGCCCATTCCGAACTTGGAATTTCTTTTGCCAATTGTTTCGCAACCTCGAGTGATTTCTCATTTTCATTATTCTTAGAATATAAAAAAATAAGATTCACATAATTGGATTCTTCTTTAGGATCTTTTTTAATCTGCTGTATTAAATTATCAATTTCAGCATTTTGATATTTTCCCTGCGATAAAATTTGAGCTTTGTAAATTTCGCGATCAGATGATTTTCCGAATTTATCATTCATCTCATTAATCGCAGTTAATGCTTTGTCATACTGATTGGTAATCATGTATAACGAAATCAAATCGTCTTTGTACTCTTCGTCAAAAACTATTATTTTTTGAATGGTTTCAATTGCCAGCGGATAATTTTTTGTCTCGTAACTTACATCATAAATTCCCAGCCAAAACCATTTATTTTTAGGATCTAGTTGTGTAGCTTTTTCAAAGTTATCTTGTGCATTTCGATATTCTTTTAGAGCCAGATAATTTTTTCCTAATTCAAAATAAGCCACTGCGTCATTGGGTTTGAGTTTGATACATTTTTCCAATGACACAATAGCTTTATCGTAATTTTCAATTCCTTTTTGTTTCAATGATTCATAAAATGAGTCTTGGTATTCATCTGCTGCCAAAGCAATATCTTCGGGTTCTGTCTGTGCAAAAACCGAAAACGATGTGCTGAAAGCAAAAAACAAAACTATAAAAACTCTTTTATTGATCATTTTAAAATTACATTGTAAACAAAACGAAATTTATTCCTATTTATTCCAAAACTGAGTAATCTCCAATACTTACGCTGGTAAATTTACCATCATAACTTACATGATTACCTATCATTGCGTTATCTAAGTTAGCATTTTTAATTTGAGAATACGTTTGAATTAAGCTATTTTTAATAGTACTGTCTGTTACATGGCATCCTTTTCCAACTGAAACATTTGGACCAATTGTTGTGTTTTTCAAGACTACATTTTCTCCAATATAACATGGTGGAATAATCGTAGAATTTTCTAATTTCACATCATAATCAACTAAATGTTCTCCATCATTGTGCAAAAATCCTAACATTCTAGTGTTAGTTTCTACCGTAACATCTTTGTTACCGCAGTCCATCCATTCGTCAACACTTCCTGTTTTGAAAACTTTTCCGTTTGCTATCATCGCTTTGATACCATCATTAATCTGGTATTCACCGCCATTTTGAATGTTATTATCGAGAACGCTTTGAAGTTCATTTCTCAAAACTCCAACCTCTTTAAAATAATAAATCCCGATAACGGCTAAGTCACTTACAAACTCTTTTGGTTTTTCAACCAATTCTATAATTTCATTATTTTGGTTTAGTTTCACAACACCAAAAGCTTCAGGCTGATCAACTTGTTTTACCCAGATTACAGCGTCTGCTTCAGGATCTAATTCGAAATCAGCTCTAATTAAAGTATCTGCATAAGCAATTACAGCTGGTCCAGACAAAGAATCTTTTGCACACATAATAGCGTGACCCGTTCCTAAAGGTTGATCCTGACGATAGATTGATGCTTTTGCTCCCAATCCTTTTGCTAAATCTTCTAAACTTTTTACAACATCATCGCCAAAAAAAGCTTCGTCACCTAAAATAAAAGCAACTTCTTCGATAGGTTCTTTTAATATTTTAGCGATATCTTCAACTAAACGATGTACAATAGATTTTCCAGCAACAGGAATTAATGGTTTCGGAACTGTTAATGTATGAGGCCTCAATCTCGATCCGCGGCCTGCCATTGGCACAATTATTTTCATTCTTTATTTGATTTATGGGAAGATTCTAAAATCTTCATTGGGTTTGGTCTTTCTTTTTTTAGTTTTCAGAATTACAGAAAATTATTTTACTCCAGTGCTTCCAAAGCCTCCTTCACCTCTTGATGTTTCAGAAAGTGTTTCAACTTCAATCCATTCTGCTCTTTCGTGTTTTGCAATAATCAGCTGCGCAATTCTTTCTCCGTTTTCGATTACAAAATCATCATTAGATAAATTTACTAAAATTACTCCTATTTCTCCTCTGTAATCTGCATCAACAGTTCCTGGGGAATTCAAAACTGTTACGCCTTTTTTAGCCGCTAAGCCACTTCTTGGCCTAACCTGAGCTTCATAACCAATTGGCAATTCAATAAAAAGTCCTGTTTTTACAATCGTTCTTTCTAAAGGTTTTAACGTAATTGGCTCTATAATACTGGCACGTAAATCCATTCCTGCAGAAGCAATGGTTTCGTAATTTGGTAAATCGTGCTGTGATTTATTAATAATTTGTATTTTCATTTTTCAATATAAATTTTTTATAACTAGCTTATTTCTTTCTCAATATTCCTTTTATTGTATCTTTTTCAAAATGGTAAACTAGATACATAAAAGCTAAAAGAAGTGGAATGCCCACATAATATTTTTCTCTAAATCCGTAAAATGAAATTATGGAGAATAATATTGAAACGCCTAAATAAGCTCCAATTTTGTTCATGTCGTAAGGAATTGGATAATATTTATTTCCTAAAAAATAAGAAATAAGCATCATGCTTCCGTAAGCAGAAATGGTTGCGATTGCCGAGCCATAATAGCTGTATTTTGGAATTAAAATATAATTTAAAACCAACGTTACAATTGCTCCCACAATAGAAATGTAAGCTCCAATTTTTGTTTTGTCCGTTAGTTTATACCAAACCGATAAATTGTTATAAATACCCAAAAAGAAATTCGCCAAAATAATAAGCGGTACCACTTTCATTGCTTCCCAATAGGATTTATTATCTAATAATAAGTATTTTAAAACATCTGCAAAAACTATAACTCCTAATAGAATCAGCGAACCCAATATGACAAAATATTTAGTAATCACGGCGTAAGTCTGTGGAGCATTTGCGTTTTTCGCGTGGCTGAAAAAGAAAGGCTCAATCCCTAATCTAAAAGCTGTCGCGAAAAGCACCATAAATAAACCTAGTTTGTAACAAGCAGAATAAGCTCCAACTTCAGATTTTGCTAAATTTTCTGGAAGCAAATAACCTAATAAGATTTTATCAAAATGTTCGTTTACGGCAAAAGCCAATCCGGCAACCAAAATCGGAAGTCCGTATTTCATCATTCGTCTCCAAAGTTCTGGATCAAATTTTCGCCCAAGCGAAAGATAATTAGGCGAAAGAACTATAAAAGTTGCTAAACTCGCCAAAAGATTAGCAATGAAAATATAAGCGATCTGGAAATTCTCGACATATAAATTATCCCAAACCGAATTAGGGTTTGAAGCTGCTAATTTTGGAAGGTACATTAAAAAGAAAATGTTGAGTAATAAATTGATTATCACATTTCCAATTTTTATAGCTGCATAAACCATTGGTCTCTGGTTGGCCCTTAATTTTGAAAACGGAATTAAAACCAACGCATCTAAAACTAAAATCCAAACCGTATAGGTAATATACTGAACATCTACTTCGGCTAAACTTGCCAAAGTATTTCTGAAAATTAAAGCCGCAAATAGAAAAATAATAGATGTCCAAAATATTGAAATAGTAGAAGTCGCAATTACATTTTTCTTATCTTCTTCAGCACTATAAAATCTAAAAAAAGCCGTTTCCATTCCGTAAGAAAGAACTACGTTAAAGAAAACCATCCAAGACAATACAATCGACACCTCACCATATTCGGCAGTAGGTAAAATTCCTGTATATAATCTCACTAATAAAAAACTCAGCATTCTCGGTAAAACTGTTGCCAGTCCGTAAATTGCTGTTTGCTTGAATAGATTTTTATATAATCCCAAAATATAATTGTAATAATGTTTGTAAGACAAAAATAACCATTTCTTTTGTTTAATGGTGCTTTTGTTTGATGCAATAAAGAAAAGTTCTAACTCTTTTAAATCGTCATTTTCTTTTCATCCAAAATTTTCACGAAATGAAATCCTCTGGGGGCGTATCCTTGATTATAGTAAAATCGATGGGCGCCAAAATTTCCAGTAAATGCGTCTAAAACAATACTGCTGCATTCTAATTCTATTGCTTTTTTCTCAATATAATCTGTAAGCATTTTTCCAATTCCTTTAGATCGATATTCTGGATTAACAACAAAATTATCTATTTCGAGATATTTGCCTGTCCACAATTTTGTTGCCGACCAACAGCCGGTAATTCCCAAACATTCATTATTTTCAAAAACTGCAATTTGAGTATAATTATGCGGAATCATTTCCAAAAGAAAAGATTTATATTTTTCTAAAGTTATATTAGGATACAGAAATCTGATGGTTTCAATTTGAGCCAGCATTTCGTCAATTGTAGTAATTTCGAGTATTTGTAAAGCCATTTTAATAGAATAGAATTCAAAATTAATTATTTTTTCTGAGTCATTTATATAATAACCAGATCACTAACATGTGAAATATATAAATTTAAGTTAAAAATTATGTAACTTTTTTTAGACAGTGTTTTCTTAAATTTGCTTCACAGGGATTGAGAAAGCTAAATACAACCCTTATAAAAAAGGAAGCACTGGGACTGATAAAGCTTGTTTGTTCCCATAAAAGACAAAGCACAAAGGGATTGAAGTTAGCTAAAATGTAACCCTTATAAAAAAACTAAGCACTGGGACTAATAAAGCTTGTTTGTTCCCATAAAAGACAAAGCACAGGGATTGATTCTGCTGAAATGTAACCCTTAAAAAAACAGAGCCGTGGGACTAATAAAGCTAGTTTGTTCCCAAAAAAGACAAAGCAAGCAGAGTTATCTGTCAATTTTTTATAAAATGGTAGTGATTCTCAATTTTTTAGAATTTGAGAATCACCATTTTATAAAAGTTATTTTTAAAAAAGAATAAAAAACTTCCCAATAAAAGAAAAAGCCAGCATTTGCTGGCTTTTCTTTTTATATACTATGGAGTAAATTATCCATTTAAAGCTTCTGCTCCACCAACGATTTCTAAAATCTCACTTGTAATAGCAGCCTGACGCGCTTTGTTATAAGTCAATTTCAATTGGTTTCTTAATTCAGTTGCATTATCTGTTGCTTTGTGCATAGCAGTCATACGTGCACCATGCTCAGAAGCAAATGAATCACGGATACCTTTATACAATTGCGTTTTTAAAGATTTTGGAATCAAAGTTAAAACAATTTCTTCTTTAGAAGGTTCAAAAATGTAATCTCCTGTAGAAACTGCCACATCTGTTTTAATAGGTGCTAACGGTAAAAACTGTTCTGTTTGAACAATTTGAGTCGCAGCATTTTTAAACTGATTGTAAATTAACTCAATTCTATCGTATTCTCCAGATAAAAATTTCTCAGTTAAATTATCTGCAATTCCTGCAACATTTTCAAAAGTTAAATGATCAAAAATTGCATTATGATGACCGTGAACTTTATGAGTTTTGCTTAAAGCATCATTTCCTTTTTTACCAATAGCAAAAACATCAACTTGCTTTCCAGCATAAAACTCTGTACGGTTTTTAATCTCTTTAATAATATTTGAATTGAATGCACCACATAAACCTCTGTTAGAAGTTATCGCTACAAGCAATACTTTTTTTACTTCACGTTGTGTTGTGTAATCTCCCCCTACTTCACCTTCCAGTGTCGCAGAAAGATCTTGCAATAACTCCGTTAATTTCTCGGCATAAGGACGCATTGCAGTGATTGCATCTTGTGCTTTCTTAAGCTTTGCAGCAGAAACCATTTTCATAGCCGATGTAATCTGCATCGTCGATGAAACGGAAGTAATTCTATTACGGATTTCCTTTAAATTTGCCATCTATTAATTAGAAAATGTGACAATTTGAAAATTAGATAATTAGAATTAACTCTAATTATCTAATTTACTTATTATCTTATTAGTTATATTTTGCTGAAATTTCTTTTGCTGCTTTTTCGATAACATCTGTAATAGTGTCATCTAATTTACCAGCTTTCAACGCGTTAAGCGTATCTTTATGTTTACTGTTTAAGTAAGCTAAGAAATCAGCTTCAAATTCTTTTACTTTTTCTACAGGAACGTTTCTTAATAAGTTTTTAGAACCCGCGTAGATAATAGCTACTTGGTTTTCAACTGTATAAGGATCATTTAAACCTTGTTTCAAGATCTCAACGTTTCTTTTTCCTTTTTCAATTACGTTTAAAGTAACAGAATCTAAGTCAGAACCAAATTTAGCGAAAGCTTCTAATTCACGGAATTGAGCTTGGTCTAATTTTAAAGTTCCAGAAACTTTTTTCATAGATTTAATTTGAGCATTACCTCCAACACGAGATACTGAGATACCTACGTTGATAGCAGGACGAACCCCAGAGTTGAACAAATCTCCATCAAGGAAAATCTGACCATCTGTAATCGAAATTACGTTTGTTGGGATATATGCAGAAACGTCACCAGCTTGAGTTTCGATAATTGGTAGAGCAGTTAATGAACCACCACCTTTTACGATAGATTTGATAGAATCTGGTAAATCGTTCATGTTTTTAGCGATACCATCATCAGCGATTACTTTACAAGCACGCTCTAATAAACGAGAGTGTAAGTAGAAAACGTCTCCAGGATAAGCCTCACGTCCCGGTGGTCTTCTTAATAAAAGAGAAACCTCACGGTAAGCAACAGCTTGTTTAGATAAATCATCATAAACGATAAGAGCTGGACGACCAGAATCTCTAAAGTATTCTCCAATTGCAGCACCAGCGAATGGAGCGTAAACTTGCATTGGAGCTGGGTCAGAAGCATTTGCAGCAACGATAACTGTGTAAGCCATTGCTCCTTTTTCTTCTAACATTTTAGCGATTCCTGCTACAGTTGAAGCTTTTTGCCCAATTGCAACATATATACAGAATACAGGTTTTCCTGCATCGTAAAATTCTTTTTGATTTAAGATTGTATCGATACAAACAGTTGATTTACCTGTTTGACGGTCACCAATAACAAGCTCACGTTGTCCACGACCAACTGGGATCATAGCATCAACAGCTTTTACACCTGTTTGTAATGGTTCAGTTACCGGCTGACGGAAGATAACACCAGGTGCTTTTCTTTCCAAAGGCATTTCGTATAAGTCTCCACCTATTGGTCCTTTTCCATCAATTGGAAAACCAAGAGTGTTAACAACACGTCCTACCATTTGCTCACCTACTTTAAGAGAAGCAATACGTTGAGTTCTTTTTGCAGTAGATCCTTCTTTAAGTCCAGTTGATGGTCCTAAAAGTACAACCCCAACATTATCCTCTTCAAGATTCAATACGATACCTTCCATACCGTTATCAAATTCTACTAACTCTCCATATTGTACATTAGACAGCCCGTAAACACGAGCAATACCGTCTCCAACTTGAAGTACTGTTCCTACTTCCTCTAGCGTAGCACCAGATTCAAAACCTTCTACTTGCTTTCTTAATATTGCTGAAATTTCAGCAGGTTTGATTTCCGCCATCTTAATTTATAATTTAGACACTTTTTGTGTTATAAAAACTAATTACTTAACTCTCTTTTTAATACTTGTAATCTGTTTGCAACAGAAGCGTTGTATTGATTATCGCCTATTCTTAAAATAAATCCACCAATAATTGAAGGATCTACTATATTTTCAATTGTAATTTTTTTATCTGATAAAGTTGCAACTTTTGCTAAAACCTTAGCTTCTAAAGCAGCATCCATCGGAATGGCAGTTGTAACTTTCGCTACTTCAACACCATTACTTTCATCAAACAATTTATTGTATTCTAATGCGATTGCATTAAGAATTTCAAATCTTTTGTTTTCAAATAATAAATGAAATAAACCTTTTGTTACTCCATTTACATCTGCGAAAACTTCTAGAAGAGCACTTTCTTTAACTTCAACTTTTGTTGTTGGGTTTTGGATAAAGGTACTCAATTCTGTATTAGTATCAATTGCTGCTGCAATTGATTTCATATCGTTATTGACAGCTTCGGCAACACCTTTAGAGTTTGCTAAGTCTAGAATTGCTTTTGCATAACGAATTGCTGCTCTTGTACTTGCCATAATCTTAGTTTAACTTTACGTCACCTAACATTTTCTCAACTAATTTAGTTTGAGATTCTTTGTTAGATAATTCTTCTTTCAATAATTTCTCAGCAATACTTAATGATAGAGTTGAAACTTGAGATTTCAATTCTGCCATTGCAGCATTCTTTTCACTTTCGATAGCAGCTTTAGCCTGCTCGATCATTTTTTGACCAGCTTCTTGTGCTTCGTTTTTAGAATCAGCAATCATTTTCTCTTTCATTTCACGAGCTTCTTTTAGCATCGCGTCACGTTCTGCACGAGCTTCATTCAAAATTCTTTGATTGTCAGCTTGTAAATTTTCCATTTCTCTCTTTGCATTTTCAGCAGAAAGCAATGCATTTTTAATACCTTCTTCTCTTGCAGTAATAGACTCCATAATTGGTTTCCAGGCAAATTTCACCAAAAGTAAAATTAATACTAACAAGATTAAAGCTTGCCAAAAGAATAGACCGAATGAAAAATCGTTAATTAACTTATCCATTTTATAACTATATTAAATATTTAATTTCTTTTTTAAAAGTAACAACATCTTTAACCAACCGTTAAAGATGCTGTTATTTCTCTCTTTATTATTTTCCTAAGATTAAAGCAGCGAATGCTAAACCTTCTAATAAAGCCGCGATAATAATCATCGCAGTTTGAATTTTACCAGCAGCTTCTGGTTGACGAGCAATAGCGTCCATAGCAGATCCACCGATTTTACCTAAACCTAAACCTGCACCGATTACTACTAAACCTGCACCTACTAAAGTTGGAATTGTTCCCATAAGTATTTATATATATAAAATTAAACTTCTAAATTAAATAATTGCTGTTTCGTCTTCGTGGTGGTGAGCATGATCATGATCTTGAACAGCCATACCAATAAATAGTGATGATAACATCGTAAAGATAAACGCTTGTAAAAATGCAACTAAAACTTCAATAACAGAGATAAACAATGTTAAACCCAATGAGATTGGCAAATCTGCTGCTAAATTTTTACCTACGAAAATCATAGCAATCAAACTCATAATTACTACGTGACCTGCAGTAATATTTGCATACAAACGAATTAATAATGCAAATGGTTTTGTTAGTGTTCCTAAAACTTCGATTGGAGCTAAAATAATTTTCATTGGAACTGGTACTCCAGGCATCCAGAAAATGTGTCCCCAATAATCTTTGTTTGCACTAAATTGTGTAATGATGAAAGTAAATGCTGCTAAACAAACTGTAATGGCGATATTACCTGTAACGTTAATTCCAAGTGGAGTCATTCCTAATAAGTTTAACAACCATACAAAGAAAAATACAGTTAATAGGTAACCCATGTATTTACGGTATTTTTTCTCACCAATATTAGGAACAGCGATTTCGTCTCTAATAAAAATAATAAGTGGTTCTAAAACTCTACCAAATCCAGTTGGGATTGGTCCTTTTTTATATGATCTTGCTAAAGCAGTAAACATTAAAAATAACAGCACTGCAACGAAAAGCATTGACACTACATTTTTTGTAATAGAAAAATCTAATGGTTTTTCATTTTCTGGATGTCCGTGCTCGTTAAAGTTAATTGTACCGGCAGCATCTGTTTTGTAAATTTTACCGTGAACTAATTTGTAAAAGTTTCCGTCAACTTCTGCAACTGCTTCACCGTGGTGTAATTTTGAAGAAGAGAAAATTTTCAATCCTCCATCAATAAGTATAACTGGTAATGAAAAACCATAATGTTTATTTTCTTTCTCATCTGAGAAGAAAACAAAATCGTGAGAATCTTGTAAGTGATGATCAATAAAAGCGTCCACTTTTGCTTTTGGATCAAGAGCAACATGCTCTCCTTCCTCAGGGGCATTGTGTGAAACTACTTTCTCTTCATGAGCTGTTTCAGTTTGAACATGCGTTGTGTCATTCTCTGGATTTGCAAAACCCATAATTGGTAGAGAAGCTACAAAAGCGGCAAGAATAAAGCTGAGCGGTTTGTTTGAAATCACCATATCGTGGAAAATCTTATTTTTTTACGTTTCTAAAATTTGGTGCAAAGGTACATTTTTTATTAATATTCAAAAGGATATGAAAAATTATTTTTAAACCTTGTTTTAAAGAATTGTTATTTTAACGCTTTTCATTTAATAATCGGACAGTTAAAAGCGTCTGAAATAACAAAAACAACACAAATGTTATAAAAAAACTAATCTTTTCAACATCGGTTTCTCCGGTTTTGATTTTTAAAATTGGCTGCAGGATTAAATATCCAAATAACATTTGTGCAAAAGTTCCAAATAAAAAGGTCATGCCGACGATTTCAAAATTTTTCTCTTTTACTATTAATAATATAAGGTATAATAAAGCCGAAATTCCGAAGAAGAATAAATATTGTAATTCTAAACTGTAATGAAAGTTTTGAATATTAATTTCGCAAAAGTAGAAAATTGCTTTATGTAAAAGGTAAGCTGTTAAAGCAAGACAAAATAAATAAAATACCGGTTTGTAATTTTTTAAAAGCATTTGAGATAATTTTTGCGCAAAGATGCAACTTTTATCTTAAGCTGTTTTACTAAAAACTACTTTGTCTTATTAATATCGTTTACCTGGCGAATTACATTATATAATGCGACTCCAACTCCAAGCATAACAAAAATGGTGTTGTAATATACTTTGGGACTTGGATGATTTTCGTCAAGCCAAGTTCCAAAGTATGAGAATACAAAGATAATTACTCCCATTTGAAATGGAATATTAATAAATGCAAGCCATTTATTTCTCCTATTATTATTCGGCTCCTTTTCCATCTTCTAACATTATTACTTGGTTTGAGTGAGCCAGCATGGTGCAGGTTGCAGTGAAATCAGCGCCAGGTTCTATAGAAAGTTTTCCTACTGCTACTTCTCCATGTATTTGAGCAGTCGATTTAATATTAAGGATTTCAAGAACTTTTATTTTTCCATGAAATTCTCCTTCAATGTCGGCATTATTACAAATAATCTCTCCTTTGACTGATCCTTTGGCTCCTATTACAATTTTTCCTTGTGAGGTAAAATTTCCAATCAATTCGCCATCTAATCTAAAATCTGCTTTTGAAACTATGTCTCCAACTATTGATGTTCCTTCTACAATACGATTTGTTTTTCCTAATTGCTCTGTGCCGCTTTTTTTTACTTTTTCAAACATTATTATGGGGTTTTTGGGGTCAAATAGGCTTCGAGGTTCTTTTTAATTTGAACCACTTTGTAATTATCCGTTGATATAATAACTGCGGGATGTGCAATTTTATATTTCTTGTCATCTCTCAAAACTCCCGCAACATCTTTGGCATACGCTTCAGATTTCAAACCATGAATAATTACAAAACTTTCAGATTGATTGTACTTATCAAAAGAAGTTGTTAATCTCTCAAAATTTTCAACTAATAAAAATACTCTAATCGCTTCTTCAATTTGTTTAAGCGTTTTCGTATCGTTATTAGGAACTGCATATAAAATTTTCCAGCTTTTGTTGTCTACTGTCGTAAAGTTTAATTTTTCTAAAGCCGGAATTTGTTTCTCTAGAATTTCTCTTGCATTTTTACCCTCTTCACTATTCGGATAATTATCGGCTACATTTTCAAGTCCTTTTTTATAGGCTTCTAAACCGTTTACCTTTCCTAAAGTATTGGCTTTTAATAATTCATACTTAGAAACGATATCATCTCCAGAATACTGATTAATCAAATTATCAATATTCGCTAAAACTTCATCAAATTTTTCTTCTTGAAACAGTTTATACCATTTTTGGTATTCTTTATCTGGACTAGAATTAGGGTCGTCCTCTTTGTTATTTAAAATTTGAGCGTATCTTGAATTTGGATATTTAGATGAAATTTCAGCTTTTATCGCTTCTGCTTTCTGCGGATTTGTAATTTGGTAAATTTTATACAAATTATACATAGACGGCAATACCAGTTTTTCTTCTGGATTGTTGCGTAATAATTGTTCTAACTTATCGCTGGCCAAGCTGTATTCTTTAAATTTCTCCTTATATATAAGTCCTAATTGATAGTAAGCAAAATTTCGCTCTATACCAATACTGTCGATAGCTGGCTGTGATGTAGGAAGCTGTTTTACATAAAAGGCAACGGTATATTTTTCTGCAACAACTGTATCTTTTAAAACATTATTACTATTTTGATTAGTAATTGTGTCATTCATTGCAGCATTGTTGGCATCTTTAATTCCTGCCAATCTCCAATAACTGCCTAATGTTCTGCTTCCCCACATTTTTTTAAACTGCAGTTTTCCGTATGCTACAGTGGTTGGGTTATAAAAATAAAATGTGCTGGCATTGTCATTACTACCCATTGGCATTCCGATACCGTCTGAATCTAGTTGCTGTCCCAAAGACTGCGGATTTACAGCTCCGCTTCCTGAAACTTCTGCTCTTGAATTTAGATCAATATTGGCTAATCGTTCTTTTTCTTTTTCTTCTACAAGTCGTTTTGCTTCGTCTTTCTTTTTTAGCTCTGCAATATAATTTTCAAAATAAACTTTTTTCTCTGTCGGAGGCATATTAAATACCTTAATAATACTATCGTTTCGTTTTGCAACGGCTTCGTATTTAATTACATTGTCGAGATTTTTTCTGTTTTTTTCTATGAAAGCATATTCTCTGGTTTTCGAATCAAGCTTTACCAATGTGCTGTCATAATACTTCGCCGCCATTGTATAGTTTGTATTTTTAAAATACATATTTCCAATGTTTCTGTATGCTGAAGCCATTAAATATGGATCTTTAGACTTTCTTCCTAAAGATTTATTATAAAATTTTAAAGCATTTTCCTGATCTTTCTTTTTATCGTAAAAAACTCCCATTTCATAAAAAAGAACATCATAATAAGGACGGTTCTCCCGATCTGTTACCAGTTTATTGAATGTTTTTAAAAAGATGGTATCATTGTCTTTTTCATAATCATACATCTGTGCCTTTTTAGCGTAAGCATGCATCATATATTTACGATCTGCTTTTCGATTCAAATCGATTACACCATCATAAAAATAAATTGCACTGTCACGTTTTCCTTGTTCCTGATACATTTGTCCAAGAATAAAACGGTATCTCGCACGCTCTTCATTCTTTTTTGTAAACTGTTCTGCAATTCGCAGTTTAGCAACTGCACTGTCCTTTTCCTCTATATTTAAAAAAGCTTCTGCCAAAAGAGCATTTGCATCGGCAAAAGTCTGTTTATCTAAATCTGTGTTTTTAAGTAAAAGTTTAATGTTTTTTAAAGCAATAGCATCATTTCCTAAACGCATATTGGTTTTTTCGCGCCAGATTTTAGCAGTATAAATATTACTACTGTTCGGATATTTGTATAAAATATAATTGAATGCTTCAACCGCAGGAATAAAACGCTGATCGTAATATCTTGCTTTTCCAAGCATTAAATATGCTTCGTCAATTTGTGAATTTCGTTCCCTTCCGCCAATATTCATGGAGTGTTTCTGAATGGCTTTGGTTGCTTTTGTTTCTGCGCGTTCAAAATCAGGGTTTTTAGCTTTTTCTCCTTCAGAAAAATTTTCATCAAACTGCATTTTTTCAATTGGCAGTAATTTCCAAAAATTATCTTGATTGTTGGCCTGAATAGATTGTAAGCCTTTATCTAGCCCAATTCCTCCATTGTACAAAATGTTATATTTTGTACCAACAGAGTGAGATGTTCTAGACAAAAAGGTATTTTTTTTGGTAGAACAAGCTATCAAAAACAATAAAAAAACGAAAGTAAAACTATATTTAAGAGTATTCTTTTTCAATAGAAAAGAGTTTAAAACAGATAACTACTAAAAATTGATTTTAGTATATTGACTTGTAAAAATACGCTTCTTTTTGTAATCTAGAAACTTATACTGCAAAAAACGATTCTAGTTCCTGCAAGGTCTCTTTTGAAGTTTTAATATCCTTTACAATTTCGCCTTTATTAAGTGCAACAATTCGGTCACAAACTTCGACAGTATGCTGTAAATCATGGCTTGAAACCAAAACAGTTACATTTGGATTATCGGCCAATTCTTTAATAATTTTTTTTAATCTGCTAACAGTTGTCGGGTCCAAATTTGCAAATGGTTCGTCTAAAATTACAACTTCTGGGCTTCCTATAAGTGTAGCGATTATGCCCACTTTTTTCTGGTTTCCTTTAGATAAATCCCTTAAATATTTTTTATTTTTTAAAATTTCTCCATTGAAAAATTCTTCGTGCTGCGCCAATAAAGCATCAACATCGGCTTTATTTTGATTGCGAAGATCTCCAATAAAATAAAAATATTCTTCTGGTGTTAGATAACCGATTAGGAAACTTTCATCAAGAAATGATCCTGTAAAAGATTTCCAATTTTCGCTGGTATTTACCTGAATATTATTGTTTTGAATACTTCCTTTTGAAGGTTGAATCAAATCTAAAAGAAGACTGAAAAATGTTGTTTTTCCTGCCCCATTGTTTCCTACTAAGCCAAAACTCTGTCCTTTTGGAATTTCCAGATTTTCGATATTTAAAACTGTTGTTCCGTTATAATTTTTTATAAGTTGATTTACTTGTATCATTTTAATTTTAGATTTTAGATTGTTGAATTTAGATTAAATATCTATTGCCTATTTATAAATTTTAGATTTCCAATTGATATTTTCTGATTATCGAATTGGCAGATTTTCTAATTAACTTTTTTGTTTATAAGCGTTTATTGTACTGTACTTTTCGATTTTGTATCTTTTTTCGATTAAAGAAAAAACCTTATCTCTAAAAATAAATCCCAAAACACCTGCACCAGCTACTAATCCTAATCCAAAATTTTTGTTGTTCAGATAAAGTCCGATTGAGTAAAGCGCTAAAGGCAGTAAAATTTTTGGCAGCGAAAGAAGCATAGCGCTAACGTTGAACGCTTTTTTATCTCCAAAAGCTCCGCCGGCGTTGCTTAAATCGATTGGCGTTTTGGTAAATGCACCGCCTAAAAGAACTAAATGCGAGTTGACTCCTATATTATAAATTGCGCCTACAACAATAGTTAAGTACACCTCCCAGCCGTAAAAAAGATAAAACGAAGCCAGAATTGTAGAGATGAAAGTCGCAATAACGATCAGCCACCATTTTGAGGTAATATAACCTCTATAGGGAACATTTTGTGTCATCAATAATTGATAATAAGAACTATCCCAGCTTGGCACAAACTGCCCAAATACAAACAAAAATCCGCCTGAAACAAATATGCCCGCAAAAATGTGCATTACCGCTGGCTGATGCGAGTTTGCAAAAAATATTAGTCCATAAAACAAAAAGAGAATACTCATAAAAATGGTTGTTTTAGACCTCTTATTTCTTTTGATAAGTTTAATGTCATTTTTAAGAAATGTCCCCAAAGTCCCAAACTGATTCAGCCATGTAAGATTTTCTGTTGCCGCAACATCTTGTTTAACAGAAAGTCCAGCGTCTAGATATAAATTTTTCTTGAAATATTTGAAAGTAAAAACATGAAGGGCAATTAGTACTACAATCGGGATTAAAAACAGTCCTTCAATGTCATAAAAATTTTGAAAAAATGGGGTTGTAAATACTGTTACATCAAATACTTTATAATACTGCGCAGCAGCCAGAGCCAGAATCAGCACTACAAAAACAATAAATAACTTATCGATATTACTTAAAATAATATTTAAAAAATTATTAATGTAGATAACAGCCATAATTCCTAAATGCCAGAACACAATTCCAACAACATCATATCCGTTTAAAATGAGTACAACTGAAAATGGAATGAAAAACAATGCATGTACCCAGTTAAAAAAGGATAAAACTGTTTTTCCTAAAGAGAAATGAACAATCGTTGGTTTTTTAAATGGTAAAACCAACAATGGCTTAATATTTAAAACAGGAATTGCCTGAAGCAGTAATCTAATTACTAAATCGAAAAGAAAATAATAAATAAGAAATTGGTTAACAGCTCTTAATGGCTCCAATTTCATATCCTTTAGAATATAAAATGCTCCAACTCCCATTCCAATGAAAATTAAGGAAAAATAGATCATTAAAAATCCTATTATTATTTTCATTGCCAGGTTTTTCCCAAAGGATGCCGATCTAATGAAAGCTTTCCATTCGAGGTAAATAAACTTCTTAATCATGGTTTATATTTTTAGTTTCTTTATAGTGAGAGATCAAATGTAGGAAAACGTTACAAAAAAAGTTAAAAAAAATAATTTCGTGCTAATCATTTAATAGTGGTTTGCTACTTTTGCATAAAAATTCTAACATGCCTTCATTCTTAAAACTTATAATTAAAGAGGTAAAACGTGAAACTGCAGATGCTGTTTCTATACTTTTTAATGTTCCCGAAGAACTAAAACCAGATTATAAATTTATAGCTGGACAATATATAAATCTAAAACTAACTCTTGACAATCAAGAAATTAGACGTGCTTATTCTATTTGCTCAGCACCAGACAGCGGCGAATTAAGAATTGCTGTTAAAGCTGTAAAAAATGGAGTTTTTTCTCAGTTTGCCAATACCAAATTAAAACCAGGAGATGTTCTTGAAGTTGGTCAGCCAGAAGGAAAATTCACTTTTGAACCAGATGCAGAAAGACAAAAAAACTACGCTGCATTTGTTGCTGGAAGTGGTATTACTCCTGTTCTTTCTATCATAAAATCGGTTTTAAAAAATGAGCCTAAAAGTTCATTTGTATTAGTTTATGGAAATAGAACTCCAGAAAATACTATGTTTCATCAGGAACTTCACGATTTACAATTACAATATGTAGGCAGATTTTTTGTGCATTACGTATTTAGTCAGGCAAAAGCTGAAAATGCTTTGTTTGGAAGAATTGAAAAATCTGCGGTAAATTTTGTTTTAAATAATAAACATAAAGAACTTGAATTTGATAAATTCTTTCTTTGCGGACCAGAAGAAATGATTAATACTGTTTCTGATGTTTTGAAGGAGAAAAACGTAAAAGAATCTGCTATTAAATTTGAGCTTTTTACTTCTTCATCTGAAGAACATGTAATTCAAGGTTCTCAAGAAGGGCATACAAAAATTACAGTTTTGGTAGACGATGAAGAAACTACTTTTGAAATGTCTAAAAAGCAAACCATTCTAGATGCCGCATTAAAACAAGGTGTTGATGCTCCTTATTCTTGCCAGGGTGGAATTTGCAGCAGCTGCTTAGGACGTGTTACAGCAGGATCTGCCGAAATGACTAAAAATTCTATTTTAACAGACAGTGAAATTGCCGAAGGTTTAATTTTAACTTGTCAAGCGCATCCAACATCAGATACTATCTATGTGGATTATGACGACGTTTAATATCTAAATTTTAATATAAAAAATTCCAAATTCCAATTGAAAGCTTGGAATTTGGAATTTTTATATTGGAATTTTTAACATTGTTATTTTTTAAACTAATCCCTGAATTTTTTTGACAACTTCATCTGGAGAAATACTCCTCATTGCATCTTCATAACCTTCAACAATCTTATTTCCATAAACAGAAGTTGGGAGTTTTGGATATTGATTTCTGTCTGAAGTTAAAGCATTTTCTAAACTTTGATTGAATGGCAAAAATCCAGCATAAGGATGTGTTGCTCCCCATAGCGTTATTACTTTTACACCCAACATTGCTGCGATATGGGCATTTCCAGAATCCATTGAAAGCATAGCATCGAGATTACTTATCAATTGTAATTCCTGCTGAAATTTAATTTTTCCAGCCATGTTAATTACATTTTCATATGGTTCAGAAAGTGAGTCTAAAATTTCTATTTCTTTTTTTCCGCCGCCAAAAAGCAAAATTTTATAAGCTGAATTTTCGGCCAATTTTGCTATAACTTCCTTCATTAAATCTAAGGGATAAACCTTAGAATCGTATTGTGCAAAAGGTGCAATTCCTATTAATTTTTGACTATGGTCTCCGATAATTTCTAAAATTTCAGGGCTCAAATTTGCTTTTTCAGGAAAAGTCGGATTCGATAAATCTAAAGGAAAACCAAGTTCTTCAAACACTTTTGCATGTCTTTGGAACATCGTTGGCAATTGTTTAAAAATCTTATTTTCGGCTCTTGTTAATTCTTTTTTTCCCTCTCGGCCTTTATCTACAGTCGCTCTTTTTTTGCCGCTTAAAGCGAAAAGTAAACTCACTACTTTAGATCTGACAACATTATGAAGATCTGCAAAAGCGTCGATTTTCAGTTTTTTTACGTCATTATATAAACGGACAAGTCCAAAGAATCCTTTGTGTCTTTCTTTTTCATCAAAGGCAAAAAAATCCAAATTCGGAATTCCATCGAAAAAAGGTTTGAAAAAAGGACGAGAAATAACCGTCAATTTCACCGTTGGGTATTGTTTTACAAAAGCTCGTAAAACAGGAACCGTCATGGCGACATCTCCCATTGCGGATAGTCTCATGACGGCTATATGCTTAATTTTGCTAGACAAGTCTGCCAAATTATTTTTTGTTTTGATATAAAACTGGATTCAATTCATCATCATTGTACATTTTCATTTGTTTGTACACTTTCATGAATTTTTCTCCATTTTCGATATCTGTCAATAATTCTTCAATTGCTGTAGACAAATCTGTTCTTTGCTCTAAAAGAATATTTAATTTTTCTTGACATTTATCTCTATGTTCTTGAGAAGCCTCTGCACGAGTTGCTTCTTCATTCATATGGTAAATTTTTAAAGCTAAGATTGACAATCTATCGAATGCCCATGCAGGGCTTTCTGAGTTGATTTTTGCTCCATCTTTTACTTTAACATCGCTGTATTTTTGTAAAAAGTAGCTGTCGATATATTCCACCATATCAGTACGTTCCTGATTTGATGCATCAATTCTTCTTTTTAAAGTTAATGCTGCAACTGGATCAATTTGCGGATCACGAATAATATCTTCAAAATGCCATTGAACTGTATCAATCCAATTTTTTAAATATAATAAATGTTCAAACTTATCTTTTGGATAAGGATTATTAATCGGCTGATCAACATTATCAAATTGGTGATAATCTTTAATACTTTGCTCGAAAACAGAATATGCTAATTTTGAAAACATGTTTTTATTTTTTTATAAAACAAAGATACTTTTTATACTTTTATAGTTTGAAAAAAACTACTAATTTTTCAATTCTTCATAAAAAACAATTGACCTGCTAAAAAATTATTATGAAAATTCATTATATCTCTGAGAATAACAGTGTATTAAATCATTTTCTAGGACAAATTAGAAATGTAAATGTACAGAACGACAGCATGCGTTTTCGTAGAAATATTGAACGTATTGGCGAAATCATGGCTTATGAGTTAAGCAAAATTTTACCATATAAAAATGTTGAAATTCAAACACCGCTGGGAATTAAAAAAACAACAGAGATTGAAACTGATTTAGTTTTATGTCCTATCCTAAGAGCTGGATTACCGCTTCATAATGGCTTTTTAAATTATTTCGACCATGCAGAAAACAGCTTTGTGTCGGCCTCCAGATATCACCCAAATAATGATGATGAATTTGAAATTTTGGTTGAATATCAGGCGATTTCAAACCTCAACAATAAAACAGTTTTACTTCTTGATCCAATGCTGGCAACAGGTCAATCTATAGTAGCTGTTCACAAAAAATTAATCGAAAATGCGGCTCCAGCAGAATTTCATATTGTCGTAGTGATTGCTGCTCCAGAAGGAATTGCTCATCTAGAGAAAAATCTTCCTGAAAACTGTCATTTGTGGGTTGCCTCTTTAGACGAAAAACTAAATGAGAAAAATTATATTGTTCCTGGTCTTGGTGATGCCGGTGATCTTGCCTACGGAAGTAAATTATAACTGTGAGAAGAAAGTAAATAAACTACACACAATCAAGACATAAAATACAATTTCGTTATTCAGTTTTTGCTGCATATATTCTACATGACTTGTTGCCATAATGGCTAATGGTGCAATACTAAACAATAATAAATCGTTGCTTTTATTGGGCGAAACTATATAAACTATCACTGCTATAAAAAAACAAGCCACAATTTTCTTGTAAGAAGAATGTAAAATCTGGGGTCTGTTTGACAATGTCATTAACATTGAAGTAACAAAGAACAAGGCTACTGCTGTGTATATTGACAGTGCTCCGTTTTCGTAATTGTTTTTAAAATAATCAATTCTAAAATCGATAACAGCTCTTTCTTGAAAAAATGCAGCAGCATCTATATTAAAGATTAAAGAGGTCATATAAAATAATATTGCCACTGCTAAAAGTGCAATAAACGGTAAAACCCAGTTTCTATAGTCTCTAGAAACGTGAAAAACAATTGAAATAAAGACCAATATTACGAAAAGTATACTCCAAAATTGAAATAAAGAAGCTACAAAAATCCAAAATGAAGCATCGAATATTTTTTCTTTTGACGCTTTCAGAGATTGAAGCGAAATCAATCTTCGAAGTGCCAATAATATAAAGAAACTAGCATAAATAACATTTGTGTTGTTAAATATGGTAGGAAAAAATAAAAGAAACAATAAATAGAAAAATATCGCGTAACCATTGTCTTTACTGAGTCCGTTCTTTTTTACAATAAAATTTACCATAAAAAAAGAAGCCAAAATAAAGCATAACAAACTTACTTTTTGGAAAGCCAAAAAATAAGAAGTAACCCAAGTTGGGTCTTTAATTTGGAACATAAAAAAGAAAACCAGTATTAAAATTACAACCAAAGAATAATTTAATGGCGTAGATTTTTTAAAAACACTTGTTATCATAAGGATATTTTATACTTTTGTGATTGTAAAGATAATACTTGTTTAAAATGAAAAACCGAACAAGTTGAAAAAAGATTCTTTAAACAGAATTTTATCTTCAAAGCATTACACAACAATAAATAACATATAATTTTAAAAAATTATGACAGCTTTTTTTGAAGGAATACAATACTTATTCGTTAACATTTTGTTTGCTCCTCTTGACTTTTTACGTCGTTTGGAATTAATTACATGGTTTGGTGCAAACACAATTAACTGGATTTTCATGATCATCTGTTCATGCGCAATCGTTTATTGGATTAAACAATTACGCATTTTTGATGACGCCGGAACAGAAAACCAAGATACAACGGCTCACTCTTTCTTAAAGTAAGTCGAAACCGATATCTTTTCTAAAATACATCTTATCAAAGCTTAGTTTATCTATGTTTTGATAAGATTTTTTTATGGCCTCTTGGAAATTATCTCCGTAAGAGGTTACAGCAATTACACGTCCTCCATTAGTAACGACATTTTCGTTATCTAATTTTGTTCCTGCATGAAAAACTATAGAATCTGTAACATTTTCTAATCCAGAAATAACTTTTCCTTTTTCAAAATCTTCAGGATATCCGCCAGACACGACCATAACTGTTGTCGCGCTTCTTGGATCAATTTCTAAATTGAAGTCACCTAATTTCTGATCTGCAACAGACAGGAACAGTTCTACTAAATCTGATTTTAATCTTGGTACAACAACTTCTGTTTCTGGATCTCCCATTCTCACATTGTACTCAATAACAATTGGTTCGTTTTTAACATTAATCAAACCAATAAATACAAAACCTTTATATTCGATTCCGTCTTTTTGGAAACCTTCGATTGTTGGTTTTACAATGCGTGTCTCAATTTTTTCCATTAAAACAGCATCCACATAAGGAACTGGAGAAACTGCTCCCATTCCACCTGTATTTAATCCTGTATCTCCTTCTCCAATTCTTTTGTAATCTTTTGCCGTTGGAAGAATTTTGTAATTTTTTCCATCTGTTAAAACAAAACAGCTTAATTCGATTCCGTCCAAGAATTCTTCGATAACAACTTTAGAACTTGCTGTACCAAATTTTGCATGAACCAGCATGTTACGTAATTCTGTTTTTGCTTCTTCAAGATCTTGAATAATCAAAACACCTTTTCCAGCTGCTAATCCGTCTGCTTTTAAAACATAAGGAGGCTGTAAGGTTTCTAAAAACTCACATCCTTTTTCAACCGTTTCGGCAGTAAAACTATCATAAGCTGCAGTTGGGATATTATGTTTCATCAAGAATTCTTTTGCAAATTCTTTACTTCCTTCTAATTGAGCGCCCAATTTTGATGGTCCAATAACCGGAATATGTTTTAAACTTTCGTCGTTTTTGAAATAATCGTAAATACCTTTTACCAATGGATCTTCAGGTCCTACGACTACTAAACTTATATTTTCCTTAAGTACTAAAGCTTTTACAGCTTCAAAATCTGTCGCAGATATTGCCACATTTTCAGCAATTGCAGCAGTTCCTGCATTTCCAGGTACTACAAAAAGTTTTTCGCAAAGCGGACTCTGAGTCATTTTCCATGCAAATGCATGTTCCCTTCCGCCTGATCCCAATAGTAAAATTGTCATGGTGTAGTTGTATTTAGTTGTGGTGCAAAAATAATTGCTTTTAAACGTAAAAAATAATTAAATCTTAAAAACTTGTTGATTATGTCCTGTTAGTAATTCCTAAATATTATTTTTGACGAAAATTATTCTGAAAATGATTCGTCTTTTTGATATTTCCCTTCAATTAAATGGTTTTCCGATAAAGAAAGCCAAAGCAGAATTGGATGAAATTATTCTCTTTTCTGACGAAGAATATGCTTCATTTCTTGAGAATAAGAAGAAAGAAATTGTTGATTTTCATTTAAAAAACAACTCTTTTTACAAAGAATTAGTTGGAAATACTTCAGTTCAAAATTGGGGAGATCTGCCGATTTTGAATAAACAGAATCTTCAGAAGCCACTAGAAGAAAGACTTTCCAAAGGTTATTCAAAAAAAAACATCTACCTCAACAAAACTTCCGGATCTAGCGGAACTCCTTTTGTTTTTGCAAAAGATAAATATTCTCATGCTTTAACTTGGGCATCGAATATGATGCGTTTTGGATGGTTTGGAATTGATTTTAATCATTCCTATCAGGCCCGTTTTTACGGAATTCCAATGGATTTTATTGGTTATCAGAAAGAGCGTTTCAAAGATTTCTTAACGCATCGTTTTCGTTTTCCGGTTTTTGATTTATCTGATGAAGTTTTAGAAAAATTCTTAAAAAAATTCAAATCGAAAAAATTCGATTATATCAATGGTTATACAAGTTCTATTGTTTTATTTGCTAAATATTTGGAGCAAAAGAATATCGTTTTAATTGAAATTTGTCCAACCTTAAAAGCTTGTTTTGTCACTTCGGAAATGCTTTTTGAAACGGATAAAAAACTACTTGAAAAACAATTTGGAATTCCTATCATCAGCGAATACGGCGCGTCTGAATTAGACTTAATTGCTTTCGAAAATCCTAAAGGAGAATGGCAAGTTAACGCCGAAACCCTTTTTGTAGAAATTCTCGATGAAAATAACAAATTTGTTCCACATGGAACGGAAGGAAAAATTGTGATTACTTCTTTATTCAACAAAGCAAATCCTTTTATCAGATATGAAATTGGCGATATTGGAATTCTCGATGAAAAAAGTACTGCCAAAAAACCAATTTTAAAAAAATTAATTGGAAGAACAAATGATGTTGCCATTTTACCAAGCGGTAAAAAATCTCCTGGATTGACCTTTTATTATGTAACCAAAAGCATAATTGAAGATGATGGAAATGTAAAAGAATTTATCATCAAACAAACCAAAATAGATACTTTTGAAATTGAATATGTTGCTGAAAAAGAATTAATTTCAGAACAAATTCAAAAAATAAAAGAAGCAATTGATTTATACTTAGAGCCTAATTTAAACTTCTTTTTTACAAGAAAAACTGTTTTAGAAAGAACCAATCGCGGGAAATTAAAACAGTTTAAATCGTATTTATAAATATAAATAAAATCTTACATTTGTTTTTTATAATTAAAACTTATGGATAATCATTCTTTACTTTCTGAAGAAACAATTTCAAATAAAATATATTTTATACGTAATCAAAAAGTGATGCTTGATCGTGATTTGGCTTTACTTTATGGAATAGAAACTAAAGTTCTTAAACAATCCGTTAAAAGAAATATCTTAAGGTTTCCTGAAGATTTCATGTTTGAACTTAATAAATCAGAGTTTGAAAATTGGAGGTCACAATTTGTGACCTCCAATTCCGATAAGATTGGTTTGCGACATGCACCGATGGCATTTACTGAACATGGGGTTATGATGTTGTCTAGCATTCTTAAAAGTGACAAAGCAATTCAAACCAATATTCAAATCATGCGTATTTTCACGAAAGTGAGACAAATGCTATTGGATACAACAGAAATTAAAGTTGATATTTTACAGATTCAGAAAAAGTTGGAAAATCATGATAAAAATATTGAATTGGTCTTTTCTTATTTAGATGAATTAACGGAGAAAAAAGAAAATGAATCTGAAAGAGTGAAAATTGGTTATAAAAAATAACTATTTCTTTAAGATCAAAAATTGTGACCTTAAAAACTTGAAGTCGCAAATTGTGACATCAGTTCAATTAAACTTTCTTTATATATTTCGGTTTTATTATCAACTGGGTAAACAAAAATCTTATCATTAACAAAACAGAAACCACAAAATTGAATTTGAGGAACTCTCGATAGACACCAAAATTATGTTTTATCAATTTGAATTTTGACGATGAAATAGAATCTTTTCTTATTCTGTAAAATGCTAATGGTTCCGGCACAGCTTTTACCGTTTTTAATTGTTTTAAAATCGTCAGCCAAATCCTCCAATCTTGCCTTTTTTCGGAAGATTCTAATTTGATTTTTCCAAAATATTCGGCATCATAAATCGCAGTAAGATTGCCTATATAATTACAAAAAAACAGTTGTTTATAAGTTAGTGGCTGCGGTGACTCAACTCTTCTGTTTAAATTATTTCCCTCCTCATCAATACAATCATAAAAGCTAAAAGTAAAAGGCAGATTATTGCTTTTTAGAAACTGAAGCTGCTTTTCCAATTTCTGAGGAAACCATACATCATCTGCATCTAGATAAGCGATATATTTTCCTGAAGCCTTTTCTAAAGCTTCATTTCTGGCAAATCCATTTCCTGAATTTTTAGATAATCTGAATAATTTTATTCTAGAATCGTTTTGAGCAAACTCTTCTATAATGGAAACCGTTTTATCTGTAGAAGCATCATCAACCAAAATCATTTCCCAATTTTGATACGTCTGATTCTGAACTGATTCAATGGTTGCTCTAATGAACTTTTCAGTATTATATGTTGGAGTTAAAATAGATACTAAATCGTTCATTAGAATTTATATTCTTTAAAAATATTATTTGATATAACTTGAAAAGTCTTTGTGCTCTTCTTTTGAAAGTTCTTCTGGAGATAATGATCTAAAATAATCGTAGGTAATTTTCATTCCTTCAGAACGGCTTACTTTTGCTTCCCATCCTAACAATTCTTTTGCTTTTGTAGTGTCTGGCTGACGCTGTAAAGGATCGTTTATTGGTAAAGGATGATAGACTACCTTTTGATTAGTTCCTGTCAATTTAATGATTTCTTCTGCAAAATCTTTTATGGTGATTTCATCTGGATTTCCAACGTTTACAGGATATACATAATCGGAATGTAATAATCTGAAAATACCTTCAACTTGATCATCTACGTAGCAGAAAGAACGTGTTTGTGAACCATCTCCAAAAATCGTTAAATCTTCACCACGTAAAGCTTGACCGATGAAGGCAGGAATTACACGACCATCGTTTAATCGCATTCTTGGTCCGTAAGTATTAAAAATACGAACGATTCTCGTCTCTACTCCATGAAAAGTATGATACGCCATTGTGATAGATTCCTGAAAACGTTTGGCTTCGTCATAAACACCACGCGGACCAATTGTGTTCACATTTCCGTAGTATTCTTCAGTCTGCGGATGCACTAAAGGATCTCCGTAAACTTCAGATGTTGACGCAATTAAAATTCGCGCTTTTTTTACTCTCGCCAATCCTAACAAATTATGTGTTCCAAGAGATCCAACTTTAAGGGTTTGAATCGGAATTTTTAAATAATCGATCGGGCTTGCCGGCGAAGCAAAATGTAAAATATAATCTAAATCACCAGGAACATGGACAAACTTGGTGATATCATGATGATAAAACTCGAAGTTTTCTAGTTTGAATAGATGTTCAATATTTTTAAGATCTCCCGTTATCAGATTATCCATGCCGATTACGAAGTAACCTTCTTTGATAAATCTGTCACATAAATGCGATCCTAGAAATCCTGCAGCTCCAGTGATAAGTATTCTTTTCATATTATTTCAATTGATCTCTATATATAGATTCTAAATCTTTTATTTTTTTATAAATATTATGGCCGTCTTCAAAAGTGTTCTTAGCATTTTTTGAAAATTCATCATATAATTTTTCGTCTTGAAGCAAAACACCAATCTTATTACTGAACTCTAATGTATTGTTTTCTTTTATAAAATAACCATTATAATCATTTGTAATTAAATCTCTATTTCCATCACAATCAGAAACTACGCAAGGAATTGCTAGTGCCAAACTCTCAATAATCGAATACGGAAGCCCTTCATATCGGGCTGTTGAAAGGTACAGTTTTGATTTGCTAATAATATTCAAAACATCTTCTCTGGTTGTCCAGTTTAGTAATGTTACTTTATCTTTTAAATTTAGTTTCGTAATTAAATTTTCAACCTGCTTAATATGGTCGGCATGATGGCCTAATCCTAAAATCACTAAATGGATATCTACACTTTTATTAAGTTCATATAAAACCTGAATCAGCTCTTCGATGTTTTTTTGATAACAAGGTCTGCCTACTGTACAAAGATATTGGTCTGGCCATGTTTTGGGTATAGATAAATCAAATATTTCTTCAATTGGCTCTATAGCGTTATTAAAAAGATCTGTTTTGTTTTTTGGAAAACCAACCTCTCTTATTGCTCTATTTAATTCCGATTGAGAAGATGCTACTAAAACGGTATTTCCTTTAGAAAGCAGTTTTTCAATTTTAAGAAAAACATATTCTTTAATTTTACTCTCTGCACTTAAAAAAGAAAATGCCTGAGGAGTGTGTAAAACTTTTGTTCCCGTTAAAAAACCAACAATTCTTCCAATTACTCCACCTTTTGTACTATGAGAGTGTATTAAATCTGGTTTTTCTTTTCGAATAATTTTCCATGCTTTTAAAATTGATGACAAATCATTTAATAAAGATATCTCTCTGTAAATTGGCAGCAGATAATGTACTAATGGTTTAGAATCTTTATTTACAAATTCTTTATCAGTATCCGAGTCTCCATGAATGACTATATTCTCAAAGTTCTCAGTATCCAAATTATGAAGTATCTGTCTCAAAGAAACATCAACTCCTCCTACAGAATGGAGAACATGTACAATTTTAATTTTCTTCATTTAATTTATTATGCGGTAAAATTAGTATAAATAAACCAAACAAATAACATCCAAATTGTCTGTAAAATATATTTTCTACTATGAAAAAAAGCAAGAATGAAACTACTGTAGCTGCTTTAAAAAAATTATACCTTGATTCGTGCAGTAATTTACTAAAGAACACAGCAAATAATAAAAGTGCTGTAATTCCTCCTACTAAATAAAAATCAATAAATTGATTGTGCGAATTGAAATTTTCTGATAAAAAATACTCTCGTTTTGATTCATTTTCAATATTGGATGAATAGCAGTCTGAAAAATATTTTTCTATAGTTTTATAACCATCAAAACCAACTAAAAAGTTAAAGTTATTTTCTTTTGTCATTCGAAATGCACAATCCCAAATTACGATTCTTGGCTCATAATCTGATGCTGTTTTTAAAGATTCTGAAAGATTGCTTTTTATAAAAAATCGTTCTGAGATATTCTTATTTGAAAATACTAAAACTCCAAATCCAATAGCAAGACTTATTAAAATAAGGGTCTTTTTCAATTTATTAATTCTAAAATAAAAAACTAAATAAACTGCGGCCAATAAAAACAAAGTGAGAATAGAAATTCTTGCTGAAATAAGAATTATAAATAGAAACAGCACTATTGCATTACTGAACCATATTATTTTAAAAGAGGGATGTAAAAATGCTTTTTCTATAGCTAAAAAAACACCCAAAACAGCAATAAATCCAATATACGGACGCTCTAATAATAATAACTGATTAACCTCAGCCGTATTAGAAAAAGGAAGGCTGTTGTTTTTAAAATAATATAATGCAATTAAAAAAAGTGAAATTAAAACTACAAGGGTTATAGAACATAAAATAACGGTTTTGAGTCTGTCTTTATCTTTAATTCTTTGAAAAACAATTGATAACCAAAATATTAAAAGCAAGCCTTTATAAACTTTTAGATCATGAACAATTGTTCCGAAAAAAATTGATTTTAAAATTAATAAAACTACCAATGTCCATAAAAAATTACTGGATGAAAATTGAAGCTTAGGTTTTTGTATTCTCCTAAAATCAACTAAAATCCATAATGATAATACAGCTAAAATAATATTAGGAATCGCTTTTGAAAAAAAAAGCGACACTATCAAAACATACGATAGAAATTCGAAACCGTTCTTTTTTAATATATTAAGCATTTTTCTTTATTTTTTTAATCTTCAAAATTATTCTGTACGGTAATACAAGTAATACATAATTTCTGAAAAGGCCATAAATTGGATACCATCCAAAATAAAAATTATCCTTAATAATCTGGATTCTGCTTTTTACCTGCTGCTGTCTTCTCTGCAAAGAAATTCCTTTTTCGTTTATTTCTATTTGGGTTAGATACTCTTGTAAATTGGCAATTCTATGTTTTTTCAAAATCGCAAAAAAGAAAGCATAATCTTCTGCAGATTTATATTGAGTAGGATAATAACCAATTGTGTCTAATATTGAACTACAAAACATTACAGCGGGATGTATAAGCATTGAATTGAAATACATTTTCTTTTCTATATCTTCATGATTCAGCGGAAGATTAATTGCGTATAAGAAATTATCGTTACAATCTACAGCCAATACGTTGGAGCCGACAATTTTAATTTCAGGGTTTTTCTCTAAAAATTGAGACTGAATTTGAAATCTTTTCCCCAAACAAATGTCGCCACAATCTAATCTCCCAATATATTGGTATTTATGACTTTGCGCTATTTTTAATCCATGATTCAATGCTGATTCTATTCCTTCATTCTTCTCTGAAATTTTATAAAGGATTTTTCCATTGGCTTTAAAACTTCCAGCAATCAGCTCTTTTTGCAATTTAATTGTACTTCCATCATCCACAATTAATACATCCAAATTTTCATCTGCATCTATTGATTTTAGAGATTTTAACAAACCTTCGATATTATTATAATACGGAATTAAAACAAGAATTTTATTCATCTCTTAAGTTTAATGGTTTGTATCTCAATCGAATCAAAACAGCCAAATTCAGCCATACGCCATACATTCTAAAAGTATCGATTTGAAGCCAATTTATATATAATCCGATAAGAGAAATCAAAATAATTATTAATAAAATCTTTTCATCACCTTTTGCTTTTTTCAGCAGTAATCTGGCTTCTCGCAAAGAAAAATAAAGCAGCATCAAAAATAAAGCAATTCCAGCCAAACCTGTTTCGGCAAGTAACCGAGTGTAAATATTATATCCCGGCGGAAAAGATCTCTCGTTTTTGTTTTTATAGAGAAGTTCAAACTCGTAGTTGTTTCTTGTTGCCCAGCTCGGATAATGGGTCCGAATATGATATGCCTGCTGCCCAAAACCTACTCCAATAATAGGATTTTCCAGAAAAACCTGAAATGCCGCATACTGCATACCAAATCTTGACTGATTGGATACATTCTTGGTCAGGTTCTTTTTAAAATCTAAAGAATCGGCTTTTTCACTTATAGATTTTACCATTTTATCTCCATTTAAAAGAAGTAAAAAACAAAAAACCAATCCAAATCCGAAGAGAGATTTTATTATATAAGATTTAAAACGCGGGTCTTTATACAAAAACGTACAAAATACAAACAGCTGAATAACAACCACAACAAGTCCTGTCCTAGAGCCTGAAAAATAGGTTAAAAATAAAACTGCAAATGCCGGCAGAAACTTAAATGGGCTTTTATGAGTTAGAATATAACTAAACATCCAGCCCGAAATGGTTATAAGATAAATAGCTAAAAATGGAGGTTCGTAAGCAATAGATGAAATTCTTCCGGCAGAATGAAGGGAAACTTCTAAAAAAGGGAAATAACTAAATAATTTTAGAGCAGGATAAAAAGTTCCGAAGCCAAAAATTACAACCAGTGTTTCTAAAAATCCGTACACAAATGCAACAATTAATGAAAGTAAAAATACCTTTCTAATCTTTAAAAGAATATCAGAAACTTTCATTTTACAAATCACATTCCAGTACAGTAAAAAGAAAACCACACAAGAAAGAAGCAAAGAAAAGTACTGTCTCAAAAAGCGATTAAAACCGCTGGTGTGCTTAAAATAATTGGAAAAAACAGTATTTCCATTTAATAATGTCGTTGTAAAACACCAAAGCAAAAAGAATACTAGTAATTGAAAAAGAGTGCTTTTATAAGGGATCGATATTTTTTTTTGTGCTATACTTTCAACAATCAATACCAAGAAACCTAATAGAAAAAAAAGGGCTCCGGATTCTGTTTTAAATTCACCTAAAAAAGAAATACCATAATATTCATTAAATGAAAAAAAGAAAAGCCCTATATAAAAGAGAAATGTATATATTTTTGATAATGGCGTTTTCATTACTTCTCCTTTTTAATTTGATTATAAAGCAGCTGTTTACAAATAAGACTTCGTAAAAACCAGACAATAATTATATTTACAGTTATCATCTCTATCGAATCAACAAAAATAAAAGTAAATAATAAAATCAGGACTGTAATAATAACAATTAATAAGTTCGATTTTCTCAGTGTTTCAATAGATGTTTTTGCTTCAAATGCCGCGCTTACAGACGAGGAATATAATCTTACTATTCCCGTAATTAATAACAAGATAATAATGCCTATATAGTGTTCGAAAGGAAAATTAATTATTTTAAAATAACGTATTAAAAATGTAATTGAGCATAAACCAACTGCCATTAGTACGCCAAATAAAATCACTTTTTTTAAAAACATTTGAAAATCGCTTTTTATAAAGTTGGTCTTGAAATGAATTAATTGTTTGAATCCGATATAGCTTTGAATAATAGAAAATGGCGCCAGAAAGAAAGTGCTCAAATAAAAGAAATCTCCAAATTTCTCAAATGTGTATTTATGTTCTACAATAAAACGATCTGCAAAAATTATTAAGGAGAACGAAGATATGGAGATGAAAAAATGAAACGAAGATTCAAATAACTGTTTGTTTGTTCTCTCTGTACTAAAATTAAATTGAATCTTTTTGATGATATAAAAGAGGTAAAAAATAAAACAAACTATCATAATCATCGAAATTATATTTAGGAATAAATAGAAGTCCGAATAACTATAAATTAAATATACTGCTGAAAGAAAAAACATTCCTATTTTCCAGCTATTTGACAAAAGCTGAGATAATACAAAGTTTGAGTTTAATCGTAATACGGAGAATAAGAAAGTTGATCCGATAATACTTAAACTCGAAAAAAATAAAAAAACAGGATTGATAGAAATTTCTTTATACCAATGTTTGAAAAGTATTGTTCCTGTCAAAGCAGAAAAGAGAGTAAAAAATAGACTTAAATAAAGTAATGTTTTTTGAGTGCTTATCTTATTTTTTGCTTCAGGTACCGAAAATCGTAGAAAAACCTGCTCCGTACCAAAGTTTCCAAACACATATATAAATGAAAAATAGGTAATAAAAATAGATAAATATCCGTAAAGTTCTGGGCTTAGAATCTCTTTCATAAAAATATTCGAAGCAAAAAAACTTAGTGCTCCAAACATCAATACAATCAACGATGCATGCTGAAAAAAATATTTACGAAATAAAATTATCAATATACTTTATATTAAAAAGGTTAACTCATAAATAATGAATTAACCTCCTATGTTTATCTTATAACTATTTCTGGCTATAACTTAGTGTTTTCTATTTTTTCAAGCTCAACATATATTGCCGGTTTTGTATTAAAAATTGGGTCATAATTACCCTCTTTTTCTGTAAAAGAAGCTGTGCCTGTTGCTTCATCAAAATTTATAAACGCATTTGGAGTAAAATATTTTAATAAATCTCTTTGTTCAATTTTAAAAATTCTGCCGCTGTAGCTCAATGCTATCGAATTGATTTTTATTGGCTGCTGGTCTTTTTTAGAACTTATATCAAAACGAATATCGTTTGGCAAAATTCCTTCAGGAACACTAAAAGTAACCGTTTGTGCTTCTGGTTTTCCTTTTACGCCGTTATAAACCGTATTCTTCTCATCAAAATAAGCTATTGATGCATCCTTGTAAAAAAGAATTAATTCATCGTCTTTTTGTATGTTTAAATCAACAATTACATCAAAAGTATTTGCTTTAACCTCTTCTACTGGTTCTTGTGCTTCTTTATTTTTACAAGAAATGAAACATACAACAGCAATTAAATTTATTAAGATAGATTTATTATTCATTATTTTAATTTTTTGGCAAATGTAATTTTTTTGATTAATAATCTGAAAATTTTAAACAGTCAAAATACGTGATTGGTTTCTATAAAAACGAACAAACATTCGAAGCAAAATAAATCCTAAAATAAAAGCTAAGGGTAAGATAATTTTTAAACGTCCTTGAAATACTTCAGACTCTTTGTTTAGCACAACACTGTTTTCTTTTATAATCCTATCATAACTTATCAGTTCAATTTTATGATTTCCCTGTTCGTTGATCAATGCCTCTTTTGTTTTAATAATATCATTTAATTGGGTATTTTCATTATAGTACACCAGTTTATCGCTTTTAGCACTGTTATTAGTAGACTTAGAAAAATTATTTAAAACACCATCTATCTGCTTGATAATAGTATCATTTTGTTTCATTTTTAACTCTACATTCTTGTAAATCTCCTTTTGTATTTTACTATAATGATCTGAATCATTGAAATACTTCAAAAGTGGTTTAATGAGTTTATCTTCAGATGTTTTGCTTTTTGTAACTAAAATTATCGTTTGATAAGTATAGTTTTTACTTGTAATATTTTCTTGAAGAACCTTATTAATATCACCATCTTCTGCCATTAATTTTATCAATTCAAAATTTTCAGGCTTGTTCTGAATAAAATTATAAACATCGGCAATAGGCTTAATTTCTATAGATTTTACATCACTAGGTTTTGCAATGCCTAAAGTATTCTTCAAGAATATTGTGTCTTTTTCTTTAATTTTAGAATCAATCAGATCGATTTTGGAATACAAATAATCCGTACTTCCAAAATTTGGCGATACTATAATTTGATGCTGATATTTTTTCTGCGTTTTATCTAAAATCATTCCAAGACCAAAGCCAGCCACAACTAAAACCAAAACAATAATCCAGTTTTGTACAAAAAACTGAATTCCATTAAAAATAGAACTTTTAACAGATTCCAAAAAATTGCTTATTTTTTTTGAAATCCTAGCTAAATCAATCTCTTGATCTTCTGAATTGTGGGGTACTTTTGTACTCATTTATAATGGTTCTTTTATATTGAAAATCTGTTCAAGAATTTTTATTGTAATCAAATAAGTTGGTTTAACACCAGTTGTTCCTAATCCTCCAGAAGCTAACGTACTTCCTGTTTCTAACGGGTTATCTGAAGCATAATAAGCATAACGAACTTTAATATCATGCGGTACGCTTTTTCTAATTTTAGATGCCGACTGAATCGCTTTTTGGTAATAAGATCCTTCCATTTCAAGACCAATTACGCCCCATGTTGATTCGTGGAAAAATTTCAATAAATCTCTATTTTGTAGCGATGTTCCAAGAACGGTTACCATTGCACCCTCGTAAATGTCAATATCATTTCCTTCAAACATTGCACCTGTAAGTTCATTTTCGAAGAAATAATTATCTGCAGTTCCTTCGTTAATATGTGCCGTCGGGATCATAATATCTCCTTTTCCACCTTCTAAAATTCCAGCTTTACCCATAATAGAAACCGATTTTACATTTAGCAAAGTCTCTTTCTTAAATGGTTTTAAAAGTTCATCGATAGTTTCATAAGCTTGTTCTCCAAAAGCATAATCCATTACAATGATAACTGGTTTTTCTTCGTCGATATTAGCATAAGAAAATGCAGTTTTCGACCAGTCAATTTTCGCCGTATCAAAAATCTGAACGTCGATATTTGTTCCAGAAGTATCTGGAAGCGAAATCATTCCGTTTTTAAGAGCCAATTCTTCAACTTGCCCTCTAATTTCTTTTGATCCTGAACTGCTTAGTTCTTCGTAAATAAAGAAATCTGTTTTTCCTTTAAATTTTGTTTTTAATAATGGCGTTGCAAAAATCGAATTCATTACACTGTGCATATTCGCACTAATGACGTGAATTGGTCTTTTCAGCAAATCGTTTGCTTTAAGAACTTCTTTGATATTTGTTGCCCAGATTTCTCCGTGAATATGATGCCCTAAACGCTCGCGAAGAACCGGACTAAATGTAATTGTACGTTTATTATTTTCAACAATCTCTTCGATTGCCAATTTTCCTAACCAATAAATAACATGCAGGAAACGATCTGGTGCATTTTCAGAACCAAAAGCATCGTAAATATCTAAAACCTCTTCGAAAGTTCTTGCTAAAATATTAGCAACGTGAGAAATAGCTTTTTCTTTTTCGACTTGAGAAAGCTTTTTGGTCTGCATAACTGCTTGTTCCAATTTCTGCCAGTCGCGAGAAACTTCTCCTCCATCATCAATTAAAACTCTATTTTTAATTTTATGAGATTCAATAAAAATGAAAGTCAAATGCGTTAGAATGTCATAGATATCAGAACGTCCGCGTGTAATTTCTACGTTCATTTGTTCTTCGTCGATTCTGTAGCAGTTCCTTCTTCTTTTTGGAGGAACAATTGCCTGAAAATGCGATTTAGAATATCCTTCGTCCGAAGTTAAATTGATAAAACGGCATTGTTCGATTCCAATTGGTAAACGCTCAATAACGTATAAAAGTCCGTTAAGTTCTACTTTTTCTTCGGCTATATTTCCGTAGATTTCAGGACGTAATGCTAATAATGATTCTCGTAAGCTGTCGCCAGAAACTCCCATTGGTTTGTAAAAACCACGGTTGAATAAATGGCGCATTGTAATGTACATTTTTTCTATAGCCGCAGATGATTCCTGCGCTCTAGATCTTGATATATGTTTGGTTTCTTTCATGCTTTTTTATTTTATAAATCAAAAGTAATAATTTTGATTTTTAACTATGTTTCTTCTGTTTTAAATTTATCCTTTGCCCAATTTTCTGGATTTGAAACAATGTAATCAGAAATTTTTTGATAATCATTATTGTTTCTAATAATGTTATCGTAAAATAATTTTTGCCATTGATGCGGATATCCCAATCTGTTAGCATGTTTGGTTACCGCAGATTTATATGATCCAACAATTGATGAAATAGTATTTTTACCAATATTTTGAAAACGCTGTAAACCTGGTTTTTGAAATATTTCTGTTGGTAGAGACAGGGCATGCCCTGTCTCTACATTATCTACATTTGCATTATTCAAATGTTTGTCGATAATCAAAATTCCGTGGATATGATTTGGCATGACTACAAAATCACCCAATTCAACGTTTTTATGGTGTATTGGTATTTGATGCCATAATATATCAGCAATAATACCAACCTCTGACAAAACCATCTTGTCATTTTGAATTTCTCCAAAATAATGTTCTTTCCCTTGTGTACAAATAGTTATAAAAATAGGCTCCATTCCAACCATAATCCCACCATTGAGCTCTTATTGAAGAAATACGGTATTTGTTTTGAAACTTTCCTTGACTCATTAATTTAAATTACCTCTACACCGTTATATAATCTTTTAACATTTTTAAATATTATCCGATTTTATCAAATTATCCGCAATATCTCTATTATTCGACAATCTCGGGATTTTATTCTGTCCGCCCAATTTTCCCTGTGATTTCATATAATCCTGAAATCCGTTTTTAGAAACTTTAGTAACCACGACTTTTCTTAAAACATTTCCAGTAATTAAATCATCGTAATAAATGTTTTGCTTTCGCATGGAATTATCGATTGTTTCCGCAAAAACTTCCATGTTTTCTGGTTCGTTTTCGAATTCTATAAGCCATTCATGATACGGAAGTCCCTTTGCTGGATTAATCTGGGGTGCAACCGTGAATTCGTTAATTACAATATTAGTCGATGCAACGGCTTCTTTCATTGCATTTTCTACTTCATTAGCAATTACATGTTCGCCAAAAGCCGAAATATAATGCTTAATACGTCCAGAAACTATAACACGATATGGAGATAAAGATGTAAACTGAACAGTATCACCAATATTATAACGCCAAAGTCCCGCATTTGTAGAAATAATCAAAACGTAGTTTACTCCTATTTCAACTTCTCCAATTGTCAGCACTTTTGGGTTTTCTTCAAAAAATTCATCTGCCTTTATAAACTCGTAGAAAATTCCAGAATTCAATAATAAAAGCATTCCTTCTTCATTTTTGATCCCGAAATTTCGGGATTGAAAGGCAAAAAATCCTTCAGAAGCAGGAAATAATTCTATGCTGTCAACTTTTCTGCCAATCATATTTTCGAACTTGGCGCGATATGGTTCGTAATTAACGCCCCCATATATAAACAGATTGAAATTTTTAAAAATATCGCCTATTTTCTTCCCGCCGCTTTTTTGCTGCAAACGCTCAAAATACATTTGCACCCAAGCCGGAATTCCAGAAATAACAGACATATTTTCTTTAATAGTTTCATCGACAATTGCATCTACTTTGGTTTCCCAATCTTCTATGCAATTGGTTTCCCAAGATGGCATTCTGTTTTTTTGCAGATATTTAGGAACAAAATGGGCAACAATTCCTGAAAGTCTTCCGAACTTGATCCCATATTTTTCAGTCAGAATGGGGCTTCCTTGCAAAAAGATCATTTTTCCGTCAACAAAATCGGCATTTCCAGTTTCATGGACATAGTGTAAAATCGCATTTCTAGCTGCTTCAATATGATAGGGCATTGATTCTTTAGTCAGCGGAATAAATTTGGCACCCGAAGTAGTTCCAGAAGTCTTTGCAAAATAAAGCGGTTTTCCTTTCCATAAAATATCTGCTTCTCCCTTTATTATTTTTTCTATGTAAGGTTTTAGATCTTCGTAATCTCTTACAGGAACATTTTGCTGAAAATCTTCAACGTTTTTTATTTTATTAAAATGATGATCTTTTCCAAAACTCGTTTCTTTCGCATTTTTAATTAATTTTTGAAAGATTTTCTCTTGGGTTTCGACTGGTTTTTGGGCCCAAGTCTGTGTTTGATGATATATTTTACTTGCAAATAATTTTGCTGCTAATGCTTTAATTGACATTTGATGTGGTATTATTTTTTGTCACTTTTCTTTTTATCTTGAGATTTAGTCTTTATTTCCTTTTCGGCTGCTGTTACTTCTTCTCTTAACTTAATCTCAGCATCAGATGCTTTCATATTAAAATCTGAAGGATCTTCAACTGTTTCGGACAAAATAGAATCCTTATTAAATTTCGAATATTCCATTTCGCCTTTTAAAACCTTTTGAATTCCTTTTATATAAGCCTCATTTTGTCGTAAAGCTGTTTCAAGTGAATCTGATTTTATTGCCAATTTGGTGGCATTTCTTTTTAATTCTGTAGAAGAATATCCTGGAATAAATTCTCGGAGCGGTGTAAAAGCAATTATAAAAGTTGTAATCAGAATTAAAAAAATACCTCCTAAGGTAAATGTTACAAACACATTCATTAAAGTAAGCCTAAAAGAAAATGTTTCTTCAAAAGTGTCTTCATTCAAAACGACTAGTCGGTTTTTGATGAACAATTTTTTCCTTAGGTTTTTCTTCTTTTTCTTAGTCATTGCACTTCTTTAATCAAGCAAATATAGTAATTAATCATATTGATAATGCCCAGTTAAATTCTCCGAATTTGCTTAATATAGCATTTTATAAAATATTTAACGCGGTATTATACAAATATTTTAAACCAAAAATACTTCTAGTTCGTATATTTCTATATACCTTTGCGGTGAAAACTTAATAATCAATTTGCTTCGGCATTAAATATACAGTCATGGGAAGATTAGGTCTTACAGAAATCCTTGTTATAGTAGGTATTGTGATATTACTTTTTGGAGGTAAAAAAATTCCAGAATTAATGAAAGGTTTAGGAAGTGGAATTAAGGAATTTAAAAACGCTGCTAAAGACGATCAACCTGCTGCTAAAAAACAAGAAGAAGAAACAAAATAGTAACCTTCAACTTTTAATGAATCCCAGACTATAATTTACAAATTATAGTCTGGGATTTTTTTTATATCTAAAAAATCTTACTTTTAGAGTCCCTAAATCTATTAAACAATAATTATGAAAAACCTACTTCTGATTACTGTTGCTTTTTGGTGCCTCGAAAGTAATGCACAAAAGCAATCATTTCCCGCAAATATTAAATTTGATCATGGTCTGATGGCATCGACAAAAAACAGTCTGGATGCCCAAAACAATTATGATATTTGGAAAAAAAATTTTGTTGAATCTTGCTCTAACGGAAGATACCGAGTAAAATTTGATACTTCTTCTCAAACAGTTTCTGAAGGAATTGGTTATGGAATGCTCTTATCTGCTTATATGGCAGACAAAGACCTTTTTGATGGACTTTGGCTGTATTACAAAGACAATGTAAATGGCAACAAAGTAATGAACTGGAAAATTAATGGCTGTTCTGGAACTATAGGTCAAAATGGAGCAACAGATGCTGAGCTTGATGCTGCTTTCGCCCTTATCGTTGCCGATTATCAATGGGGAAGCACTGGAAACATTAACTACAAAACCGATGCGACTTCTTTAATTTCTGCTATTAAAAATTATGAAGTTGAGGCCAATACTTTTGTTTTAAAACCTGGAGATCAATTCGGCGGCAGTCAAATAACAAATCCTTCTTACTTCTCGCCTGCTTATTACAGGGCTTTTGGCGTTTTTACAAACGATATCACTTTTTGGAATCAGGTTGCTGCGAAATCTTACACTGTTATCAACAATAATCTTACTGTAAACAATGCCGTAGGCGGGTTAGTTTCGGACTGGTGTGAAGCTTCTGGAGCTTATTCACCGCAAGCTGGTGGATACAATAATGGCGGAAAAAGCTATACATATGATGCTGCAAGAACACCTTGGCGTATCGCGGTAGATTATTTATGGTACGGAAATGCCGATGCAAAAACGTATGCTAAGAAATCATCTGATTTTGTTCGTGTTAACCTTGGAGGTTCTGCAAATATTAAAGATGGATACAATCAAAACGGATCTGTAAGCGGTCAATGGCACAATGCTACTTTTGTCGGTGCATTTGCCTGTGCTGCAATGGCGGGAGAAAATCAAGCGCATTTAGATGCTTCTTATACCGATTTAAAAAACCTCAACGAACCAAACAGCTATTTCAATCATACCTTAAAAACATTATACTCCTTTTTACTAACTGGTAATTTTTATCTGCCTCCAACTGCTACTTTGTCCAATGAAAATTTTGATATTGAAAAATCTACTGTTACGCTTTTTCCAAATCCGAGTGCTGATCGAATCACAGTTAGTGCGCCTGGGAAATCTACTATCTCGATAATATCTTCTTCAGGAAGTGTTATTCATCAGCAAAAAACAACTTCAGAATTGACAGAAATAAATTTAACCAACCAGTCAAGAGGTGTTTATTTCGTAAAAATATCCAATGATGATTTTAAAAGCATAACTAAAAAAGTGATTTTGAAATAAGTCTTAAAAATAAAAAAACTCCCAAATTATAAATTGTAGTTTGGGAGTTTTGCTTTTATACAACTTGAAAGAAAATAATTATATATTTAACCCAAATTTATATCTATGAAAAAAACTCTACTTTTTTTACTTTTCTTTTTACAATTCTTTTCAATATCCGCTCAAAATCCAACTGATGTAACGCATGAATATGGATCATATCCGGGATTCTCAAATGGCAATGTTTTTTGTACAGCTACACAACCAGACGGAAAAATATTAGTAGGGGGTGCCTTTAGGTCTTATAGAGGAGATAATTCTTCAAATAATTTAATTCGTTTGAATCCAGACGGTACAAAGGATACAAGTTTTAATGTTGGTTCTGGTTTTAGTAACTCAATGTACTCTAATTATATATCTTCTATTATTCTGCAAGATGATGGAAAAATGATTTTGGGAGGTGTTTTTACAAAATTTCAAGGATTACCTCAAAATTATATAATTCGTTTAAATTCAGACGGAAGCAAAGATTCTACATTTAATTGCGGAACTGGTTTTATGGATAATCCAAATGGCGGTTCTACCGTACTTACCATGGTAAAACAAAAAGATGGTAAAATTTTAGTTGGAGGAGGTTTTTTAGGTTATCAGGGAATCGCTGCTAAATATTTGATACGTCTTAATGCTGATGGAACTAAAGATACTTCATTTGATATTGGAACTGGTTTTAATTCTACCGTAAAAACTATAGTTTTACAAAATGATGGAAAAATAATCGTCGGTGGAGAATTTACTCAATTTCAGGGATTATCACAAAACCGTCTAATTCGTTTGAATACAGATGGAAGTAAAGATGCTTCTTTTAACGTATTGACAGGATTTGATGCTACAGTAAATAATGTTGTATTACAACCTGATGGAAAAATTATAGCAGGTGGTTATTTTATGAGATATGTTAATGATACTCAAAATGGAATAGTCCGTTTAAATCCTGATGGTTCAAGAGACAAAACTTTTGATATATTTACAGGGTTTGGATTTGCTCCGTCTGTAACTGCTTTAGGGTTACAATCTGATGGTAAAATAATTGTTGGGGGTGCATTTCTTTACTATAAAGGAATTTCTCAAAATCATTTGATTCGTCTAAATTCTAACGGAACCAAAGATAATTCCTTTGATATAGGAACTGGTTATGGAATCGGGCAAACAGATCGTATTAATTTTATTGTTGTGCAGCAAAATGGAAAAATATTTACAGGAGGATATTTTAATGATTACCAAGGTATTACCGTAAATAATATTTTATCTATAAATAGTGATGGAAGCAGAGATACTACTTTTGAAACAGGAGATGGATTTAACAATGTTGTTTATGCAATTGCACAACAAACCGACGGAAAAACAATAGTTGGTGGTAAATTTACTAATTATCAACAAACTCTTCAAAGTAATCTTATACGCTTTAACACGGACAATTCCATTGATACATCTTTCAATATTGGCTCCGGTTTTTTTTATTCTTATAATGGTACTCAAGGTATCATTAAATCCATAGCTATTCAAACAGATGGAAAAATTATGGTGGGTGGTTACTTTAATGCTTATCAAGGTATTGATCAAAAAAACTTGATTCGTTTAAATGCTGATGGAAGCAAAGATACCTCTTTTAACACTGGAAGTGGTTTCGTCCGTCGTTATGATGACTCAGACAGTGTTAACTCAATTGTAGTTCAACCTGATGGAAAAATAATTATAGGAAGTGATATAACTGAATATCAAGGGGTTGTTTCTAGATATCTAATTCGTTTAAATACTAATGGAACTGTGGATACCTCCTTTAATATTGGAACTGGATTTGATGCTCCTGTTTTATCTGTAGCTCTGCAAAGTGATGGTAAACTGATTGTTGGTGGTAAATTTAAAAACTACCAAGGAGTTAGCCAAAACTATTTAGTTCGACTAAATTCTGATGGGAGTAAGGACAGTTCTTTTAATATTGGAGCTGGATTTGGCAGTCTTTATACGATAGGCGATGTTCATTCTATCGTTGTACAAGCTGATGGTAAAATAATTGTTGGTGGTAAATTTAGTTACTTTCAAGGGGCAAATCAAAATTATATAATTCGTCTAAATGCTGATGGGAGCAAAGACAACTCATTTAACATTGGATCTGGATTTGGTAGTTCTGTTTTATCTATAGCGTTGCAAAAAGACGGAAAAATAATAGCTGGCGGTAGTTTTTATAGCTACCAAGGATACCAATCTGTACATTTAATTAGTTTAAATACTGATGGAAGCATAGACACTAGAGCATCAGAATTTGATAGTTCTTCTTCTACTTCTGTTAATTCTATAAATCTGCAATCCGATGGTAAAATAATAGTAGGAGGAGATTTTACTGCTTACAGAGGAAATACTAATTCTGCTTCTTTAGTTCAACTAAAAGGAACTTACATTCCTACACCACTAATCTCAGAGATTACGCCAACCCACATCAATTGTGCCGTCTATACAGGTTCTGCTTCAATAGCAGTTTCTGGAGGAAGAAGCCCATACACCTATCTTTGGTCTAACGGAGAAAAAACATCCAAAATTACTGGGTTAATTGCTGGAGATTATTCCTGCACCGTTACCGATGCCGATTTAACAACTGTGACAAAAACCTTCAAAATAAATTTAATTGCAGATTTGGAGAGTCCAACAATAGTCGCTCCTAAAGATATTTCTGTAAATATAATCTCCGGATGCAATGCAACAGGAGTCGTTTTAGGAAATCCAATAACTTCAGATAATTGCACGGTTGCTTCAGTAACTAATAATGCACCAACTGCTTTTTCAATAGGAAATACAACAGTAACTTGGACTGTTAAAGATTCTAGTGATAATAGTGCAATAGCAACGCAAATTGTTACTGTAAAAGGCATTGATACTAAAGTTACTAATAGTACAGGAATTTTAACAGCCACTGAAACCAACGCGACATACAAATGGCTTGAATGCAATAACGGAACATTTACAGCAATTCCAAACGAAAATAAAATTTCGTTTACTCCTATAAAGGTTGGAAGTTATGCTGTAGAAATTACTAAAAATGGCTGTTCAGCAAAAAGTACTTGCTATGAAGTAAAAACTCTTAGTACAAAAGATTTCGATTTAGAAAATTCTCTAAAATTATATCCAAATCCTTCAAAAGATTTTGTCACAGTTGAAATTAATTCTGCAGACAATACAAAACTGAAAATCTTCGATATCAATGGTCAAGCTGTTCTTTTAAAAGAGTTAAAAAACGGCTCCAATACAATTAATATTTCTCATTTTTCAGTTGGTGTATATATGTTTGAAATTTCAAATGAAACAGGAAAAACTATGAAAAAAGTAATTAAAAAATAATATTAGCTATTAAACAAAAAGTCCCGAAATTTCGGGACTTTTTTTATTTCAACAATAGTTGGATTTTGGTATTTCAAAAATTGAAACTTTTATAAAACCATCGTCAGCTGAATTCTCTTTCTATCTTCATCAACCTCAGTAACTTTTACATCAACATGCTGATGCAATTTAACCACTTCGTTCACGTCACTTACAAAGCCGGCTTTTAATTGTGAAATATGAACCAATCCACTTTCTTTGATTCCGATATCAACAAAACAGCCAAAGTTTGTAATGTTATTCACAATTCCTGGAAGAATCATCCCTGTTTTCACATCTTTGATTGATTTTACGTTGGCATCAAATTCAAAAACCTTAGCCGACTTTCTTGGATCTAATCCAGGCTTTTCAAGCTCTTTTATGATGTCTTTTAGCGTAAGTAAACCAATTTCAGGTGTAATATACTTTTCGGGCTTAATAAGCGCTGTTTTCTCTTTATTGGCAATTAATTCGTTTACCGACAGTTTCAAATCTTTTGCCATTTTCTCCACAACTGGATAAGCCTCTGGATGCACCGCGGAATTATCCAGCGGATTTTTAGCATTTGTAATTCTAATAAACGCTGCTCCCTGCTGATATGCTTTATCTCCCAAACGAGGCACTTTTTTCAACTGTTTTCTATCTTCAAAAGGCCCGTTTTCAGAACGATATTGTACAATGTTTTCAGCCAGCTTCTCCCCTATTCCACTCACATAACTTAGTAAATGTTTACTTGCCGTGTTGATGTTAATTCCAACCGAGTTTACGCAGCGAATTACGGTATTATCCAATTCTTCTTTTAATTTCGTCTGATCCACATCGTGCTGATACTGTCCCACTCCAATTGCTTTTGGATCAATTTTTACCAATTCAGCCAAAGGATCTGAAAGTCGTCTCCCGATAGAAACCGAACCGCGAACTGTTACATCATAATTTGGAAATTCCTCCCTAGCAATTTTTGATGCCGAGTAAACCGAAGCTCCCGCCTCAGAAACTATAAATACCTGCACTGGTTTGTCGAACGCGATTTTTTTGATAAAAAATTCAGTTTCGCGAGAAGCCGTTCCGTTTCCAATAGAAATTGCATCGATTTGATAGGCGTTAACCATCGAACGAATTTTTTTAATCGCCATAGTTTCCTCATGTTGAGGCGCGTGCGGATAAATCGTTTCGTTGTATAGGAGATCGCCTTTTTCGTCCAAGCAAACTACTTTACAACCGCTTCTAAATCCTGGATCTATCGCCAGAATACGTTTTTCTCCCAAAGGCGGCGCCAATAATAATTGTCCTAAATTATTAGCAAAAACCTGAATGGAATTCGCATCGGCTTTTGCTTTTGCTTCCTGCAGTGTTTCGTTTCCAATTGCTGGGTTTAATAAACGTTTGTAACTATCCTCAATTGCTAACTGTAAATGAGCAGTTGTGCTATTTTGTTTTTTAATAATGATTTCGTCAATAACATCGTAAGCATCGTCGATATCAACATCTATTTTCATTTTAATAAAACCTTCATTTTCAGCGCGAAGCATGGCCAATAAACGATGCGCCGGCGCTTTTGTCAATGGCTCTTCCCAATCAAAATACTGACTGAATTTTTGTGCTCCTTCTTCCTCGGCTTTCTTTTTTACAACTTTAGTTGCAATTACCGCTTTTCGCTGATATAATCTACGAAGCTGTTTACGAACATAAATATTTTCGTTAATCCATTCTGCCACAATATCTCGTGCGCCTTGCGTTGCCGCTTCTTCATTAATCACATTTTCATTAATGTATTGTGTTGAAACAAAATCGACATCTACATCACTTTCAGACATTATTATTTTTGCCAAAGGCTCCAAACCAAATTCTCGTGCCACATCTGCTTTTGTTTTTTTCTTCTTTTTGTACGGAAGATAGAAATCTTCAATTTCCTGCAAATCAAAACTGTCTTCGATCTTTTTCTTCAAATCATGCGTAAGAGCTTTTTGTTCTTCAATAGATTTTAAAACAGCTTCTTTACGCTTTACAAGCGTGTCATAATCTTTTTGCAATTTTGCAATCTGCTCAATTACAGTTTCATCCAAATTACCAGTCGCATCTTTTCGGTATCTCGAAATAAACGGAATTGTACAATCTTCCTCTAATAATTTTACGGTGTTTTGAATGCTGACTGCAGGTGCCTGAACAGATTTGGCAATGAATTGAATATTAGTCATACTTTAATGAAATGATTTTCTTACTTAAAAATAATATAATTTACTTGTTAAAACGTTTCTGAAAAATAGTAAACCATTCGGCTAAAATAATATCTTTGTTTCTAATTTTAAACCAATGGAAGTTTTATTACTATATTTTTTATTTATAAATGTTCTCGTTTTTATTTTCGCTGGATATGATAAATCCCAAGCCCGAAAAAATAACCGAAGAATTCCCGAAAAAACCTTGTTTCTCATGGCTTTAACTGGAGGCTCACCAGGGTTATTAACAGCGATGTTATTATTTAGACATAAAACGAGTAAAACTTCTTTTATTGTGAAGTTTGCGGTGATTTTAGCAATTCAAGCCTCACTTATAATTGCTTTTCTGAATTACAAAAAGTAGATATTAACATTGTTGATAACTCAAAAAAAAGTATTTTACACCATTATTAATACACTGATTTATAAATACTTAAACAAAAAACCGGGCAAATTAAAAAATCAGCCCGGTGTGTATATCAATAGGTGCGCAGCACCGAATTTTTTTTGACTTTTTATGCGCACGCAATTTTATTCACTCTATTTTGGTGTCTTCCACCTTCAAAGGCTGTCGTTAAAAAAGTTTCGACGATTTCAACCGCTTGTGGAATAGAGGTAAATCTTGCTGGAATACTCACAATATTAGCATCGTTGTGTAAACGTGTTAAATAAGCAATTTCCTTAGTCCAGCATAAACCAGCTCTCACTTTCGGATGTTTATTAACAGTCATAGCAATTCCGTTACCGCTCCCACAAATTACGATTCCAAAATCAGCTTTTCCTTCTGATACATCATTTGCAACCGGATGTCCAAAATCTGGATAATCTACAGAAGCATCAGTATCAGTTCCGTAATTCGTTACTTCGTATCCTTTTGCTTTAAGCATTTCAACAATTGCTTTTTTATATTCTGGTCCAGCGTGGTCGTTTCCTATCGAAATTTTCATTTTTCTATACTTATTAAGTTGTGTAGTACAAATTTACTCAATTAATAAATGGCTGCCACGAATTACACCAATTTTCACAAATTATTTTCTTTTTGATTACTATATAAACATTCCAATATAAATTCGTGTATATTCATAAAATTGGTGGCAAAAAACTAAGAAACATAACCTACATAATATCAAATCATTATCACTTATTAACAATTTTGATAACTTCATAAGTATCTCATAATCAATAAAGAATAACCAGAATATTTGTTAAAATTTTAGGGTGTTAATAGGAGTTCGTAATTCGTTGATATTCAGTTAACTTTAAATTAACAGAAAATGTTAATAAGTTCGAAAAGAAAATTAGAAGTTTTTTTTGGTTGTGCCGAAAAAAAACCTAATCCAAAACTGGAATTAAAAATCCTAATAAAGTTTCGGGAATTTTTGGAAAAGTTATCAATATCAAAAATGCCATTTTCAACAAATATCAACATATGAACTTATCTACAAAATGAATTCATTTTTGGTTGTCAACCGTTGTTAATTAAAATACAAAAAGTCTTATAAATTAATCTTTTAGCTAAAAATAACTATGTTGATAACTCAAAATAACTAAGAGAAACTTCATTTCAATACTTTTAAAAATAAATTTATTCGACATATTAACACACTATAATAACCAACAAATTTTTTTAAATTTTTAAAAATCTTTTTTATTGTATTTAATATATGTTGAAAACTAAAAAAGTTTAAAAAGAAAAAAATTGAATTTAGTTTGAAAAAAGAATTTGTTTAAACGATTTTTAGAGGATTGTTTAGTCTGTCCAGAATTTCTTGAACTTGTTCGAAATCGTTGGGATGAACTTTAAGTTTGATTCCACCCAGCGCCGAAGTGTACATTGGGACTACTGAAAGTGTCATTTCGTTTTCGAAAAAATAAGGGATTTGTTCCTGTTCCAGTAAGTGTTTGAGAACCACTGTTTCGTGCTGATAATTGAATACGGCGATGGTCTTAAAGCTTTCCATATGAGGTCTTTTTGTAAATGTACGAAAAGTTATATTTTTAATAATTCTATTTGTTAAAAAGTATTATCTGATTTCTTATTTGTAATTTTAAACCTTATAAGAAAAGATATATGAGTAAGAAAATTAGAAAGCCGATAAAAAAAGAGAAAGATTTCTCTGGAAAAATAATAAAGATTTTATCGCAAAATGCTAATAAACCATTCAATTATAAACAAATAGGAGCAAAGCTTGAACTTGACGATACCAATAGCAGGAATCAAATTATAAAAGAACTAAAAATTCTAGCTTCGCAAAAGAAAATTATAGAATCAGAACCTGGAAAATATCTAGTAAAAGCCGAAAGTCAGGATTACTACGAAGGAACAATAGATATGACGAGCAGAAAAACTGCTTATTTTATTTGTCCAGATTTTGCAGAAGATGTTTTTATTCCGACCAATAATTTGAATCGTGCATTAGATAAAGACAAAGTAAAAGTCTATGTTTATAATAGAAGAAAAGGTAAAAGACCTGAAGGTGAAGTAATTGAAGTTGTAGAAAGAGATAAAACAGAATTTGTTGGTGTAATTGATATGCAGCCAAATTTTGCATTTGTTTCTACTGCAAATCCTAAAATGTATACCGATATTTTTATTCCAAAGGATAAAATTGGTGAAGCAGAAAACGGTGATGTTGTCTTAGTTAAGATAGAAGACTGGCCAAAAAGAGCTGATAGTCCGTTTGGATCTGTCATAAAAGTTTTAGGAAAACCTGGTGAACACAATACTGAGATTCACGCTATTTTAGCGGAATATGGACTTCCATCAGATTTTCCGGTAGAAGTGGAGGTTTATGCACAAAAGATAGATACTTCGATTCAGGAATCTGAAATTGCAAAACGTCGTGATATGCGTGATACGCTTACGTTTACGATAGATCCAAAAGATGCAAAAGATTTCGATGATGCCTTGTCTTTCAAAAAGTTAGAGAATGGAAATTTCGAGATTGGAATTCACATTGCCGATGTTTCTTATTATCTTGAAGAAGGTACAATTTTGGATGATGAAGCTTATCAAAGAGCAACTTCTGTTTATTTGGTAGATAGAGTAGTGCCGATGCTTCCTGAAGTTTTATCCAATTTTGCCTGTTCACTTCGTCCGAATGAAGAGAAATATACATTCTCTGCGATATTCGAAGTTTCGCCAACCGCACAAGTTATTAACCAATGGTTTGGAAGAACTGTAATTTATTCAGATCAGCGTTTTGCTTACGAAGAAGCACAGTATATCATTGAAACAAAAGATAATACAATTCCGGTTGATGTTTCAATTACTGGTGAATCTTATGTAGTTTCAGATGAAATTACCGAAGCAACTTTAAAATTAGATGAATTAGCAAAAATTTTAAGAAAAAAGAGAATGCAGAATGGTGCTATTTCTTTTGATAAAGTTGAAGTGAAATTTAATTTGGATGCTGAAGGTGAACCAGAAGGAGTTTACTTTAAAGTTTCAAAAGATGCCAATCATTTGATTGAAGAATTTATGCTTTTAGCCAATAGAAAAGTGGCTGAATACATTGGAAAACAAAAGAAAACATTTGTTTACAGGATTCACGACGAACCAAATGAAGACAAATTAATTGCGATGCAAACCGTAATTGCTAAATTTGGTTATAAAATAGATTTCCGTAACAAAGGAGATATTTCAAAGTCTTTGAATGCATTGATGGAAGAAGTAAATGGTAAAAAAGAACAAAATTTAATTGATACTCTTGCGATTAGAAGTATGAGTAAAGCTAAATATTCTACAGATAATATTGGTCATTACGGTTTAGCTTTTGATTATTACAGCCACTTTACATCGCCAATTCGTCGTTATCCAGACGTTATGGTACACCGTTTGCTGCAATATTATTTAGATAATGGAGCTTCTGTAGACGAAGAAGTGTATGAAACAAAATGTCTGCATTGTTCCAATATGGAAAGTTTAGCAACAAATGCTGAGCGAGATAGTATTAAATACATGCAGGTTAAATACATGCAGGATCATCAGGACGAAGAATTCCTTGGAGTTATTTCTGGTGTTACTGAATGGGGAATTTATGTTGAAATTGTTTCTAACAAATGCGAAGGAATGGTAAGAATCAGGGAAATAAAAGATGATTACTATACTTTTGATGAAAAGCAATATGCTTTAGTTGGAGCAACTTCAAATAGTATTTTACAACTAGGAGATGAAATTTATGTTAAAGTAAAAAATGCCGATTTGGTTAAAAAACAACTTGATTTTCATTTTTTAAGAAGAGCAGAATAAAGTTTAATTTAAAAAAATAAAAGTATGAAAAAGTTAATTATAGGAGCTGCAATTTTATTTGTTCAAATGTCTTTTGGTCAGGTTACCAAAGAATTAGGTGAATTCGATACCGTAAAAGTTTATGATAAGTTAAGTGTAAAATTAGTTCAATCTTCAGAAAATAAGGTTGTTATTAAAGGAGCAAGAGAAGCAGAGGTTGAAGCTGTCAATAAAAATGGTATATTAAAATTAAGAATGCCTTTTCCTAAACTATTATCAGGAAATGATTTAGATATTACTTTGTATTACAAAAGAATCGAATTGATTGATGTTAATGAAGGTGCAGAAGTTACAAGTAAAGAAACACTAAAAGCAACCTCATTTAAAGTAAGTGCGCAGGAAGGTGGAAAAATTAATGTAGATTTGAACGTTGATAAGTTAAAAGTAAGTTCAGTTTCGGGCGGAGAAATCACAGCAACTGGTAAAGCAGATCACCTTGATGCAAGTTTAGGAGCCGGCGGTTATTTCCTTGGAAGTAAATTAGCCACTTCTCAGACCAAAGTAAGCGTTTCTGCGGGCGGAAAAGCAGATGTTAATGCTTCGACCTTAGTTGATGCAAAAGTAAGCGCAGGAGGCTCTATTTACATTTATGGAAAACCAAAGCAAATAAATCAAAAAACAGTTTTTGGCGGTAAAATCGAAGAAGTAAAATAACAAGTTGTATTTTGATGATAAATGATATTTTGGCTGGGCTGCCATGGGGACTTTTTCTAAGTTTTATGGTAGGTCCAGTATTTTTTATACTATTAGAAACCAGTATTACAAAAGGATTCAGAGCAGCAATTGTCTTTGACTGCGGCGTAGTTCTAGGTGATATCTTTTTTATAGCAATTGCATATTTAGGAAGTTACAGACTAATTCAAAGTTTAAAAGACAAACCTGCATTATTCATTTTTGGAGGAATAATAATGCTGGCTTACGGTATAATTTCTTTCGTAAGATTAAAAAATGAAGAAAAAATAGACGATGAAGAAATTGATCGTGATATCATTAAAAGGAATTACGGAAGTTTATTTATAAAAGGCTTTTTACTAAACGTTATAAACATTGGAGTATTAGGTTTTTGGTTAGCTGTTATCATTTCTGTTGGTCCAAAATTAGAAATGCAAAATTCAAGAATGATTACTTTTTTTACATCAGTAATCATTACTTATTTACTGGTTGATTGTCTTAAAATAGTATTAGCCAAACAATTAAAATCTAAAATGACACCAACTAATATCGTTAAAATCAAAAAGGGAATTAGTATTGTTTTAATGGTTTTTGGAGTGGCTCTAATAACACAAGGCTGGTTTCCAAAAGAAAAAGAAATGGTTAAAAATGCTTTCGAAAAAATAGAAAAGTAGTTGTTAATAACTCAAAAATATAAAATTAAACCTCTGAATTTCAGAGGTTTTTTTATGTTTATTACTGTTCTTTAGAAATTTGTCAAGTTTTAAACTTTTATAAAGTTGATTATTATTCACGTATAGTTTGTCACTTCGACGTAAGGAGAAATTTTCGCAAGAAGATCCACAAAGATTGAATATTAGTTTCGGAGTTACTTGTGGAGATTTCTCCTTACGTCGAAATGACAAGATTGTGTGTAATCTTACTAAATATAAACCCGACAGGTTTTTAAAACCTGTCGGGTTTGATTATGAGTTTAAATCTAGTTTTTTCTAAAAATTAAACATAAAAAAAACCTTCAAATTGCTTTGAAGGTTTTAGATATCGTCTGGATTCGAACGTAAATTTTTATCTAATTTTTTCTAAAAATTAATCATAAAAAAAACTATAAGTTTTCTTGAAGGTTTTAGATATAGTCTGGATTCGAACGTAAATTTTTATCTAATTTTTTCTAAAAAATAATCATAAAAAAACCTCCAAGTTTCCTTGAAGGTTTTAGATATCGTCTGGATTCGAACGTAAATTTTTATCTAATTTTTTCTAAAAATTAAACATAAAAAAAACCTCCAAGTTTCCTTGAAGGTTTTAGAGGCATTGTCTGGATTCGAACGTAAATCTTTATCTAATTTTTTCTAAAAATTAATCATAAAAAAAACTCCAAGTTTCCTTGAAGGTTTTAGATATCGTCTGGATTCGAACGTAAATTTTATCTAATTTTTTCTAAAAAATAATAATAAAAAAACCTCCAAGTTTCCTTGAAGGTTTTAGAGGCATCGTCCGGATTCGAACCGGAGTAGGAGCTTTTGCAGAGCCCAGCCTAGCCGCTCGGCCACGACGCCATTGCTTGAACGGATGGCAAAAGTAACTAAAATCTTTAAATTTCAAAAGTTTCGTATGAACTATTTTGAAAAAATACGATTTTAAATAAAATAATTACTTTCTAATTTCTGTCATTTTTATAGTAACTGACTCAACATCACCACCAATAGGAGGATTAATTTTAGAAACCCAAACTGTTGTTTTTTCTACAGTTTCTATCTCTGCCAGCACACGAATATTAATTCTTTTGGCTACATGTTCTAATAAATGCGAACGAATTGCCATTTCTTCGGTAACAATTTTGTTCAAATGAACGTAATCAACAGTGTCTAAAAGATGATCTGTTTGAGCAGATTTCTGAAGATTTGTTTTAATTTTTAGATCTACAGTATAGTCCGATCCTATTTTTCCTTCTTCAATTAAACATCCGTGGTATGAAAAAGTGCGAATGTTTTTAAGTTTAATAACTCCCATTTTTATAATTTTATTCTTGTAGTGTTTGGATCTTGATAATTAGAAGTTACAGCATGAACAGCAACTATTTTGTTAATTTCATCAACTGTAAAATGAATAGTGTATGGGAATTTCTTTAGTGGTAATGTGCGGACAATATTATATTTTTCCTCAAAAAATGGAAATGAATTTAAAGTATCTACATATTTCTGATACTCATTAAAGAATTTTGTTCCTAAACCATCTGAGAGAGATTCATAATATTCGGCAATTTTATCTACTTCTAAATCAGCGCGTAATAGAATAATTATTTCAAACATTATTTTTTATTTATTCCATTTAGCGTTGAGTCTTTTTTTTGATTCTTCCCAACTAATATAATCTTCTGGCTTAGCATTTTTAATGCGATCTAGAACCATCTCTTGCTGCCAAAGCGGAATTTCATTATCTTGAGTTTCATTTATAGACACTTCAGGAACATGTTTAAAAAAACTAATAAAAGTTTCGTAAAAATCGTCTGGAATTGTAACAGTTAATTGTCTCATAACTTCAATATTTATACAAAAGTAATAATAAATTTAGTTTCAAGTTCTAAGTTGCAGATTTACTGATAAGTTTCCAAAGAAAACCATAAACCATAAACTATAAACTATAAACTTTTTTATCTTTGCTAAAATTACTATAAAATAATGGCATCAGAAGAGAAATCACTCAATTTTATTGAACAAATCATAGAGGAAGATTTAAAATCAGGTCTTTCACAAAGTAAACTTCATTTTCGTTTTCCACCAGAACCAAACGGTTATTTACACATTGGACACGCTAGTTCTATTGCTTTAAATTTTGGTTTAGGTATTGATTATCAGTCACCTGTAAATTTACGTTTTGACGATACAAATCCAGAAAAAGAAGAGCAGGAATTTGTTGACGCCATTAAAAAAGATGTTGAATGGCTGGGTTATACTTGGGCAGAAGAACGTTATGCATCTGATTATTTTCAACAATTGTACGATTGGGCTGTTTTATTAATTAAAAAAGATAAAGCGTATGTTGACAGCCAGTCTTCTGAAGATATGGCCATTCAAAAAGGAACGCCATCAACTGTTGGAACAGATAGTCCGTACAGAAATCGTTCTGTTGAAGAAAATTTAGATTTATTCGAAAGAATGAAAAACGGTGAATTTGAGGCTGGTACACATATTCTTCGTGCAAAAATAGACATGAAATCAACCAATATGTTGATGCGTGATCCTATAATGTACAGGATTTTACACAAGCATCATCATAGAACTGGAGATGCATGGAAAATTTATCCAATGTACGATTGGGCACACGGACAAAGTGATTATTTAGAAGAGATTTCACACTCATTTTGTACACTTGAATTTTTGCCTCACCGTGAATTATACGATTGGTTTTTAGACCAGATTTTAGACGAAAATAAACTGCGTCCAAAGCAAAGAGAATTTGCCAGACGTAACTTATCACATACTGTTGTTAGTAAAAGAAAATTACAGCAACTAGTTAAAGAAAAGCATGTTAACGGTTGGGATGATCCTAGAATGTCAACAATTTCTGGATTAAGAAGACGTGGTTATACTGCAGCTTCTTTACGTAATTTTGCCAATACAATTGGTATTGCAAAACGTGATAATTTAATCAATGTATCGGTTTTAGAATTTTGTATTCGTGAAGATTTGAACAAAATTGCACCTCGTGTAATGGCGGTTTTAGATCCTGTAAAATTGGTAATTACTAATTATCCGGAAGGGAAAGAAGAGTGGTTAGAAGCTGAAAATAATCAGGAAGATGAAAATGCTGGTTTCAGAAAAGTGCCTTTTTCTCGTGAATTATACATCGAAAGAGAAGACTTTTTAGAAGAAGCTCCAGCTAAATTTTTCCGTTTAACTTTAGGAAAAGAAGTACGTCTTAAAAATGCATATATCATTAAAGGTGAATCTGTTATTAAAGATGCTGATGGAAATATTACTGAAATTCATGTTACTTATGATACCGATTCTTTAAGCGGAAGCGGGACAGAAGCAAGCCAAAGAAAAGTTTCTGGAACATTACACTGGGTTTCTATTCAACATGCGCTTGAAGCAGAAGTTCGTTTGTATGATCGTTTGTTTACAGATGAAGCTCCAGACAGTTATAAAGAGAAAAATTTCTTAGATTTTGTGAATCCAAATTCATTAGAAATTGTTACCGGATTTGTTGAACCAAGTTTGTCAACGGCTCAAAATGAAGATAAATTCCAGTTTCAACGTTTAGGTTATTTTACTGTTGATAAAGACTCAACTGCTTCTAAATTAGTATTTAACAAAACTGTTGGGCTAAAAGATGCCTGGGAAGAAAAAGGTAAAAAAGAGGAAAACAGCATCAATAATTCGTTAAAAGAAATAAACAAATATTTTAAAGTTGAAAGCAAACCAGAACGTATTGCAATTGAAAGTGCGATAGGGGAGAACATTAAAAATGTTACTAGTTTTTCACTTTTGCAGAATTCTTTAAAGAAGAATATCAACAATAATAAGGCTTCATTGTTGTTTGCTCAATTTATTTTGAAATACGGAAGTTGGAAATCAACAGATTTTGAAGAAGAAGATATAAAAAAATTATATTCAATGTCTTTAAAAAGTGAATCAACTTACGTAAGATCAAAAGCTCTTTTAAATTTAAGAGATATTGAAGAAGCAAGTTTCAAAAATCAATTTGATGATGAAATTTTAAAATTATATTCGAATCCTCCAAAAAATGCTTCGGAGAGAGAAAATGAAATTCTTGCCGAAATGGTAAAAAAATAAAATAATTAGAATCTATGGAAAAGCGCTTTTTAAAAGCGCTTTTTTATTATATATAAAATTGATTAAAATAATAAATTATATAATTTTTATTAATTAAAAACAGCTTTCATAAACTAATTTTAAAGTATTTTTTTTAATTGTCTAACTGATTAATCATATTTTAAAAGATCTCTTAATAAGAGGGTTTTATTGAAGTTTTTGGATTTTTTATCTCAATTTTACAATATTTAGCAATGATTTACTAAGAATAAATTAATACTATTTATTTATTATTTTTGATAGTTTTATTTAATAATTATTATAATTGATTAATTTTTTATAATTATAGATAATAGTGATTAAGTATAGTTTTATTTCATTTTCATGTTTGAAGAACTCTACTTTTATTATATAAATTATTTTTATTAAAATTTTAAAATAATAGTTTAGTATGATAATTTATAAAATTGATTTAAAAATAATTTTTAATAGTTTTTATATATTAAAAGTGACATCATTAGATTGATTTTAAAGCGTCTTTTTTAATGGTTTGATAGATAACTCATTTTTTAAATTATTGTTTATTTATGACCTTTAAATTAATTTTAGCTGTTATTTTTATCAGTTTAACGGGTTGTTAACATACAATTGTTTATAAAGTTGCTATTTTTAACTCAATACTAGAAATCAGAGATGATTTTTATAAAAATTAAAATTTGCCGTTAAAGAAACTAAAATGAAATTTGTTGTTTTTAAAAACTCGTAATTTTTTATTGCAGCAAGTTTTAAAATTGATTTCTTGAAAAGACAATTTTATGTTCTCATTTTTATTGTGATGTAATTTTGATAATATTTCGCGTAAAAGGTATTTTTCAAATTGCTTCATAATGACAAAATTCCATAACGTTGAATTTGTGTTAAGCTTTGGTTTTTAAATTTCAAATCTGATCATTTTTAATTTAAATCTAATAATCATGAAAATTTTATATTTTACGCTAGCAGTGTTATTTGCAAATGTTGCAATTTCACAAACACATCAAATTACAAAACACAATGGTGATCAACTTGATGTTAATTTTATTAAGAACGAAAATGGCTTAATTTACTATTCTTTGAATGGAAGTTCTGAAGAAGTAAAAATTAGTAAACATGCTGTTTCATCTATTACGAATAAACAAACCAAACAAACTCAAAAAGTTTCTGATAAAATAGTAGTAGATTCTAAAGACGATTACAAAATGGTAACTGTTCTGCCTCAAGAAAAAACAATAGGACTGAAGCAGGCTGCTAGTTTTACCGGCGTCTCGACAAGGACAAAAGGAGAACCGCCAATTGCTAATCAAAATCAAACGGCTATGAGAATCAAAACTAAGTCAGCTTCAAATGGTTATCCTTTTGTGAGCATTGTTGAAAAAGGGGATGGAAAGTATGAAGCGGTTTCTTATGCGTATTAAGTTTTTGTAAATTACTTTTAATCATCGATTTATAATTCAAAAAGAAGTATCTTTATTAATCACTTAAATAAGAATATTATGTCAAATAATTCAAATACAATTGCAGCAATTTTAGCTGGTGCTGCAGTAGGCGCAGCGATCGGAATTTTATTTGCTCCAGAAAAAGGATCAAAAACCCGAGCTAAAATTAAAGAAGGAATCGATGATGCAAAACATAATCTGCAGGATTCTTTTGAAGCAAGCTCTGAAGTTCTTCGTGAAAAATTCACGGGTGCAACAAAAAATCTTGACGGAACGTTAAATGATTTACTTTCAAATGTAAGTCATAAGACAGAAGAAGTGATCACTTTTTTAGAATCTAAATTGGCTGATTTAAAAGCACAAAACGCAAAACTTCAGAAATAAAATTTAATAATTTGTACCAAAAGCACTTAACTCGCTTATTTCTATAAGATAGTTTTGTGCTTTTTTTATTTTAAAAATCTATTTATGGCTTTTGAAGAATTAAAAGAGAACAGCGAAAAAATTCAGGATCAGACTAAAGTTTATATTGACAGTCATTTGGCTTATTATAAACTTTGGGGTTTCAAAGTTGCAATGAAATCAACAACGCTAATTTTTAAATTCACATTGATATTATTGTGTTTTAGCATGGTTCTTATTTTTGGATCTTTTGCGGCAGCGTATGCTTTTGGAGATTTGTTAGGAAGCAACGCACTTGGTTTTTTAGCAGTAGGAGGGATCTATCTATTTTTTACTATTTTACTTTTCTTTATAAAAGATAAAATGGTTGAAGGACCAATTTTAGAGAAGTTTTCAGAAATATTTTTTAATGATTAAGAATTATGGAAAAGAAAAAATACTCATCTTATGCTGAAATCGACAGAGATTTGGAAATCTTAAAACTAGAAAAAGATATCAATTATCAGAAATTAGTTTTAAGTTTTCAAAAAACAAAAGAAAGCATAACACCACAAAATATAGTAAGCGGATTTGTTTCATCTTATACAGATTACTTTAAAAATTCTTATCCGCAAATTTTACAATCTATTATTCCAATTGTTGTCAATTGGTTTACCAATAAAAAAAGAGGCAGTTAAGCCTCTTTTTTATTTTCTATTATTGTTGAACATCTGGTTGAATATCATCTTCATATCCAGATTGAGGTTGAATTGGTTTTGGTTTTTCAATTTTTTTGTTGTTTTTCTTCATCATTTCTCCAACTTGGTTAGATGCAGAAAATGAAGCGACCATATTATTCAACATATCACTTCCGGCTTGTGGAGAATTTGGTAATAAAATCAAATTAGAATTTGTATCTGCTCCAATTGCTTGTAATGTATCGTAATGTTGTGTAACTACAATTAATGCAGAAGCTTCTTGAGAGTTAATTCCAACACTATTTAGAACTTCAACACTTTCTACAAGACCTCTAGCAATTTCACGGCGCTGATCTGCAATACCTTGACCTTGTAAACGTTTACTTTCTGCTTCGGCTTTTGCTTTTGCAACAATTCTAATTCTTGAACTTTCTGCTTCAAATTCTGCCGCAGTTTTTTCTCTATCAGCAGCGTTGATTCTATTCATTGCATTTTTTACCTGAATGTCTGGATCAATATCGGTAACCAAAGTATTGATGATATCATATCCGTAAGTAGACATTGCTTCGTTCAATTCACGTTTTACTGCAACAGCAATATCATCTTTTCTTTCAAAAACGTCATCCAATTTTAGTTTTGGAACTTCAGCACGAACTACGTCAAAAACGTAAGAAGTAATTTGATCATGTGGATATTCTAGTTTATAAAAAGCTTCATATACTTTTTCCTGAATTACTTTAAATTGAACTGAAACTTTCATTTTGATAAAAACGTTGTCTCTAGTTTTGGTTTCGATGATAACATCTAATTGCTGGATTTTAAGATTTACGCGTCCGGCCAATCTATCAACCAACGGAATTTTAAGTTGTAATCCTGAATTTCTAACACTCTGAAATTTTCCAAATCGTTCGATAATAACAGACGATTGCTGTTTTACTGTAAAGAAAGAAGACATGAAAATGAAGAATGCCAATACTAAAAAGATAATTAATCCTGTACCCATGGTTATAAAATTTATGTTTATGATTTCGGTAAATTACGAAAATTCTTCTAAATTCGAATTTTAAAACATTAAAAAAACGCTAAGAACATTTTGTAGATGTTTCTTAGCGTTTCTATTTTTAATTCGAACTCTATTATAAAGTTGCTATTGCTTTCTGAATTCTCGAAATAGTTTCTTCTTTTCCAATGATTTCAACAATGTCAAATAGGTGAGGACCTTTAAGTGCCCCAACCAAACTTAAACGGAAAGGTTGCATAACTTTACCCATTCCGATTTCATTTTTGGTTAACCAATCTTTTACAACACTTTCAATATTTGCTGAATCAAAACCATCAATATATTCTAGAGTAGAAATCAATTCCTGCATTAAAGCTGGAGTTTCTTCTTTCCAGTTCTTGCTTGCTTTTTCATCGTAAGATGTTGGAGCTTGGAAAAAGAAATCTGTTAGATCCCAAAATTCAGAAACAAAATGCGCTCTTTCTTTTATTAATGAAACAATTCTTGTGATGTCATATTTAGAAATGTCAATTCCTTTTTCTTCTAAAATAGGAGTGAAGGCTTTAGCTAAATCCTCATCATTTTGTTTGACTAAATATTGGTGATTAAACCATTTGTTTTTCTCAGGATCAAATTTAGCTCCAGCTTTATGAACTCGGTTCAAGTCAAAAGATTGAGCTAATTCGTCTAAAGAAAATAATTCTTTATCAGTTCCATCATTCCAACCTAAAAGAGCAAGGAAGTTTACAACTGCTTCTGGGAAAAATCCTTTTTCTCTGTAACCAGATGAAACGCCTTCTTCTGTTTTCCATTCTAAAGGAAATACTGGGAATCCCATTTTGTCTCCATCTCTTTTTGATAATTTACCATTTCCAACTGGTTTTAAAATCAAAGGTAAGTGCGCAAATTCTGGAGCTTCCCAACCAAATGCTTTGTATAACAAAACGTGAAGTGGCATAGATGGAAGCCATTCTTCACCACGAATAACATGTGAAGTTTCCATCAAATGATCATCTACAATATTCGCTAAATGATAAGTAGGCATTCCGTCACTTTTGAATAAAACTTTATCATCTAAAAGATTAGTTTCAAACTTCACATCACCACGAATAATATCTTTCAAATGTAAAGTTTCATCAACCGGAGTTTTAAAACGGATTACATAATGCTCTCCATTTGCAATTCTTTTAGCAGTTTCTTCTGTAGAAATTACTAAAGAAGTATCTAATTTTTCACGATTATGATGATTGTAAATAAATGTTTTTCCTTCAGCTTCGTGTTGTTTTCTATGTGCATCCAAAGCTTCAGGAGTATCAAAAGCATAATAAGCCCAGCCAGAATTTATTAATTGATCTGCATATTGCTGGTACAAATCTTTACGTTCGCTTTGTCTGTATGGACCAAATTTTTCATTTTTCCCTACAGTTTCTTCAGGAGCAATTCCTAACCATTCAAGTGCTTCCATAATGTAAGCCTCTGCACCTGGAACAAAACGGGTTTGATCTGTATCTTCAATTCGAAGATAAAAAACACCGTTATGTTTTTTTGCAAATAAATAATTAAATAGGGCAGTACGAACTCCGCCAATATGTAATGGTCCAGTCGGACTTGGTGCAAAACGCACGCGAACTTGCTTTGACATTTGTTTAAAATTTTGTTGCAAAGATACAATATTAGTCAAAAGTCATAAGTCGAAAGTCTGAAAGGTTTCTGGTTGCGTATAGAACTTTTGACTTTCGACTTTTGACTTTCAGACTTATCGTTATAATTACTACTTTTATAGGTTATAATTAAAACAGATTTATTTTGAAAACAACATCTGCTATATATCAGAAGCTCGAGGCTTTCATTAAGAAATATTATACCAACGAACTGATAAAAGGAATGCTTCTTTTTACTGGTTTTGGTTTATTGTATTTTTTATTTACGCTTTTTGTAGAGTACTTTCTATGGTTAAAACCTTTGGGAAGAACTTTTCTATTCTGGTTATTTATTGCCGTTGAAGTTTTCCTTCTGGTTCGATTAATTATTTTCCCTTTGTTTAAATTATTTAAACTTCAAAAAGGAATAGATTATACTCAGGCCTCAAAAATTATTGGAAACCATTTTACAGAAGTAAGTGATAAGTTGACTAACTTTTTACAATTATCAGCTGATAATAATGCTGAAAGTTCTGAATTGGTTTTGGCTTCAATTGAACAAAAAGCAAATTCACTTCAGCCAATTCCTTTTGGAAATGCCATTAATTTTAAAGCTAATAAAAAATATCTGCCATTGGCTTTGGTTCCAGTTTTGCTTTTTGCAGTATTTTATATTTCTGGAAATAGCAATATTATTTCTCAAAGTTTGAATAGAGTAGTGCATTTCAATTCTGCATTTTTGCCACCAGCTCCTTTTAAATTTGAGGTTTTAAATTCTAATTTACAAGCAGAACAAAACAAAGATTTCGTGATCAAAATGGAATCAGTTGGGAATGTTGTTCCAGAAAATGTAATGATTCATATCGGTGATGAAAGTTATTTTATGGAATCTTCACAGCCAGGAAAGTTTGAATTTAAAGTTGAAAAACCGGCAGAAGATATTAGCTTTTCTTTTGAAGGAAATAATGTTACTTCTCAAGAATATGAATTGAAAGTTATCACTGTTCCATCAATTGCAAACTTCGAAATGGTTTTGAATTTTCCTTCTTATCTAAAGAAAAAATCTGAAACCATTCAGGGAACTGGAAACGCAATTGTACCTGAGGGAACAACAGTAACTTGGAAAATGAATACCAAATCGACTCACGAAATTATATGGAAAAGAGATAATGAAGTTTTTAGATTTAATAAGATAGAAAATGACTTTAAATTGGCTAAAAATATTAGTCAAAATACAGAATATCAAATTCTTACGTCTAATGATAAGGTTAAAAACTACGAAAAACTAAATTATCAGCTGTCTGTTATTAAAGATCAGTTTCCAACCATCAATGTTGGTCCAGCACCAGATAGTTTAAAGCTTGATAAGAACTATATTTTAGGAAGATTAGGTGATGATTACGGACTTTCAAAACTACAAATTGTATACTACGAACGTAACAAACCTCAGTCTGCGAAGCGTGGCAACATTCCTGTGAAGGCTGGAGTATTTGATCAATTCGTTTTTAATTTTCCAAGTAACCTTCCGGTAGAAGAAGGAGTTTCGTATGAATACTATTTTGAAGTTTTTGATAACGATGCACCGCATGGTTTTAAAAGTACAAAGTCTTCAACGTTTTCAGATCGTGTAGCTACAACAGATGAAATTCAAGATCAAGAATTGCAACAGCAAAATCAAAATATTAATAGTTTATCTAAATCTTTGAAGAACCAAAACAAGCAGATTTCAGAAATGGATAAGCTTCAAAATACCGGAAAAGAGAAAGATAATTTAGAGTTTAAAGATCAGCAAAAGATCAATGATTTTATCAAACGTCAGAAACAACAAGACGAAATGATGAAACAGTTTTCTGAAAAAATGAATCAGAACCTAGATAAATTTAAGGATGATAAGAAAGATAAAACGGCTGAAGATTTACAAAAACGTTTAGATAATGCACAGAAAGATTTAGAAAAGAATCAGAAATTATTAGACGAGTTGAAGAACTTAAACGATAAATTAAACAGTGAAGAACTGTTTGATAAGATGGAAAAGTTCAAACAAATCAGCAAAAACCAATCTCGTAATTTAGAACAATTGGTTGAGTTGACCAAGCGTTTTTATGTTTCAAAGAAAGCAGAACAAGTTGCAGAGAAACTAAATAAACTGTCAGAACAACAGGAACAGTTATCTAATAAAGAGAAAGAAAATACGAAAGAGAAGCAAGATGAAATCAATAAATCTTTTGATAAGATTCAAGAAGATTTAAAAGATTTGAAAGAAGAAAACAAGACTTTGAAGAAACCTTTGGACATTCCATCTGATGCTTCAAAAGAAAAAGATGTAGATAATGATCTTCAAAAAGCTTCAGAAGAATTAAGCAAAAAGAATACTTCTTCGGCTAAGCAAAAACAGAAAAGTGCTGCAAAGAAAATGAAAAGCATGTCTCAGGAAATGCAGAGCGAAATGGAAGGTGGAGAACAAGAACAGATGGAAGAAGATGTAGCAATGCTTCGTCAGATTCTAGACAACCTTTTAGCTTACTCTTTATCACAAGAAGATGTGATGAAACAGTTTAAATCTATGAAATTAGGTTCATCTGCATTTACAAAAAACATTAAAATTCAGCAGAATTTAAAACAACAATTCAGACATGTTGATGATAGTTTGTTTGCACTTTCACTTCGTAATCCAAAAGTTGCTGAGGATGTAACCAAAGAAATCGGAAACGTACAATACAATATGGACAAGGCTATAGAAACTTTGACCGATGTTCAAATTCCAAGAGGAGTTTCACACCAGCAATATGCAGTTTCATCTGCGAATAAGTTAGCTGATTTTCTAAGTGATTTATTGAACAATATGCAGATGTCTATGTCTAAACCGGGTGCAGGAAAACCTAAACCAGGAGATGGTCAAGGGATGCAGTTGCCAGATATTATTCAGAAACAAAAAGGTCTTGCTGATAAAATGAAGGAAGGAATGAAACCAGGTCAAAAGCCTGGTGATAAACCTGGAGAAGGCCAAGAAGAAAAATCTGGACAAGGACAAAATGGACAAGGTAAAGAGGGGCAGGGCAAAGAAGGACAAGGTAACAAAAGTGGAGAGAAAGGTTCTTCTGGTAAAGATGGGAAGAATGGAAAAGGTGAGAAGAATGGTAACGAGGGTGAAGACGGAGAAGGAGATGCAGAAGCTATTATGGAGATATATAAAGAACAAGTTAAACTTCGTGAAGCCTTGCAAAAAGAATTAACAAAGAAAGGTTTGGATGCTCAAGGAAAATCTATAATAGATCAAATGAAACAATCAGAAAAGCAGATTTTAAACAAAGGATTTAAGAATGAGAACCTGCAACGTATACTAAATATCCAACAAGAATTATGGAAATTAAACAACGCAGTTCAGCAACAAGGACAAGATACACAAAGACAATCTGAAACTAATAAGGCTGAATTTACTAATCGTTCAAATGCTTTGCCAAGTTCATTATTGGAATATTTAAACAGTGTTGAGATATTAAACAGACAATCACTACCTTTGCGCTCGAATTTTAATCAAAAAGTTCAGGAATACTTTAATACAAAATGATAAATTTTAATTACGAAACAGATTTTACTTTAGGAGACGAGCAGGCTTTTAGTGATTGGCTAAGTGCTGTAATTGTTTCTGAGAATAAGAATGAAGGAGAGATCAACTATATATTTTGCGACGATGAATATCTACATAAGATCAATGTTGAATATCTAGATCATGATACACTTACAGATATTATTAGTTTTGATTATACTGTTGGTAACGAGTTGAATGGCGATATTTTTGTATCTGTAGAACGTGTTGCAGACAATGCTAAAGACTTTAATGTTTCATTTGCTGATGAACTTAAAAGAGTGCTATCTCATGGTATACTACATTACTGTGGATATAAAGATAAATCAGATGAAGATGCTCAATTAATGAGAGCAAAGGAAGAAGAGAAGATGAAGATGTTTCACGTGGAACGTTTGAAGTAAAGAATTTGAATAAAGGTTAAATCGTTCCACATGGAACGATTTTTAAGTTTGAATTAAAAAGAAAAAAGAATAGGATGTTTCACGTGGAACATGATTTTGGGTAGTTCTTTTGAAGTTTGGAATGGAGGTTTAGAATAGAAGTTTAGAGCGGAAGGTTAGAGCGGAAGGTTAGAGCGGAAGTTTTGTAGATGTTTCACGTGAAACATTTATTTGAAAGATTCTAGTTTGAGAGTTCTAGTTTGAGAGTTCTAGTTTGAGAATTCTAGTTTGAGAGTTCTAGTTTGAGAGTTCTAGTTTGAGAGTTCTAGTTTGAGAGTTCTAGTTTGAGAGTTCTAGTTTGAGATTTCTAGTTTGAGATTTCTGATTTGAGAGTTCTGATTTGAGAGTTCTGATTTGAATAAAATTTAAAATGTTTCACGTGAAACATTTTTATTGATTTCAAGAATTTAAAGAATCTACTTTACACGTTTCAGTTTGAACTTGAAACTTGAAACTTGAAACAAAATAGAAAGTTCCACGTGGAACAAGGAAAATATAAAATAATTCTAAAAACCGCGTTAGCGGTTTTTGGAGAATAATAAAACAAAATGTTTTTAGAAGAATACGATGTTATTGTGGTGGGTGCAGGCCATGCTGGTTCTGAAGCCGCGGCTGCGGCTGCAAATTTGGGATCTAAAACTTTATTGGTTACAATGAGTTTGCAGAACATAGCACAGATGTCTTGTAATCCTGCGATGGGTGGAATTGCAAAAGGACAGATCGTTCGAGAAATTGATGCGCTTGGAGGATATTCAGGAATCGTTTCAGATAAGACTGCAATTCAGTTCAAGATGCTGAACAAATCAAAAGGACCTGCAATGTGGTCGCCAAGAGTTCAAAGTGATAGAATGCGTTTTGCAGAAGAATGGAGAATGATGTTGGAGGCAACTCCAAATCTTGATTTTTATCAAGAGATGGTAAAAGGGTTGATTATTGAAGACGGGAAGATAAAAGGAATTAGAACTTCACTTGGTGTGGAGATTCGTTCCAAATCTGTGGTTTTGACAAATGGTACTTTTTTGAACGGTTTAATTCATATCGGAGAAAAACAATTCGGAGGAGGAAGAGCAGGTGAAAGTGCTGCAACCGGAATTACCGAAGATTTAATCAAAGCAGGTTTTGAAGCTGGAAGAATGAAAACAGGAACACCGCCTCGCGTAGATGGACGTTCTTTAGATTATTCTAAAATGAACGAAGAAAAAGGAGATGCAAAGCCATCGAAGTTTTCTTATTCAGATGTGACCGCTCCATTAACTCATCAGCGTTCTTGTCACATGACTTATACGTCATTGAATGTACATGATATTTTGAGAGAAGGTTTTGATCGTTCTCCAATGTTTAACGGAAGAATCAAAAGTTTAGGTCCGAGATATTGTCCTTCAATTGAAGATAAAATAAATCGTTTTGCAGATAAAGAACGTCATCAATTATTTGTAGAACCAGAAGGATGGAATACATGTGAAGTTTATGTAAACGGATTTTCAACTTCGCTTCCAGAGGATATTCAATTTAAAGCGTTGAGTTCTGTTGCAGGTTTTGAGAAGGTGAAATTTTTTAGACCTGGTTATGCTATTGAATATGATTTCTTTCCACCAACGCAATTAAAACATACTTTGGAAACGAAGTTGGTTGAAGGTTTGTATTTCGCTGGACAAATAAATGGAACAACGGGTTATGAAGAAGCAGCTTCCCAAGGTTTAATGGCTGGAATCAATGCGCATTTAAAAGTGCACGAAAAAGATCCTTTGATTTTAAAACGTGATGAAGCATATATCGGAGTTCTAATTGACGATTTAATTACAAAAGGAACTGAAGAACCATATCGTATGTTTACATCGAGAGCAGAATATAGAACATTGCTGCGTCAAGATAATGCCGATTTCAGATTGACTCCAATGTCATACGAAATTGGTTTAGCTTCTGAAGATCGTTTACGAAGAATGGAGCGAAAGTTAAATGAATCTGAAAAGATGGTTTCCTTTTTCAAAGAGACGAGTGTAAGTGTTGCTGAAACCAATCCAATTTTAGAAGCAAAAAAATCTGCTCCGATTACGCAAGGTGATAAAATGTTTAAAATTTTCTCTCGTCCGCAAGTTGAATTGGAGGATATGGTAAAATTTGAGAAAGTTGAAGATTATATTAGAGAGAATGACTTGGATGAAGAAATTGTAGAACAAGCGGTAATTCAAGTAAAATATTCTGGTTATATCGAAAAAGAAAGAAATAATGCTGATAAACTAAATCGTTTAGAAGAAGTAAAGATTCCTGAAAATTTCGATTACAATAAAATTAAATCTATGTCTATTGAAGCAAAACAAAAATTAAGCAAGATTCGTCCTGTAACAATTTCCCAAGCTTCAAGAATTAGCGGTGTATCTCCAAGTGATATTTCAGTACTTTTGATTTATATGGGAAGGTAGTCTATTTCAGATTTTAAATTGTTGATTTCAGATTCTAAAATCTAAAATCTGAACTTCTAAATGTTCCACGTGAAACCTTTTTCTAAAAGAAAGTGGTTTAGTGAAATAAAACCCTTTTCTAGCCGTTTAAATATGAACAGTAAGGTTGAATATTTCAAAACTGTATCTTGAAGAATGTAGAAGAATTTTAGGATGCCAAATATTAAAAAGCAATAAAAGAATAATTTAAATAATAAACTAAAAATCCTAAAAACGATAAATGTCGTTTTTAGGATTTGCTATAAATTAAACCCAAATATTTATAATTATAAAATGAACGTTTTAAATAAAAAACACTTTCTAACTGTAAAAGACCATTCTGTTTCAAAAGAAATTTTTGATTTGTATTACGATGAAGAATTAGATATGCTAATTACTTCTCCACAACCCGAACTTGAAAATTTAGGGAAATACTACGAAAGCGAAGATTATATTTCGCACACAGATAACAAACGTTCATTATTTGAAAAAGCTTATCATTTTGTAAAAAATATTGCACTTCAAAACAAATTGAATTTAATTAATAGTGAACAGCCTAAAAAAGGTAAACTTCTGGATATTGGAGCTGGAACCGGAGATTTTCTTTTAACAGCAAAAAATAACGGCTGGGAAACAATTGGAGTAGAACCAAGCGACAGGGCAAAAAATACAGCCAAGCAAAAAGGGATTTCATTTGTTGAAGAAATCAGTAGTTTAGAAAATAATTCTTTAGACGTAATTACGATGTGGCATGTTTTAGAACACGTGCCAGATTTAGAGCTTCAGATTCAAGAATTGAAGCGTTTATTGAAACCAACTGGAACATTAATTGTTGCGGTTCCAAACTATAAATCTTTTGATGCAGACCATTATCAGACTTTTTGGGCAGCTTATGACGTGCCGATTCATTTTTGGCATTTTTCAAAAAAATCAATTCAGGTGCTTTTTGAAAGAGTGGACATGAAGTTAGAAAAAATACTTCCAATGAAGTTTGATTCATTTTATGTAAGTCTTTTATCAGAAAAATACAAAACTGGAAAGATGAACTATATCAAAGCATTTTTTATTGGTTTGAAATCAAATTGGAAAGCAAGTAAAACAAAAGAATTCTCATCGCACATTTACGTGCTGAAAAATAAATAAGATTATGTAAAGCTATTTTGCCCTTAATAGGTGAAATGTCTTTTTTAGGTTAAAAAAAAAAATCGCAAAAAATGCGATTTTATTCTAATAGTATCGGATTATTGTAATTATTTTTTCAATAAATAAAAACAATATCATAAAATTTACGCATTTTTTAAACTTTATGCTGATGCTATTGATTTTTTTATATTTTTGTCTTCAATACTTAAAAAAATAGAATTAAAAAAAATGAAAAAAGCATTAGTTATTATCGCACTTTCAGTTTTCGCAGTTTCTTGTAACAAAACAGCAGAGGTAAAGGAAGTAAAAACAGCTTACGTGGATACTTCGGTTTTGATGAAAGAGTACACTGAGGCAAAAGATTTAGAAGCAAAATACAAAGCTCAAGCGGAAGAAAAAGGAAGACAATTACAAGCTGAAATTTCACGTTTTAAACAAGACGCTGCTAATTTTCAAAGTCAAGCGCAGGCTAATGGTCAAGCATGGGCACAGCAAAGAGGTGCTGAATTGCAAAAAAGAGAGCAGCAATTAGGATACGCTCAACAAGCATTGGCACAGCAGTTACAACAAGAAAGTGGTGTAGAAATGGATTCTCTTGTTAGTGGAGTTAAAAAATTCATTAAAGAATACGGAAAGAAAAACGGTTACTCTTATATCTACGGAACTGGAGATGCTGCTACAGTTTTATATGCTGAAGAAAAATACGATATCACAAAACAAATTATCAAAGAATTAAATGATAAGTATAAAGCAGAGCCTAAGACAGATGCAAAACCAGCAGCTGAAACTAAAGAAGGCGAAGCAAAAAAATAAAACTACCAAACTAACTAAATTACTGAAAACCTAAATCCACAAAGATTTAGGTTTTTTCTTTTTATAAAATGCGGTAATTTTATTTATTAATACAAGCCCAATGCAAAACGTTTCAGAAGCGGCAGCTTATACTTTACAATTCATCAATCAGACGCAAAAATCTATTTTCCTTACTGGTAAAGCGGGTACTGGAAAAACTACGCTTTTGCGTGAAATTATCGCGACAACGCACAAGAACACAGTGGTTGTAGCTCCAACAGGTATCGCTGCTTTAAATGCCGGCGGCGTTACAATTCATTCTATGTTTCAGCTTCCTTTCTCTGCTTTTATTCCGTCGTACGATGTGAGTGCACAGTTTACAGAAACAGTGAAGTTTGAAAATAAAGAATCACTTCGCCGTCATTTCAAAATGAATAATGTCAAGCGAAATGTGATCCGAAATATGGAATTGCTTGTTATTGATGAAGTGAGTATGCTTCGTGCAGATTTGTTAGATGCGGTCGATTTTATGATGCAGTCTGTGCGACGAAACAGCCAGCCTTTTGGAGGCGTTCAAGTTTTGTTTATTGGAGATTTATTACAGCTGCCACCCGTTATTCGCGATGAAGAATGGAGAACATTGAAAAATTATTATCGCGGAAAATTCTTTTTTCATTCGCATGTACTCCAGCAATACCCGCCGATTTACATTGAATTGTCTAAAATTTACCGCCAGACCGATGATACTTTCATTTCGGTTTTGAATAATCTGCGTAATAACCAGATTACTCCAGAAGATATTGCGGTTCTAAATCAGTATGTTAAGCCAGATTTCGATTTTAAAGAAAACAAGGGTTATATAACGCTGACAACGCATAATGCTAAGGCAGATTCTATTAACTCACAGTCAATCAATGATTTACAAGGAAAAGAATATATTTACACGCCATTTGTAGTTGGAGATTTCCCAGAAAAAATTTCCCCAGTGGAAGAAGAATTAAAATTGAAAGTAGGTGCGCAGATCATGTTCGTTAAGAATGATTTGTCTTTCGAAAAAAGATATTTCAACGGAAAAATGGGCGTAATCAAATCTCTTTCAGACGAGGAAATCTTTGTTCATTTTCCAGAAGAGAATATGACACTGGAAGTTGAAAAATACGAATGGAAAAATATTCGTTACAAGGTCAACGAACAGACAAAAGAAATAGAAGAAGAAGTTTTAGGCACATTTGCACATTATCCAATCAAGCTTGCCTGGGCAATTACGGTTCACAAAAGCCAAGGTTTAACCTTCGACAAAGCTGCGCTCGATGTATCGCAGGTTTTTCTTCCTGGACAGGCATATGTTGCACTTTCGCGTTTGCGTTCGTTAAACGGGCTTATTTTGCTTTCTCCGATGCAGATGAACGGCATATCTAACGATCAAGATGTGATGGATTATGCTTTGAACAAAGCGACAGAAGAAGTTTTGAAAAACGCACTGCATTTTGAAACCAAGAATTTTATTCATAACTATTTGATAAACAGTTTTAATTGGACGGAGTTGGCGCAAGAATGGCGCAATCATCGTTTTAGCTATAACGAAAATGCGGCTGGTTCAGAAAAATCTAAGCATGCAATTTGGGCGCATAAACGTTTAGAAACAATCGAGCAGCTATTGGAACCTTCGCAGAAATTCATAATTCAGCTGAATAAAATTTTCAGCAAAGAAACAGTTGATTTATTTTTTGTGAAAGAAAGGGTACAAGCGGCCTATGATTATTTTTTCAAACCAATGGACAAATTGATCGATGATTTGATTTATAAAATTGCTGAAATCCAGAAATTTAAAAAAGTAAAAGAGTTTTATGAAGAGCTTCATTTTTTAGAAGATCTGCAGACAAAAGCTGTTTTGCGATTACTAAAAGCAAAACTGCTGATCGAAGTTGTAGTTTCTGGCGAAGCCATTTCTAAAGAAAAACTGTCGTCGCCATTTATTAGAAATTATAAAATCAACAAAGCGGAAAGGATTCGCGATGAGCTTAAAATAACAAATACAGACATTTTTAGGGCCGAAGAACCTGTCGTTCGATACAAGGCAACCAAAACAGATAAAAACGCCCTTAAAACGGCTAAAAAAACAACAGTCGAAGAAACGCACGATTTGTGGCTGGAAAAAAATTCTGTTGAAGATATCGCAAGAATGCGTAAATTGAATGTTCAAACTATAGAAGGACATTTGATACGACTTATTCAAGCAAAGAAAATTGACATTAACGAAGTTTTGCCGTATGATAAAATTTTGGCGTTGAGAGAAGCATTTGAGTTTTATCAAGAAGAATCTTTAAGCGGTTTGAAAGAAAAACACGGAGATGAATTTACTTGGGATGAACTAAAAATGTTCAAAGCCAGCATTAATTGATTTCGAGACGTCCCACGTGAAACATCATTTTCGTTTTTCAAAATACTTATTTATAACGCATTAAATTATTTTGATATGAAAATAGTCAGATTGTTTTTAGTTTATTTTATCTTTTGTTCTTTGAACATGAGGGCACAGGATTTGAAACCTGAATACCAAAAAATTATTTCTAAATTTATTTCAGAAGTAGAAAGCGGTAATAAAACTGCCGTTTCTAATCGGATAAAATTTCCATTAAAAAGGGATTATCCAATTCCAGCGATAAAAAATAAAACAGATTTTGTTAAAAAATACAATCAAATTTTCGACCCTGTTTTAGTTGAAAAAATTACCAAATCGGATCCTGCAAAAGATTGGTCAGAAATGGGCTGGAGAGGAATTATGCTTAACCAAGGTGATGTGTGGATTGATACTGATGGAAAAATCAGCAGCATAAATTATCAGTCGGAAGCAGAAAAAAAGTTGAAAAATTCGCTGATTGCTTCCCAGAAGAAAAGCGTAAACAGTTCGCTTTCAGATTTCAAACAACCTGTTGCGATTTTAGAAACTTCAAAATTTAGAATTAGAATCGATGATTTAGGAAATGGAAAATATCGTTACGCTTCTTGGTCAATCAAACAAAAAATGACAGACAAACCAGATTTAGTAATTGAAAATGGAGTTTTCTTTGCCGATGGAACAGGAGGAAATCATCATTACGAATTTAAAAAAGGTGATTTTAGATATGAATGTCATTTTATCGTTTTGGGCGAAAAAAATTCGGCGCCTGCAGCGTTAATAATATATCAGGCCGAGAAAAAAATTCTGTCTCAAAATGCAAAGATTGTTTCACGATAAACATTAAAAAGCCTAATTCAAACGAATTAGGCTTTTTAATTAAATGGCCGACATTGCTTTTTCAAGTTCTTTCTCCTGCGTAATTTGAGTCAGTTTCAGCTTCTGAATGTTTACTTCAATTTCTTTGGTCTTGATTTTCTGCTTTTGAATTTCTTCATCAGAAACAGTAGTCGTACTTATCTTGTTTTCTATTTTTTGATTAGCAAGTTCAAGTTTGCTGATTTTTTCCTTAGTCGATTTCAAATTGTTTTCAGATTTAGAAAGGTTTTTCTTTTTGGTTTCCATTTCTTTAAGCTCTTTTTTTAGGAGTTCAATTTTATCATCCAATTTTTTGTGATTTTCTCTTAACATTCTTTGCGTTTCAGCTTCTGATTTATTAAACTCTAAATCTTGAGTGCTGTTGTTTTGAATTTGCTGCGCGAAAAAAGAATGCGCATTAAGCAATAATAAGAATACTAGGGTTTTGAAGATTTTTTTCATTTTGTTTTAAATTTTTTATGAGACGAATTTATTCGAAGCAATCTTCAAAAAGTGCCAGTCAAATTTTTTAAAACAACAGAATAGGACAAAAAAAATCCCGTTCAAAAGAACAGGATTTTTAAATTTATAAATTTTCGACCAAGATCCAGGCTTGTGGATTTTCGCCTTTTTGTATTTCTTTTTGAGCTTCTTCAGCTTCTTTCATTGTAGCATAACTTCCGTACAAAACTGGAAATAAACCATGTTTGTTTTCTTCTAGCATTCTAGCTTTAAAACCATCTTTAATTAATTGGTTGTAAGCTTTTCTAGCATTTTGTTCACTTCTAAAAGCGCCCGCCATAATATGGTATGGCATTGTTGGTTCAACAGTTTCAACTTTTGCAGAATCTACAGAAAGCGTAACAGCTGGAAGCGGACTTTTAATAAAGAATGTTGCCTCTTGAATTTTATTTTGTACTTTTTTCTGAACAGATTTTTCTACTAAAAGTGTTTGGGTATCAATTTGATTTTGGTATAAAGGATAACCAATACTTCCTGTAATTCCAAGTCCTAAAACTAGGATCGCAGCATATCTTAAGAATGAATTTGAAGATTTAGTCTGTTCTTCATTTTCATATAATAAAACAGCCTCTTTTTCTTTTGCAGCAATCTTTTCGATTTTTTTCTCGAAAATTTCTTTTTTCACCACTGGAGAAACAAAAGGACTTAATCCGAAAGAAGTTGCCAGATAGTTGGTCTGATCGTTTGGTCTGAAAACAATATTCCCTTCAGAATTTAAACGCAGTTCTCCAATATTTTTTAAAAGAATTACTTCGTTTTCATCTAAAGTTTTTTTCCAGTTTAAAACCTCAAAAGCAATTGCACTCACTGCAAAACCATAAGATGTTTTTTCAGCTTGAGCAATATGATTTGCTAGTAATCCGTCATTATTTTTGATACGGCTGTTGAAAGAAATGGTTTTTTTTGGAGGAAAAAACGAGTTAGTGCCTTCATTCAGCTGAGCCGAATGAATTTCGGTTAAAAATGCACCAAATCCTGGAACCGTTACACACTGATAACGATACAATAACTGCGAGATATATACTTCGATTTTCATAGTAACAAAGTTATGCATCGCTTATAGTTATCAAAATTTTATTCACAATTTTTATTAACAATTAGGATTTATTTTTAGACAATTCGTTTTCAAATATTTAACTCAATGTTTTGGCTTAGTCGAAAAAGAAAACCAATTTTAGTTTTAAATTTTATTAAGAAATTACTTTGTTTTAATGATATTTGCGCCTCATAAAAAGTAGATTAATTTTGTCTATTTTACATAATGTTTTTAAAGATGACCGATCAAGAATTATTTTATGTATTAGCGCTGTTAAAGGTTGATGGAGTGGGTGATATAATGGGAAAAAAACTGCTCCATTCGTTTGGAAGCGCAGAAGCTATTTTTAATGCAAAAAACAATCATTTAGCAGCAGTTGATGGAATAGGTACGGTTTTACTTAAAAACTTAAAGGACAAAAGTGTTTTCGAAAAAGCGCAAAAGGAATTAGAATTCATTAAAAAGAATGACATACAGGTTTCGTTCTTTCAGGATGAAATTTATCCAGAACGGCTCAAACATTGTATTGATGGACCAATTTTAATTTTTACAGCTGGGAATATCAATCTTCATAACAAGAGAATAATAAGCATTGTTGGTACGCGTCAGATAACTTCTTACGGAACTGAATTCTGCCGTAAATTGATAGAAGATCTTGCACCTTTAGATCCAGTAATCGTCAGCGGATTTGCGTATGGCGTTGATATAGTAGCGCATCAAGCCGCAATGAATTGCAATTTGCAGACTATTGGAGTTCTGGCACACGGTTTAAATCAAATATATCCAAGAACGCATAAAAAATATATGGCGAAAATGGAGGAGAATGGTGGCTTTATAACTGAATTTTGGAGCGATTCTAATCCTGATAAAGAGAAGTTTGTACGCAGAAATAGAATAGTTGCTGGTATGACTGAAGCCACAATTGTAATTGAATCTGCTGATAAAGGCGGCTCGCTGATTACAGCTAATATGGCCAACGAATATAACCGAGATGTTTTTGCCGTTCCTGGAAGAATCACCGATAAATACAGTCAGGGCTGTAATAATTTGATTAAGATGCAAAAAGCAAATGTTATAACTGATGCAGCAGATTTAATTTATATGCTGAATTGGGATATTAAGGAAAAGCCTAAAAACATTCAAAAACAACTCTTTATAGAACTAGAACCTGACGAACAAAAGATCTATGATTTCCTTTTAAAAAATGGAAAAGAGTTATTAGATAGTATTGCTGTCGAATGTAATTTTCCTATTTATAAAATGTCTGGAATTCTAATAAATATGGAACTTAAGGGGATTATAAGACCTCTTCCCGGAAAACTTTTTGAAGCTATTTAACGCAGAAAATCCTATTTTTTGTTTTTAAAATGTTTATATAATCTGTAAAGAATATAAAGGAGCAGAATCCCAAAAAGGATATTTAGGAGTTGAAATAAGTAAGGCGGTACATCGTAATCTTCAATATATTTATCCATCTTTTTGTTTTTTAAAAGATTAATATTGATGAAGTTACAAAAAAATATTCAGATATGTTTCAAAAAAAAACGCTGACCAATTTTGATTTTGATCAACGTTTAAATTTATTTGAGATGAATTTTATTTACTAAATCCAAGAACCTCTCTAACTTTTGCTAAAACTCCGTCAGCAATAACTGAAGCTTTTGCTGCACCTTTTTTAAGTAAAGAATCTACTTCGTCAAGGTTGTTAATGTAGTAATTGTATTTTTCTCTTTCAGTTTTAAATTTTTCCGTAATCAATTCAAACAAAGCTTGTTTGGCGTGGCCGTAACCATAATTTCCGCCTAAATAGTTTGCTCTCATTTCTGCGATCTGTTCTTCATTTCCTAATAAAGAATAAATAGCAAATGCATTACAAGTATCTGGATTTTTCGGTTCTTCAAGCGGTGTACTGTCGGTTTCGATACTCATTACTTGTTTGCGTAGTGCCTTATCATCCAAGAAAATATTAATAATATTATTAGCAGATTTACTCATTTTTCCTCCGTTTGTACCAGGAATCAGCATAATGTTTTCTTGAATCTTAGCTTCAGGAAGTACAAAAGTTTCTCCCATTTGATGATTGAAACGAGAAGCAACATCACGAGTAATTTCTAAATGCTGCAGCTGATCTTTTCCAACGGGAACAAATTCAGCATCATACAATAAAATATCTGCAGCCATTAACATCGGATAGGTAAAAAGTCCAGCGTTAACATCGTCTAAGCGATCGGCTTTATCTTTGAAAGAGTGTGCTAAAGTCAATCTTTGAAAAGGAAAAAAACAGCTTAAATACCAAGTCAATTCAGTAGTCTGCACCACATCAGATTGTCGGTAGAAAGTCACTTTTTCAGGATTTAAACCACATGCAAGCCAAGCCGCAGCCGTGCTGTAGGTGTTTTCTCTTAAAGTTTTTCCGTCTTTAATCTGAGTAATCGAATGTAAATCAGCAATAAACAAATAAGATTCGTTATCCGGGTTGTTGGACAATTCGATTGCTGGAATAATTGCGCCTAATAAATTTCCTAAATGCGGTGTTCCTGTACTTTGAACACCCGTAAGTATTTTTGCCATTCTAGATTTTTTCTTAACTGCAAAGTTCGTTTTTTTACTGTAAAGTGTATAATTTTTTTAATCGAAATTACTTAACCACGGAGATCACAAAGTTTTTCACAGAGTTTACAGAGAATTTATTGTAAGTTATATTGTTAAGTTTACTTAAGCTCACAGAAATCTCTACTTTTGACTAATCATTAATAACTCTTCTTATTCCATTTTTTAAAAGAACTTCATTAAAATTTATGAGTAAACCGAGTTTGTATTTTCCAAGTTTTAAATAGGTCAAAGTCTGTGCTAAATGAATTGTAGTTAGTGATTCCACACTTTTAATTTCAATTATAAATTTGTTTTCTACAAGCAGATCAACTCGATAACCACAATCTAGTTTTACATCTTCAAAAATTAATGGCATCGCTTTTTCTTTTTCAACTATGAGTCCTCTTTGCCTAATTTTATAAAATAAACATTCTTTATATGCATTTTCCAGTAAACCTGGTCCTAATGATTTATGAATTTCAATTGCTAATCCGATTATAATAGTTGATATTTCGTTTTCTGTCATAAATAAAAAATAGCAAAATTAACAATTATTTTCTTATATTTGTTATTTGTGTAATTGGAAATAAATGTGAGGTAAACTTAAAATAGTAGAGGAAATTAAAAAGGTTGTTTAATCTTTGCGAACTTAAAGGATGTTTTTTTATATATTTTCAACAGCTCGGAATAACTCTGTGAAAAACTTTGTGATCTCTGTGGTAAAAAAGTAAATTTCAAGAAAAACCTTTACGGTCTTTGCGTTAATAGACATTTTGCGGCGGCTTAATAATTCTTTTTGTAAAATTCATTTCTGTTTTCTTACTTTTGAAACTATGAAAATATTTAAAATTGCTTTTTGGGTTTTATGGCGTATTTGGTTTTACATTTTAATGGCCATTCCGATTTTGCTTATGCTGCCTTTTTTACTGATTTCTATTATCTCTGAGAAAGGTTATCCCTATTTTTTTAAAATGGCTCGTATTTGGGCTAAATTTATTCTTTTCGGAATGGGTTTTTATTACACCGTAAAACGCGAACAGAAGCTCATTAAAGGCAAAAGTTATATGATTGTGGCCAACCACACCTCCATGACAGATATTATGCTTATGCTGGCCATAATTAAAAATCCGTTTGTTTTTGTGGGTAAAAAAGAACTTGTAAAGATTCCGCTTTTTGGATTTTTCTATAAAAGAACTTGCATTTTAGTTGACAGAAGTTCTTCAAGAAGTAAAAATGAAGTTTTTAAAAGAGCTCAAAGCCGTTTAAATCAAGGTTTGAGTATTTGTATATTTCCCGAAGGCGGAGTGCCAGACGATGAAAGTATTTTGCTGGACGAGTTTAAAGACGGTGCCTTCAGACTGGCAATCGATCATCAAATTCCGATTGTGCCGATAGTTTTTGCAGATAACAAAGAACGTTTTTCGTACACTTTTCTAAGCGGAAGTCCTGGCCGAATGCGTGTTAAAGTTCTCCCTTTCATAGAAACAAAAAATTTGACTATTGATAATAGAAAAGAACTAAAAGATCAAGTTAGAAATATTATTTATGATGGATTAATTGATTTTGAGAAGTCCAAGTAATAAACACAAAAGCCGGCAGATTCTTAAATCTGCCGGCTTTTGTTTTGAATTAAAAACCCCCATTTTTATTCAAAACTTATCTATGAATTATCTTCTCTGAAATAAAACGCAATACTTTTTTAAATTTCAATTTGGTTTTTCTTCGGTTTTTATTGTACAACAATTCTATTTTTTCTTTCATGGCTAAAAATATTAATGGTTGATAATAAAGAGTTTAAATTAATAACTCAAGTTAACGTCATATTATTATAGATGAAGGAAAATAAAAAAGGTTGCGTCACTGGGTGAAGAAAAGTAAAAAAAATTTGATAAAAATCCGTTAGTATGAGTAAACTAACGGATTTCTGTTCAAATAACCAACCAACCTAAATTCATAAAAAAAGCCCAAATTGATTTATGGCGTTGCCAATTTGGAAACCCTGCTTTTTTATTAGATGGGCTTTTTCCGAAAAGGTTGCGTTACAATTTAAATTAATTCGAAAAAAAAAATCCGGATAGATTTTAAGTCTACCCGGGTTTAGATTAGTCATTTTTTGACTTATTTCAGATTAGGCATTTGCCAGTTCTTTTATATGTTCTTTAATTTTAACTTCAAGTTCGTCAGCAAGTTCTGGATTATCTTTGATTAAAGTTTTAACAGCATCACGACCTTGTCCTAATTTTGTATCGCCATAGCTGAACCAAGATCCTGCTTTTTTAACGATATCAAATTCTACAGCTAAATCTAAAATTTCACCTGTTTTAGAAACTCCTTCACCATACATAATATCAAATTCTGCAGTTCTAAAAGGCGGTGCTACTTTGTTTTTAACGATTTTTACTTTTGTTCTGTTACCAATTACGTTTTCGCCGTCTTTGATTTGTGCAGAACGACGAATGTCTAGACGCACAGAAGCGTAAAATTTAAGTGCATTACCCCCAGTTGTAGTTTCTGGATTTCCGAACATTACACCAATTTTTTCACGAAGCTGATTGATAAAGAAAACAGTACAATTTGTTTTGCTGATAGTTCCAGTAAGTTTTCTCAAAGCTTGAGACATTAAACGTGCGTGAAGACCCATTTTAGAATCTCCCATTTCACCTTCAATTTCACTTTTTGGAGTTAACGCAGCAACCGAGTCAATTACAACAATATCAATTGCTCCAGAACGAATTAAGTTTTCAGCAATTTCTAATGCTTGTTCTCCGTTATCAGGCTGTGAGATAATTAAATTCTCGATATCAACATTAAGTTTTTCAGCATAGTTTCTATCAAAAGCGTGCTCCGCATCGATAAAGGCAGCAATACCTCCAGCTTTTTGAGCTTCTGCAATTGCGTGAAGCGTCAAAGTAGTTTTTCCAGAAGATTCTGGACCATATATTTCAATAATTCTTCCTTTAGGATAACCATTTACTCCAAGAGCTAAATCAACACCAAGTGAACCTGAAGAAATCGTTTCTACCTCCACAATGGCTTTGTCGCCCATTTTCATTACGGTTCCTTTTCCGTAGGTTTTGTCAAGTTTGTCAAGCGTTAATTGCAGCGCTTTTAATTTGGCTTCTTTGTCTGAACTCATCTTTTCTTAAATGTGTAAGTTGTTATTTTCTTTCAAACAAAAATCAGAAAGAATAAATAGTTTTCTAAATTTTATTTGATAGGCTTGTAATGGTGTAAAAATACTTCTTTTTTTTGAAGTTTATTGTTCCAAATTGTATCAATTTTACTATAAAAACAAAGCCTTTAATTCTGTTGCATCAGATGGTTTTATTTTTCCTGCAAGCAGTAAACTCAACTGCTTACGACGAAGTGCAGCATCAAAACGTTGAATTTCCAGATCAGTTTCTGGTACGATAGGCGGAACTTCGACAGGTCTCCCGCTATCATCTACTGCAACAAAAGTATAAATAGCTTCGTTGGCTTTTGTTCTGCTTCCAGATTCACGGTCTTCTACCCAAACATCAATAAAAACTTCCATTGAGCTTTTAAAAGATCTAGAAACCTTTGCTTCAATTGTCACTACAGCTCCAAGGGGGATGGCTCTGTTAAATGCTACGTGGTTTACAGAAGCGGTAACTACAATTCGGCGTGAATGTCTGCGTGCGGCAATACTTGCTGCACGGTCCATTCGGGCTAATAATTCGCCTCCAAAAAGATTGTTTAAAGGATTTGTTTCGCTCGGTAAAACTAAATCAGTTAAAATAGTTAATGATTCTGATGGATGTTTTGGATTCATTTTTTTTAATGTAAAATTTTATTTTTTTGCTACAGATGCATGATTAAAAATCTTTTGAAAATCTGCGATATTTTTTATTTTTTTAAACCCATTTCGGATTTGTAAATTCAAAGTTTATACTGCATTTAATTCAACCAATAAACTGCTATCACAGCTGGTATAAAATAAATTACAATAGTTCTGGCACCATCATAATCTTTTGCAAGTCTTTGTCCGAAAAGCATCATTAACAAACAGATGCATGAAAAAACGGCACCATAAAAACCAAATTCTCTTCCATTATTTGTAACTAGTTGAATTCCTCCGACAACACATAAAATTCCTGAAATTAATTCTAAAATAAGTAAGTGTAAGAGAGCAAGTGGGACTTGGTTTTTTAGGGGTGTTTTAGCAAAATGTTCTTTCAGCCAAGCGACATTGTCTTTCCAATAAAAAATTTTTTCGTAACCTGACTGTAAAAATGTTAAAGCTAAAAAAGCTAAAATTAAGATTGAGGCAACATTATTCATTTTAATTTATTTTTTATGAATTAATCGAGTCAGTTTGATAGATAAATCGGTTAAAATTATTTTTGCATTTCCGTTTCTTTCAATGTGATACATCGCGTCTGAAAGTTCTTTAAATATTTCGTGAATATTATTTCCGTTTACAAACGGTGCAAAATTTTCAAGTTTAAATTTATCTACTTTTGGTTCTATGTATACTAAACTAGGAGCCTGATAATTTAACATTAGAGCCTGCCTGAACATTTCGATACAATACTGGATAAATTTTTTCTGGCTTTCGCGTCCGAGCGCTGCAATCTGTTCGCTCCAGGTAATTAAGTCCTGAATTGCTGCGGCATTTCCTTTTGCTCTAAATGCGGCACGCACCCAATTTACAAACCATTGTTCGAATGGAAGTTCATCATCATCTTCTTTTAACAAATGCAAAGCTTTGCTAAAATTTCCCTGTGCCTGATGTGCAATTTTTTTGGCTAAGTTAGAATCTATATTTTCCTGTTTCACCAAGGCTTCAGCTATCACTTTTTCTGGAAGTCCGTTAAAGTGAATTACTTGACAGCGAGAACGTATGGTTTGAATGATATCTTCTTCATTTTCAGAAATCAGAATAAACATTGTTTTGTCTGATGGTTCTTCGAGAAGTTTTAAAAGTTTATTTGAAGCAGCAATGTTCATTTTATCTGCCATCCAGATAATCATGATTTTATAACCGCCTTCGTAAGATTTCAGCGCAAGCGATTTTAACACTTCTTGTGCATCTTCTACACGAATTTCGCCCTGTTTGTTTTGAACACCCAAAATTTTGTACCAGTCGAACAAACCTCCGTAGGGCATTTCCTGAATAAAACTTCTCCAGTCCTGAATAAAATCTAAACTTTTGGGTTTTGTTTTTACGTCTTCGGTGGTAACTGTTGGATAAATAAAATGCAGATCGGGATGAGAAATATTGTCAAACTTTAGATTACAAGAATCGTTTCCGTTTGAATTTTCGTCGCCGGTATTATTACATAAAATGTACTGGGCATAAGCGATCGCAGTGATTAATGTACCGCTTCCTTCAGGACCTACAAATAATTGTGCGTGCGGAATTCGACCAGAAGCAGCACTTTTTGTCAAGTGGCTTTTGATGTAATCTTGACCTAAAATTTGAGAAAATTGCATGACGCAAAGATAGAAGAAAATGATGTAGTCAAAAATTTTCCAGATAAGATTATTTTAGTCCTCTAAATTGAAAATTGTAATAAGTTTTTCTCATTCTAATTTCTACTTACTTTGGATATAAATTTGTTAATAAATGACTCAAGCTGAACAGATATCGAGATTTTTTTGTTAATATTTTTTTTCGAAAATCGTTAAACGTAAGTTTTTTTTTATTATTTAAAAGAAAGAAATTGCTTTTTTTATAGCGTTTATCTTACTGTTTTGGTTTTAACAATTTTAACAAAAAGCGCGTTAAAACGCACATTTTCTCGACATAACACTGATTTTTAAGGTTTTTTTAAGGTTTTTTTTTGAAAAAATAAAGCATTAAAGTTGGAGTTTAACATAATTTATATATTTTTGTTTTTATCAAGAACCAATTATAAATAAGAATCTATGAAAGGGAAAATTACTCTGTTAAGTGCACTTTTTATCTTAACTACTGCAGCCGTTTCGGCTCAAGCTAAGAACGCGCCAAGAAGTATTATTAGCACAACTGCTCTTATTCGTAAATACCACGATCAAAAAGAATTAAGTGGTATGCAAAAAGGTGAGCTTCTAGAATTATACATTGAGCGTATTAAAGTTTTAGTAAAAACTCTTCCTTACATTGCTTTGGTTACAAAACCTGGAGTTACGATGGCGGACTTAGGTATTCCAGACGATTCTGAACACAAAAAAGTATTAGATGCTCAGGCAACTGGGACATCAACATTTTTGGATACTACCGTAGAATTTCAACGAAAAATGATGCCTTATTCTGATAAAGGAAATTTAATTGCAGCAATCTTGTTCTACGAAAGTACATTGAAATCATTACACGAGTTCAACGATTTGAACGAAATGTAATAAAGCTAATTTTTTTTAAAACCTTTTTCAAATTGTTTTCGTAGATGCATAAAATCTATATTAAACAGAATTGAGAAACAAAATAAAAAACAACTCATTCTCGAGGGTTCTGATAATTTCGGAAAACTCGAGAGGAGTTTTTTCATTTACGCATTCCCAAATTTATTATTAACCGTAATACCCCCCTTATCATGAAAAAAATTACTCAATTAATCTGCGTTCTTTTGACAGTTACGAGTTTGAGTGCTCAACAAGAGAAAGGAATTATGGGCTACAACAATTGGTTGAACAACTGGACCGAATTTAAGCCTAACAAAGTGGACTATGGAGAAGCAAACCAAATTTTAGCAGGAAATATTTCTGTTAATACTAAATTGCTGAAAAGAAATATCTACGTTTTGCAAGGAAACGTATATGTTACAAACAATGCTGTTTTAACTATTGAACCGGGAACTTTAATTATTGGTGATTTCGAAACAAAAGGAACATTGGTAGTTACAAAAGGTGCACAGATTGTTGCAGATGGTTTAGAAACAGATCCAATTGTATTTACTTCAAACCGAAGCTTGAAAAAAGCTGGAGACTGGGGTGGAGTAGTTATCCTTGGTGATGCTCCAATTAATAAATTTGGAAATGTAGGTTCTTACAACCTTGATCTTGACCCAACACTTACAACTTACGGTGGAGAAAATTTAGCTTCAAACTCTGGAGTTTTAAGATTCGTTAGAATCGAATTTGCTGGTAAAAAAGTAAAAGGTCTAGATACATTTAATGGTTTAACAATTGCAGGTGTTGGTAACAAAACAGTTATTGACAATGTAATGGTAAGCTTTTCTGGAGGTGACTCATTCGCTTTCTTTGGAGGTGATGTAAATGCTTCTAAATTGGTTTCTTATAAATCTATCAACGACGACTTTAAATTTACACAAGGTGTACAATGTCGTTTATTCAACTCTCTAGCGGTTAGATCTTCTTACTTATCAAGTAACAAAGACGGGTCTCGTTGTATGGAGGTGAAATCTTATGAGAAAAAGAGCGAAACTGATTTTACAAAAAAACAAACTCTTGTAGCTGCTACAAATATTACTATGCTTAATGACAGCGAAAACATTAAAGCTGATATTCAATCAGGTTTAGTAAAAGAAGCTGTGTATGTTGCTGAAGGCGCTTCTCTTGAAATGAAGCGTAGTGTAATTTCTGGTTTTAATCCAGCTGTTTTATTAGACAGTAAAATTGAAATCAACGATGCTAATCTTAAAAAAATCAAGTTTGAAGAAATGTACTTTAACCTATGTAACGGAAACATCTTTACAGAGTACAATTCAAATAACGAAGATTTAGAGAGCTGGTATGGAAACAGTGTGTTTTTTAATGTTATGTCACAAAGTGATAACAAAGAAACATTCATTGATATCTACAATCCTAAAAAACCAGATTTCAGATTACAATTAGGAAAAATCACGGCTTCAAGCGGCAATAGATAAATAGATTTCGATTTTTATTTCCACGCGTAAATTTTATTAATAAAGTCCCCAGACACAATTTATGTATCGTCTTACTGGACCCAAATAAAGATCAAAACATAATGGTATCTACGAAAAAATATTTTTTATATATAATATTTTTGGTTTCGCCTATTTCGTTAACTCTACATGCACAGAATACAGCAGAAAAACCTACAAAGGCTGCTGGTTGTGAGTGTACATTAACTTTAGGTAATGTTAACCAAAACAATACTAAAGCTGTAATTGAAAACAGCAGTTCAGACAAATTTAATCAGTTTATAGTAGGGATGTCCAACCCCAAGGGCAGCCTTACTATAGCAGCTGAGCCCAATAGTGTATCAAACGAGTGTCAAGAAAACTCACTACTTACTTCAACTTCAATTCTTGCAAAAGATATAATTGAAAACTATAAGTATGATTTCTCAGAAACATTCATCGATATTTTGTTTTTTGAGCGTATAGACTTAGCCAGAACACGCACTATATGATTCAAAAAATTACTTTATCTTTTTTTAAACTTTTATTTTTATTTAGCTTTTTATTCTTTGCTAAATCGAATACCTATGCCCAAACTATAGTACCTCAAACATTTGATGGTCTTGAAAAGCTTTGTGCTGGAAATTCGTTCAATGAATTTAATGCGACTTTTAGTTATATAGATTTTCCCGCAGGTACTACTTTTGTAGTTGAACTTTCAGATTCTGCGGGAAATTTTACTACTCCAATTGCTACAACTCTGCTGCAAACAATTGATGTTTCTCCAACTCAAAAAACAATAAGATATGCAGTTCCGACAAATTTGGTGGGTTCTGATATTTATAGTTTGAGAGTTAAAAGCTCAACTGGTGTAACCAGTACAAGATTTAGAAATTCTTTAGGAAATACTTCATTTCCTGCATACTTTAAAACTTACGAATCTTCTTTCTTTATAAATAACAAAAGTGATGTTGCCATGATATGTTCTGGTGGAAGTTTAACACTTTCTATTAATTCAGAAGCTCCGTCACCTGCAGCTATTTCTAATATCAAATACAAATGGTATAAAGATGATGTCGTAATCTCAGGACAAAGTTCTAAAGACTTGGTAGTAAATTCGACAGGAAAGTATTATGCAGAGATTGATTACGGTCAATGCTCTGACGTGAATTTTAGTTCCAATCGTGTAAATGTTACTTCTTCTAGCGGGGGATCTGGTGTAACTATTAGTTCTAGCTTAGGAAATCCATTCTGTGCCAGCGGCACGGGAACTGTACTGACAGCGACTTCAGGAAACAGCTACGTTTGGAAAAAAGATGGCACTGTTATAACTGGTGCTACAAACCGTACTTATTCTACAAATGAATCTGGTGTTTACACTGTAGACGTTGATTTTGGCGGTTGTAAAGCATCAGGATCAATCAATTTACAAAGTAATGGTTTCGATGCATCTATTGATGCTGAAGACGGTTATAAATTAAGTGAAGGCGAAACTATTACAGTAACCGTTACAACAGATGCAACTGCAGCTTCGTACGAGTGGTATTTGAACGATAACCTAATTTCTGGAGAAACAGGAAATTCGTATGTGATATCCGTAAAAGGTAATTATAAAGTAAAAATTTCTCAAGCATCTGGATGTACCGCCAATAAAGAATTTGCATTTAGAATTAATGGAGATTCCGGACCATCAAGTGTTGTTCCGAATATCATAAAATTAAGCGGAATGAATCCGTATTGGAATATTCCAGATGAATACAAAAATGCATCAACAAAAGTAATTATCATTAGTTCTAATGGTGATAAAGTTCTTGATGTAGTAAATTATCAAGGCGATTGGCCTCAAAACAATATAGATTTTAAGAATGTAAATCCCGTTTATTACTATGTCATTCAGTCCGACACAGGTGAAAAAAAAGGATCAATAACTGTTATAAAATAATATGAAGAAAATTTTACTATTCATCACTTTATTTTACGGTTTCTCAAATGTACTCTATGCTCAGGATGCTTCTGAGGATGGAGTTGTTTCGTTTTCATTACCTATCAGAAATTCTTTAAAGTTTAATAGATATTTACTTAACCCTACGTTCAGTTTTGTTCGAGAGACAAATCCGTATGTGAGTTTTTATAATAAAAGACAATGGACGCAGTTTGATGATGCGCCAAACACTTATTTGTTTAATTATTCGGGTCGTTTTAGAGAGAACGAAGCATTTGCTTTTGGTCTTTTTCAACAGAATTACGGATTAATGACAGTCTTCGGAGCAGTAGGAAACTTTGCTCACAATATTGTTTTAGAAGAAGACAGCAACCTTACTTTTGGTATTAATGTTGGTGCTTACCAAAGTGGTTTAAATACTGGAAAAATTATCTCAGACGATTCAGATATTCTAAATGGAGAGTTCCCAAAAAGCACACTTCTTACCGTTAATCCAGGGATTAATTATGGTACTGCTTTTCTAGATTTCGGATTGTCGATTAACAATTTAGTACTTTACAATTTCGGATCTGGAATGGTACAGGATGATCCAGAAAGAGCAATTGAACTTCATGCTATGTACACGGGATACATTGACAGCTATGGTTTTTTTGACAGAAGTAAATTCTCTGGTATTATAAAAACAGAAATTAAAAAAGACAAAACAGTTATTTCTGGTCTTGGTATGCTGGCACTTCAACAAGGAATTTGGGCACAAGCAGGATATAACACTCTATACGGAGTTTCAGCGGGACTTGGAGTTAATATTTCTCCGAGTATTGCTATTGAATACAATTACGAAAGAGGAATGGGCAATTTCTCAAACTTAGGCGGATCACATGAATTCGCTATTGCCTACAAATTCAAAAACAGAAATTACTACTACGGAGATGATGAGGAAGGATCATTAATTGATCCAGCTAAACCAAAACCTGTTCCGGCTAAACCTAAATCACAAGCAACACAAGTTAATAGAACTGAGATTGCCGAAAAGAACAGACTAGCTGCTGAAGCAAAAGCAAAAGCCGATGCCGAAGCAAAACAAGCAAGACTTGCTGCTGCAGAAAAAGTTAGGGCTGACGCCGAAGCTGCCGCGAAAGCAAAATTAGAAGCTGACAATAAAGCCAAAGCAGATGCTGAAGCTATTAAAATAAAATTAGCTGCTGATGCAAAAGCTAAAGCAGATGCTGCGGCAGCTGCAAGAGCACAGACAGCAACAGCAAACAGAGCAGTTGCTGCAACTCAAAAAACAGCTGCGCAATTGGCCGCAGATAAGGCTAGAGCAGATGCAGAGGAGCGCAGAATTAAATTGGCTGCAGATAATAAAGCACGTGTAGATGCTGCTGCTGCTGCAAGAGCACAAGCTGCTGCAAATAAACCAGGCGCAACTGCTGCACAAAAAACACAAGCACAACTTGCAGCTGATAAAGCTAAGGCCGATGCAGAAGCAATGAAATTAAAATTAGCTGCAGATGTAAAAGCCAAAGCAGATGCAGAAGCTGCTGCAAAAGCTAAAGCTGCAACTGCAACAGCACAAAAAACTGCTGCTGAGCTTGCTGCTGATAAAGCTAAAGCCGATGCCGAGGCAATGAAATTAAAATTAGCTGCAGATGCAAAAGCAAAAGCAGATGCCGAAGCTGCTGCAAAAGCAAAAGCTGCGGAAGCAAAACCAGTTGCTGCTCCACAAAAAACGGCAGCACAATTAGCTGCTGATAAAGCAAAAGCAGATGCAGAAGCTGCTGCTAAAGCAAGATTAGCTGCTGCTGAAAAAGTAAGAGCAGATGCAGAAGCCGCAAGACAAGCAAGACTAGCCGCTGCAGAAAAAGCTAAGGCAGATGCAGAAGCTGCAAGATTAAAATTAATAGCAGATAACCAAGCAAAAGCAGATGCTGCTGAAGCAAAACGTAAAGCCGATGCAAAAGCAAAAGCAGAAGCCGCAGATATGCAGTCAATTTTAGCTGCAGATGCAAAAGCAAAAGCCGATTCAGATGCATTACAAGCTAGATTAGCAGCCGAAGCTAAAGCAAAAGCGGCTGCAGAAGCAAAAACAAAAACGTCTATCGACGCCGCAAATAAAGCTAAACTTGCAGCAGATGCAAAAGCGAAAGCTGCTGAAGAAGCTGCACTTAAAGAAAAATTAGCTGCTGAAGCAAAAGCAAAAGCAGATGCAGAAGCAAGACAAGCTCTTATTGCTGCTGAAACAAAAGCCAAAGCAGATGCAGAAGCACTAAAAATAAAACAAGCCGAAGAAGCTCGCCAAGCGCAGTTAGCAGCCGAAGCGAAAGCGAAAGCCGATGCAGAAGCACTTCAGGCAAAACTTGTTGCAGATGCAAAAGCGAAAGCTGATGCAGAAGCAGCGGCAAAAGCCAAATTAGAAGCTGAAAATAAAGCGAAAGCCGATGCAGAGGCACAGCAAGCAAGGCTAGCTGCTGAAGCAAAAGCAAAAGCAGATGCTGAGGCTGAACAAGCAAGATTGGCCGCAGATGCAAAAGCAAAAGCTGATATGGAAGCTTTACAAGCTAAACTAATTGCAGACGCTAGAGTTAAAGCAGATGCTGAGGCTACAGCAAAAGCTAAAGCGGAAGCAGAGGCTAAAAAATTACAAGAAGCTGAAGAAGCTCGTCAAGCTAAATTAGCGGCAGATGCAAAAGCAAAAGCCGATGCAGAAGCACTTCAAGCTAAATTGGCTGCAGATGCAAAAGCAAAAGCAGATGCGGAAGCACTAAAAGCTAAACAAGCTGCTGAGGAAAAAACAAGAATAGAAGAAGAAACTCGTCAAGCTAAACTTGCAGCCGATGCAAAAGCAAAAGCTGATGCTGAGGCACTTCAAGCTAAACTTGCAGCCGATGCAAAAGCAAAAGCTGATGCTGAGGCATTGAAAGTACAACAGGCTGCAGAAGCAAAAGCAAAAGTTGAAGAGGAAGCCCGCCAGGCTAAATTAGCGGCAGATGCAAAAGCTAAAGCAGATGCTGAAGCGGAACAAGCAAGATTGGCTGCAGATGCAAAAGCGAAAGCTGATATGGCAGCTTTACAAGCTCAATTATTAGCAGATGCAAAAGTAAAGGCAGATGCCGAAGCTACGGCAAAAGCGAAAGCAGAAGCAGAAGCTAAAAAATTACAAGAAGCAGAAGATGCTCGTTTAGCTAAACTAGCTGCAGATGCCAAAGCTAAGGCTGACGCAGAAGCAGAAAAAGCAAGATTAGCTGCAGATGCAAAAGCTAAGGCTGATGCCGATGCATTAAAAGCTAAGCAAGCAGCTGAAGAAAAAATAAGATTAGAAGAAGAAGCACGTCAGGCTAAATTAGCTGCAGACGCAAAAGCAAAAGCAGATGCTGAAGCACTTCAAGCTAAACTTGCCGCAGACGCGAAAGCAAAAGCTGATATGGAAGCTCTACAAGCTAAACTTCTAGCAGATGCAAAAGCGAAAGCAGATGCTGAAGCAACAGAGAAATTAAAAGCTGAAGAGGAAACAAGAAGACTTAGAGAAGAAGAGGAGCGCCAAGCACAATTAGCTGCAGAGGCTAAGGCAAAAGCCGATGCTGCTGCACTTGCTACGGCTAAAGATGATACTGGAAAAGCAATTGAAAGTTTGACTCAATCGGTTGAAAGTTCTAGTAAAATTCAAAACGATTTGTTAGATCAGTTTAAAGCAAATGTTGCAAACAAGCAAAAAGACTTGAACGATTTAAAAGAAGAAAATGATTTAAGTGAAAAAGGAATCTATAGAGAGCCAAAACCATTTAAAAGTGTAGCGGCAGAAAATAGTCAAATCGAAGCTTTAAAACTTCAGATTGCTGATGCCAATAAAAGCATGAAAAATGAGATCGACAGATTATCGGCCTTGTATAATGATAGACTTAAAAAGTTCCCTAAAAATGATCCATTGAATAAAGAGTATCTGGATAAGATAAACGAATTAAAAGCGGCTCAATTAAAAATGGAAAGAGAAGGAGCTGCTTTACTAGCGGACTTGGAGCGTATTAAAACAGAAACAGAAATTGAGCGTAAACGTAGAATTAAACGTGCCGCTTATGAGAATGATCAAGGAAGATATGCGCAGGACGTTGCCGCTCTAAAACGTATTAAAGAGACAACAAAAGTAAGTAATACACCATTGACAGCAAACGATTTTGATTTTGGAGAAGAGCAGTCAAATATGCAGATTATTAAGAATATTAAGAATTCTGACAGCGGTTATTATTTGATTATAGCAGTTCATAACAGTGTACAGAAGCGTGATGAGTTCTTGACTAAAGCAGTTGCTGCCGGACGTACAGATGTGAATTTCTTCTACAATGTAGCAACAAGTAAATACTATATCTATTACGAGAAGTTTGAAGGTTTACAAGATGCAACTAAAGCATTAGAAGCAAAGGGTAGTAAACCATACAACGGAAAAATGGCTATTGTAAAAGTCGAGAATTAACAAATAATAATAATCTAAGAATAGAGATAAATTAAGATTGCAGATTGTTTTTTTGAATGCCCCTTCGAAAGGCAATTAGTTAAACTGAAACCATAAAAATATGAAGAAACCTACTACTTTAAAATCAGTTTTAGTTGTATTATTTTTTATACAAACTTTTATTGTTTTCGCTCAAAAGAATTTTACTCCTCGTTACGATACGAGCTTAAAAGGAGATATGCTTTTGATTGGAAATAATATTTTGAATAGAGATAGGAACAGAAACAACGAGCGTCCAAATAATGCTTACAATGATGGATCGGACAATAATAGTTTTCAGATGGGATACATTAATGTTGATCCGGGTGGAGGACGATTTAGTTCAAGTTCTGCAACATTAGCAATACCAACAGCAAGTAAAGAATGTTATAAGATTGCTTATGCAGGTCTTTATTGGACAGGTATTTACAGTATAGCAGATGTTACAAACAAAGTTGTGGATCGTACAAAGCTGGGATCTGTAGAGTTCAAACTTGCAAATACCAATACTTACCAAAAAATAGAAGGTGAAAAGATCTATGATTATTATGAAAATACTCCAAATACTGCAAATGGATCTCAGGTCATCTATGCCTATTATTCTAATGTAACAAAATTAATACAGGGTCTAACAAATCCTGAGGGGACTTATACACTTGCAAATGTTATAGCTACTGCCGGTCAAATTGATGGTGGATTTGCTGCCGGATGGTCTTTATTTGTGGTTTATGAAGATCCTAAGTTAAGCGCTAAATATATTACGTCGTTTGATGGTTTCCGTTTTATTAAAGCAAATAGTCCTGATGTTAATTATGAAATTTCTGGATTTAAAACAATACCAAATGGAGAGGTTAAAGTAAAGCTGGCTTTTGCTGCTATAGAAGGGGATAATAATACTACTGGAGACCGTTACTCTTTAAACGGTACAGATCTTTTTACAGATCAAAGACCAGTAAACAATTTCTTTAATAGTACAATTAATAATGTTGATGGAGCTTTTAATAATGTAGCTGATAGAACTCCAAATAGTGCGAACACGTTGGGGTATGACTCTGGGATTATTAAATTAGGTAATACGGTTAATAATGTCATTATTAAAAATAATGATACTAAGGCAACACTAAAGTTAAAGACCAATGGTGATGGATATGGTCTTTTCTTCAATGCATTTAATGTCGAAATTATTGAGCCCAAAATAGTTTTAACTAAAATTGTAAAAAATGATCAGGGAGCTAATATTGGTGGGCAAAATGTAACATTAGGCCAGCATTTAAACTATATTATTGGTTTTAGAAATACAGGTAACGATGATGCAACAGAGTTTACGATTCGTGATCAATTGCCAATAAACGTAATTTTTAATTATCCGGGAGATCTTGTTTTACCTCCAGGCGTGCGAGTAAAATCTTGGACTCCAGCAACACGTAATATTGTTTTTGAAGTTACAAACCCAGCTCTTCTTAAAGCGGGACGTTTAACAGAAACAGAAATTGAATTAAAAGTTCAAGTAATTCCTGACTGTACAATGCTTGATGAGGCTTGCTCTGATAGTATTGACAACTCTGCTTATGCCACATATAAGGGAACTCAGAATACTTCATTTACGATTTCTGATGACCCAAGTGTTAATACTAACACGGGATGTATCTTGGTTCCAAAAGCGACAAACTTCTTGGTAGGAGTTGCTGGATGTAGATATAATAGAACAGCTACTTTATGTACTGAAAGCGTTAACTTGGTTGCTGCCGATGGTTATTCAACTTACACATGGTATAGCGATGAGGCCAGAACAAAAGAAATAGGAAAAGGTCAGACTTTTGCAGCAAAAGAACCAGGAACCTATTATGTTTACAATCTTGCTCCTGCACCATGTCGATCTATTTATGAAGCATTTACTGTTACAAGATTTGGGACCACGGTTGTAAATCCTGTTAATGATTATGCGAGTGAAATAGTTACTTGTCCTAATGATGGAAAACAATTACCAAAGATATTTTTATGTGGGGCAAATGCTTCAAAATTAATTAAAACAGGAATAACAGATAGTTCTAATATTGTTTGGGAAAGATTAGATACAGCTAGTTGTCCTGCGGTTAGCAACGATAGATGTGCAAACGAAAATGCTTCGTGCGCATGGCAGCCTGTAGCTTCTGGACCAGATTACAATGTTAAAGATGCAGGACAATACCGCTTAACAATTAATTATGCAGGCGGTTGTTTTAGCAGATTTTATTTTAACGTATTTACAAACCCACTAAATCCAAGAGAAGAACATGTTGATCGTCTTTGTGGACAAAGTGGAAGTATAAAGATACTTGATGTTCCGAGTGGTTACCAATATGCTATTAAAACAGATCCAAATGCAACTATTCAGGATTGGGAATGGCAGACGAGTAATACTTTTCCAATTCACAGTGCAAACTCTTATACGGTTTTTATTAGACAACAAGGGGTAACCTCAATTCCTTGTGTGTTTAAAATAGAAAATATCCAAGTAAGAGATAGGAGCATGAATTTGCGTGATGAGCAAACTCAACCAGTTTGTGTTGGAGATACGGGAAGTATTAAAATTGGAGTTAGAGATTACAATGCTGAGTATTATATTTATCTATATAACCAAAATACTGGTCAAATAGAAAGAAGCGCAGGACCTGTTTCAGATCTTGAATATACTTTTGCTTCATTGAGCTACGGTACAAATGGTATTAATTACAGGGTGAGAGTTACTAGTAGTGCAATAGGAAATGGTAATCCGCAGCCAAGTTGTGATCAATCAGTTTATTTTAGAATAGCACCGCCGACCAGTCAGTTAAGAGTAACGGCAACTTTGAGAGAACCACTAACGGCTTGTAGTCCTGGTCAGCTTTTTTTATCAGCGTCAAACGGAAAAGCACCTTACCATTATTTTATAAATGGTGCTACTAGTTATATTAATGAAAATCCTTTGACTATAACAGAAGGCCGTCTCTATGAAATTGTTGTAATTGACGATGCAGGTTGTAAGGCAGAAACTTCGATTAATATTCCAATAGTTTCGAAACCTACTTATACAGTAAACGCTACAAGCAGTTTATGTTATGATGGTACTTCTTCAATCAAAATTGAAAATATAGTTCCAAATGGAAATACTATGGCTTATAGTATTAATGATGGAGTAAGCTATCAGACAAATCCAGTATTTTCTAATTTAGAGCCTGGTACTTATAAAGTTAAAGTTAGATATTCAATTACTTATACAACAAGTAATGGTTCTAGAGATACAAAACACTGTTACAGTGATACTGAAAATGTAGAAATTACGGGACCAACCTCTGCATTGACAGCTTCGGCTGGTGTTGCAGCGTTAGCGGGATGTACAGATCCTGACGGAGATGGTATTAAAGATGGAGGAAAAATTAGATTTAATAATGTTGAGGGTGGTAAACAACCATATCAATTTAGTTTTGATAATGGTGATCATTTTGGAACAGTAAGAGAAATAGCGGCTAGCCCAGGAGAATACCAGCTGATTGTAATGGACGATAATGGCTGTACATTTAGAATTCCTTATGTAGTTAAATTAGATCCGATACCAGCAAACCCAATTATCAATACAGTTGATACTGTATACGGTTGCGACGGTTTAGCAACAAGTACAGTAAAAGTTACTACTCCAGCAGAAAGCGGTGAAACAACTTATACATACGAATATTATTTAAATGGTGTACCAAACGTACCTATTACTAATAATGTATTTACTGGAGTGAAATCTGGAGAACATGAAATAATCGTTAAGTATAAAGCAACACAGGTTCCAACTTATAGTAACTTGTTAATTGAAGATTTTGGAAAAGGATCTTATACTACTACTCCGGGTATTAATCCAGGATATTGTTTTGAAGATGAAACGTCTACACACTTAGCGCCAGATTACAAATGTAACAGAGATGAGTGGATCAATGATGGAGAATATGCAGTAGCAAGTTCAATCAGAACAAGATTCGATAACTCTTGGATTATTGCCAAGGATCATACTGTGCCTCAAGATCCGTTAGGAAGATTTTTATGTGTTAACGTTGGTGGTACAGCGGGTATTGGTGGTATTTTATACAGCAAACCTATTTCAGATGTAATACCAGATCAGCCTGTAATAATTTCATTATGGGCAGAAAACCTAATTGTAAAAACATCGACTTCACATGATGATCCAAAACTTACAATTCAATTAGTAAATAATCTAAATGGAGTTGGAGGAACAGAAACAATCGTTGCAACAACAGATACTAATAATCCTTGGGTTGTTCCAAAAACAGAAAAATGGGAGTATAAAGAATTGTCTTTAGATCCTAAGGCTTATAACAATTTAAGTTTTGTTATTAGATCTTACAGTAACGAGTTTAATGGTAACGACGTGCTTATTGATGATATCTGGGTGCGTCAAATTCCGGAATCTTGTGGCGGTGAAACTAAAATTAAAGTTATCGTTGAAAGCGGTAAAGGTTTTGATGTATCAGATCCAGAAATTAATAACGTTTCATGTAATGGAGGAGGTACAGGTAGCATCATTTACCAAGTTAAGAATTTTGCCAGCGGTTATCAATATAAAGTTAACAATGGAAATTGGACTCCTTCTACAGCAGCTACTCTTACTTTTGATAATTTAGCTGTAGGAAACTATAAAATTATTATTAGAAGCGATGCTACTGGAGTTTGTTCAGAATCATTTGATATAGATATTACTGCACCAGTAGCTGTTACTGCTATCGCTGCTGTAACTTTACAACCAACTTGTCTCGCTGGTGCTATTATTAGAGCAACGGGTGGAGGAGGTAATCCCGGCTACACCTACGAATTACGTCAGGGAACAACTGTTATTATACCATATCAAAGCAATAGAGAGTTTACTAAACTACCTAATGGAGATAATATACCTGTAGGAACATATAGAGTTTATGTAAAAGATTCAGGAAATTGTGAATCTGCAGCTTCTGATCCTGTAGAAATTATTGCGCCAGTTCCTCCAAAAGCAGAGTTAGCTTCTACGTCAGATTTATGTTATGATACAACAGATCGTGCAACTTTGGTAGTAACGGCTACTGAAGGTGTATCACCATATAGCTATACTTTAGATAATGGAAATGCACAGGATTCTAATACATTTACAAATGTTGGTTACGGAACACATACAATTCTAGTAACCGATTCAAATGGATGTACAGTTGAGATAAAGGATATTATTATAGCTGAGCAATTAACCGCAATTGCAGAAGTTACAAAACCTTTAGACTGTACAAATTCTCCAAATGCTCAAATTACGATTAGAGCATCTAAAGGAACTCCTAGTTATACATATGAAGTATCAACCAATGGAGGTACGTCTTTTGCATCGATAGGATCTAATATTTACCCTGCAGATAAAGCAGGATCATATATCTTTAGAGTAACAGATTCAAAAGGCTGCAGCGTAGTTACTAGCGCAGTAACTGTAAGCGCAAAATTAGAGCCAACGGCAACAGCTAAAGGAACAGATCCAAAATGTCATGATGGTACAAACGGAAGTTTTACTGTAACAGCTGAAGGTGGAAATGGAGCACCATACACATATAGTTTTAACGGAAGTACTACTTTCGTTACATCTGCAACACTTTCTAATTTAGGCGGAGGTAATTATACATATCAAGTAAAAGACGGGAAAGGGTGTCTTTCTCCAGTTTATAATATTTCATTAGCAAACCCAACAGAAGTTGTGGCTTCAGCTAACGTTACACCTAATACTACTTGTAGTACTACAACTGTAATTACAGTTTCTGCAGTAGGAGGTACAGGAACATATACTTATAGTTTTGGTGCAGGAAATACATCATATAATGGTACAAGAATATTAACCGTTACAAATACAAGCAGTGCTCAAACTATTACGTTTAACGTGAGAGATAGTAATGGTTGTATAGATACGGACAATATTGTTGTTCCAGCATATAATCCGCCAACTGGACTTAATTTTACGACACCAGCAGGTATTACCTGTAACAATACAACAACTAGTTTAACAGTAACAGCTGTAGGTGGTATTGCACCATTTACTTATACTGTAACATCTGGTCCAAATTCACCAACTCAGGCTACTTCAGGTGTGTTTACAGGATTAGTTCCTGGAACTTACACTTTTAGAGTTACAGATGCTAACGGATGTACAACATCAGATTCTAAAACTATCGATGCGGCGCCATCTATTACAGTTTCTGGTGACTTTACTAATGAATTATGTTACAATGCAAAAAATGGTACTGCGACATTCAATATTACTGGCGCAAGCAGTGTAGGAGCTTATAGTTATACATTCTCTCCAAATTCAGGAACAGTAACTAAAAATGATAATACAGTATCTGTAACAGGATTGGCTCCAGGTACATATACTTTGATAGTGAGAGACAATGTTACAGGATGTACATCAAATACAGCATCAGTAACGATTAATGCTGCTACTGAAATTAATTATACAGTTAATGCTTCAAAAATTAGCTGTAATAATACTATTTCTACGTTAGCTATCACAGGAATTTCAGGTGGAGCTCCAGGATATACTTACGCTTATGGAATTGGTGGTTCTACTGCACCAAGTACTGCTTATGGAACTGTTTTAACAGTTGATACTACAGTTTTATCAACAACAGTTGATGTTTATGTAAAAGATATCAATGGCTGTGTGGTTAAGAAAACAGTTTCTATCTTAACAGAAGACGCTCCAGAAATGAATCCAATTGCTGCGCAATGTTATACTGGAACGCCAATCAGCGTGACTATAACAGGTACATTTGCGACGCCAGCAACGTTTAGTAAAGACGGTACTAATTTTGTATCAGGAGCTACTTTTAGTTTAACTCCTGGAACTTACAAATTAACCGTAAAAGATAAATTCGGTTGTACTGATTTTATCGATTATATAGTTCCTGAGCAATTAAGAATTACTCCAAAAATTGAAGAAAATACGACTTGTGTAACATCAACTACAATTAGCTTAACTTCTAGTGGAGGTACAGGAACTCATACATATGCAGTCGCTTTTAATAATGGACCGTATAATACAGTAACAAGTCCTTATACCGCAACGGACGCAGGAACATATAAATTTAGAGTAAGGGATACTGCAAATCCAATGTGTTATGCTTACACTGCAGATATTCCAGTTACTTTAAAAGCTACGACTTTAACTTTAAATACAAGCAAAACAGATGTGAAATGTAACGGAGCTTCTACAGGAACTCTTTCTATTACACCTACATCTGGAAAAGCTCCTTACACTTATAGTGTGACTAAAGCAGGAGTGGCAGTTACAACAACGGTTTCAGCTACAACTACAACAGCTTCTGCTGCAGCTTTAGTGGCTGGTGTTTATGATATTGTTGTTACAGATGGTATAGGATGTCAAGGTAATGCACAGGTAACAATTATAGAACCAGCTTTACTTGAGGCAGACGCTACTGTAGCGCCATTTACTTGTAGTACTACAAATGCCAAAGAATCTAAAGATATTACTGTAACTGCAACAGGAGGTGTACTTCCTTATAGCTATAGTTTCAATGGAGGTTCTTATGAACTTGGAAATAATAAATTTGAAGTATCAGATAATGGAAGCCCACAATCAGTATCATACTCTGTGAAAGATGGTAATGGTTGTATTACAACTATTAAAACGATAGATATTTTGCCTCTTAATCCGCCTAAAATTAGTTCGGTGAGTGCGACTGTAATCTATTGTGATCCAATTGGAAGCAGAACAAGTACTGCTAAAGTTAACTTAACGGCAAATACAGGAAATGGAACTTTAGTTTATACAATTACTGGACCAACAGTAAATACTACAGGTGCGGCAAATGGAGAATTCACAGGCCTTACTTCTGGTAGTTATGTTTTCAGAGTTACAGATGAAAGCGGCTGTTATGCCGAATTCACTAAAAACATCCCAGCAGTAGTTGCAATTACTGCTACGCCTACTAAATTAAATGATGTTTATTGTAAAGGCGATAGTACAGGAAATATTAGATTTAATGTTTCCAACTTTGCTTCAACATATAGTTACAAAGTTAATAGCGAACCAACTGTATCAGGAAGAAACCAGACTGTATTTACTTTAGCAAATCGCCCTGTTGGAATATACAATGTTGTATTTGTTGATGAAACGACAAATTGTACAGTTACAGAACAAGTTGAAATTTTAGAGCCTGCAAATCCTTTGGATTTAGTTATAGATTCTAATGTAAATGCAAACTGTGGCGTAATTACTTCTAAAGTAACGGTTCATGCTACAGGTGGTACAGGAACCTATGAATATGCTATTTTAGATGCAGACAATACATCTGCAACACCAATTTACGGTTCAAATCCTGTATTTAATATAAATTCAAATTCAGGTGCAGACTTAAATTGGGTGATATATGCAAAAGACGCGAATGGATGTATTGTATCTAGAAATGTTACTATTGCAAGAGATACTCAGCCTACAGTTACTTTAGACGTAACAAATCAGTGTACTGCTTCTGGTAATTCATTTACAATTGTAGCTACCGGAGCTAATGGAGTATCACCTTATACTTATACTATTAATACAGGAGTTACACCAAGTCCAGCAAATACTTTTACAGTAGGAGCAGGAACTTATGTAGTAACGATTACAGATGCAAATGGTTGTACCAACACCGAAACAGTTACGGTAAACGATGTAATGATTGCTACGGCAGTTAGAGTAAAAGATCTTACTTGTGCTGCAGTTTCACCAACAGACGCAAGTATTGAGATTAAGGTAACAGGAGGAAATCCTTCTTTTGGATATAGAGTAAGAGCGCTGCCAGCAGCATATCCAACAACAGCTCCAATTCCTTTTACTTCAACTAGATCTTTTGTTTATACAACAGCAACATCAGGAACGTACGAGTTTGAAATAACGGATGCAAATGGCTGTACTAAAATAACAAATACGGTTGTTATTAATCCTACTGCAACTGTAACAGCTGATTACACGCCTACAAACCCTACTTGTAATGCAGGTACAGATGGTGTTGTACAATTGAATGCACTTACAGGCGAAGCACCATTTACATACAGTTTTGATGGTCTTCCTTTTGGAGATAAATATATTTTTGGTGGATTAACGGCAGGAACTTATAATTATATTGTAAGAGACGCAAAAGGTTGTGAATACACAAATACAGCTGTTTTAACAAACCCAGCTCCAATTGATGGACATGTGGATCAAACACCAATTATTTGTAATTTAAATACTTTAGGAACCTTTAGTGTAAATGTAAATTCTGGAGGAACGGCGCCATATACCTATACTTTATATGATACAAACCGTAATATATTAGCGACATATATTGAAAATTCGGCAACTGTACCAACAACTCCTCATACTTTTGCAGGACTTAACTTTGGGTACTATTATATTACTATAGTCGATGCTAATGGATGTAAATTTGAAACAACTAGACTAAGAATTGAAACGCCACCAGATTTAAAATTAACAGATACAGTAGATTCTAATAGTTGTGCTACTGGTGTAGATATAGAAGTTACTACTAGTGGTGGAACAGGTCCATATAGATATTCTATTTTTGGTCAGGCTGAAACTGCTGCATTAGCTAGTAACGTATATCTTTTTACTGGACTACTACATAATACAACCTACTTCTTACAAGTAAAAGATGTTAATAATTGTATTTCAATTGTAGAGGTTCAAACACCTCCAGCTCCATCTACAATTAAAATTACTGGTACCTCAAGTACGGATGCAACTTGTGCTGGAAATGTAAATGGAAGATTAACTTTTACAGTTCAAGACTATAATCCTTTGGTAACACGTATCAACTATAGAATACTTGATGCTTTAACATTATTACCATTAACAACACCGATAGGAGGATCTTTAGACGGTCCTGCTGGTGGCCCGGTTACAGAAACAATTACAAACTTACCTGCTGGTAATTTTGTATTAGAAGTAAGAGAGGATTCTGAGACACAATGTTCAACAGCATATACCTTCCAAATAAATCAACCAGCTCAGCCGCTTAACTCTAACATTATAGGTGTAGTTGCAGCAAATTGTAGAAGTGGTGCAATCGTAACAATGAGAACAACTGGTGGTACTGCTCCATATTATTATGCAGCAGCTGTTTCACCAGCAATGCCAACAGTTTTTACAAGTACTAATAATGTTATAGAATTAGATCCTTCTTTAGGAACAGATTGGAACATAGTAGTTAGAGATTCAAGAGGATGTGAGGTTGTAAGATCACAAATAATACCTGTAGATTCTACTCCAGAGATTAATTTACAGCTTGTAGATCCATGTGTGGCAGAAGGAACTTTCTCAGTAAATGTTATAGAAGCTAACCCTGGTAAAGGTGCATATTCTATCAGTATAGATAGTGATAATTCTTATGCAACTATTACAGGAGGATTACCACATGTTGTAACAAACCTTACCTCTGGTTCACATAGAATTTACATTAAAGATGAAAATGGATGTGTTGATTTTGAAGATATTAATATTAATGCACCGCTTGATTTAAAACCTGCTGTAGTTACAACAGATCCAACTTGTACATCTCTTAATGCTGGTAGCATTACATTGACGACTACAGGTGGTACAGGTACTTATACTTATACTATTAATGCCGCTGGTGCAGTAGTAACAAATAATGTAATTTCAAACTTACCTTTTGGAAACTACACTGTGACTGTTACTGATGGTTTCTGTAATACAACAGTTCAAGTTGAATTAAAAGCGCCAATCCCAGTTACATTTGATGCTGATGTGGTAGATGCGACATGTTATAATTCTGCTACAGGAAGTATTACAGTAAACTTACTTCCAGGAAACACAGAAACGCCATATACGTATGCTATTGCATCTGCGACATCTACGCCGCTTCCTTTAGGAATAGTATTGGTAGGAAATAAATTTACAAATGTTCCACAAGGAAGTTATGAAATAACGGTAACCTCAGGAAAAGGATGTCCGACCACACATATTTATAATGTGTATCAACCAACGGCAGCAGTAGGTGCAAATGTAGCTGTTGATCCTTACGGTTGTAATGCTAGCAATAATCTAAAGCAAGCAGTTGTAAGAGTTACAGGTACTGGTGGATCAGGATCTTATAAATATAATTTTGATGGCGGAACGACTTACACTGACGATAATGAAATATTTGTTACTGATGATACAACAGTGCAGAGAATTAATTATTATGTCATAGACAGTAAAGGTTGTACTTACACTGATTACGTTGATGTTAATCCTTATCAGGAGTTAACAGGCATTGATTTCACAATTCTTACCGCACCTATTTGTCCAACAAATGTTGCAGACATCAGAGTGGATGTGACAGGAGGATATACTCCTTACGCGAGATATGAAATTATAGCTCCTACTTATAGAGATAATTTAAATTCAGATACTTTTACAGGTTTAACACCAAATGTAAACTACTTATTTAGAGTTACTGATGCAAATGGCTGTTACATTGAAGGTAACTATACGGTAGATCCAGTGGTTCCAATTAATATTGTGAGAACTTTATCTACTAACGTAAGCTGTAATACAGTAAATGGAATTAGTAATAATGGTTCGGCAACTTTTACAGTTTCTGACTTTAGTGCAACAGGAAATTATAGTGTTTCAGTTACGTCTAATCCAACAACATTACCAGTTGTTATACCAAGTGTAGTTAATGATGTTATTACATTAAATGGTTTATTAGAAGGAACTTACACAGTAACTGTAGAAGATAATACAACGCATTGTTCAAAAAGCGCTGATGTTATAATTACAATGCCAGCTCCAATTGTATTTACTGCAACTGGAAGCAACGTATATTGTACAGAAGATAATTCTACAATTACAATTAGTAACATAACTGGAGGAACTTCAGCTTATTCTTATGCTGCGGTTATAGCCGGTCAGCCAGCTCCGACAGCTTTTGCACCAGCTACAAATCTTTTAGTAGTAGACACTGACTTAACAAACCTAGCTTGGGATGTTTACCTTCAGGACAGTAACTTATGTGTTTCTGCTCCAGTTCGTGTCGATATTACTCACGATGCAGCTCCAAATCTTAATATGCCAGTACAACTATGTTTTGTTGGTTCAAATTTAACAGTAGATCTTGATGCTCTTTCTACGGTTTACACTGGTAGCAGCAAATCATTTACTATTGATGGATTACCAACAACAGCCAATGCAACATTTACTGCTCCAGGAACATACAAAATCATCTTAACAGATGATAACGGATGTACTGATGAGGTAGATTATGTCATTCAAGAACAATTAATTGCTGGTGCTACAGTAAGACAAGATTTATACTGTTCTCCTGCCAATGCATTAATTGATGTTACAATTGCTGGAGGTGTAGGATCATACACTTATCAAATGTATCATGATGGTGCTCCAGAAGGACCTGTAAAATCTGCTATGGGAGACTTTACTGAGACAGTTACTGCTACAGGAGTTTACTATTTTGTAATTACAGATAGTAATGTACCAACATGTGCTGCACAAACAGACCCTGTAACGATAACAGCGCCAACAGCTCCAACAGGCACAGAGGCACATATTGACGTAACATGTGAAACTTTAAGTGATGGTAGCTTAACAATAACACCAGCAGGTGGAGTCGGTCCTTATACGTTTGTTCTTTCTGGTGCGTCAAATACAACAGGAGATGCGACAGGAATTTATACGGGATTAGCTGCAGGTTCATATTCTGTAGTAATAACAGATTCTAAAGGATGTACTTCTGCGCAAGTTGATGTAACGATAGCTGAGCCAGCTGAGCTTACAGCTTCGCACAATATTACACCAAATGCAGGTTGTTATACAACAACAGAAATTGTGGTAACGGCTCAAGGAGGAACGTCGCCTTATTACTATAATTTCAATAATAGAGGTTATGTACAAGGACTTGATAGAATATCAGTTGCAAATGATGGTTCAATTGCAAATGTTACTTATACAGTAAAAGATGCTAACGGATGTGAAACTCCAGTAGTAACTGTACCAATAGTACCATTGAACAAACCAACAGATTTAACGTTCACACCAACAGCTATTACTTGTATTACAGGAAACAGCAGCGATGTTACAGTTACAGCAGCAAATGGTGTTGGTCAGTTAACATTTGAAATCATTGAATTTAATGGCGCTGCCCCAGCAGTGGCTTATACACCACAAGTAGTTGCAGATAATACAATTGCTGCGGTATTCAATGATTTACCATTTGGAGATTATCTGTTCAGAGTTACAGATAGCAACAAATGTTCTTACAATGAGTTATTAACTATCAAAGATGTTATTAGAATAAGTGCAGATGGCCAGCCAGTTGCAGATATGTCTTGTAACACTACAAACGATGGAAAAGTAACCTTTACAGTTTCTGGTTTCGCAGGAGCTTATACTTATACGATTACTAAAGATGGTGCTGCTTTTGATCCAGGAGCATCAACTTCTAATACTTCAATTGAGTTAACTAATTTAGCTTTTGGAGTTTATGAAATAACAGTTGTTGATAATATAACAGGTTGTGATTTTAAAGCTTCAGCAGAAGTAAAACAACCAACAATTGTTGAAGTTGATTTAGTAGAAAACCTAGATGCAAATTGTAACAGAGGCGCAATAGTAGAGGTTCTTGGAAAAGGTGGAAACCCAGGATATACATATTCATTTGTTGATGCAAGTCTTGCAGGTCCAGGTGCATTTGATCCTGAAACAAGAAGAGAGTTAGATCCAGCAATTGCTGCATGGCATATTTATGCTAGAGACATTAACGGATGTATTTCTGATCCTTTACTTGTAAATATTACAACTAGTCCACTGCCAGCAGGATTTACAGCTGCAGTAACATCTAATTGTGCTGATACTAATGGAAACTACGAAATTGTAGTAACTCCAGGTACTGGTATGGCACCATTCGAATATAGCATTGGTGGAGGATTCCAATCTAGCCCTTCATTTACTGTGAACGTTGCTAAAGCTTATGATGTAGTAGTAAAAGATAGATTTGGTTGTCCAACTACATTCCCAGCTCTAATTACTATTTTACAGCCAGTAGTTTTAGAGGTAGTAAAAAATACCCCGCCAACTTGTGCTGATGGTGACGGTCAAGTAACAGCATCTGCAACAGGAGGAACAGGTAACTTTAGTTATACTCTTGACGGAGTTACAACTTTAACAGCTACTCCAGCAGTATTTAATAATGTAGCTTCAGGTCCTCACACAATTGTAGTGACAGATCTAGGAACTGCTAATAACTGTACTGACGATTTTGCATTCGAATTAGAAAAAGCGACAGAAGTTACAGGATTTAAAGCAATTGCTACTCCAGTAACATGTAATGGAGGAAGCGACGGAACAATTATTGCCAGCATGGATCCAGCAAGTCCAGGTGTAAATGATAATCCAAAATACAGATACAGCATCAATGGAGGTCCTCTTCAAGATAGTCCAGTATTTACAGGACTAGCTCAAGGAACTTATACAGTAGCTGTTGTTTCTGGAAGAAATTGTCCTGCTTCGGCTACAGTTGTTGTTACAGAGCCTGCATTAATAATTGTACCAGATCCAGTCGTTGCTCAATATGGCTGTGCAGCTGGAAACAATAGTAATTCGGCTACTATAACGGTTACAGGTGTTACAGGTGGTACAGAAAATTCATATCCAAACTATGAATTTGTAAGGGACGGTGTTGTTGTTTACAAAGGACCTCGTAATGTATATACAGAAAGAGATCTTTTAGGAGGTAACTATGTTGTTAATGTATATGATGAGAATAACTGTGTTGGATCAGCTGTAGTTAGTGTACCAGTAAATGCATACACTAATTTAGATAATGTAACGATTAGAGTTACAGACGAGATTACTTGTAATAATCCTGAAGATATCTTAGTTGAAGTTGCTACAACTCCAGCAGTTAATCCAGTATTAGATTTCGTAATTACAGATGCGGCCGGAAATGCTGTAGCAGGTAATCCAGCTAATCAAACAGGTATATTTACAGATTTACCAATAGGAAATTACATTGTAACGGTTACAAACCCAGCAACAGGATGTTCTATCAGAACGCCTCATTATGTGAACAATCCAAATAGTTTCCAAATTAAAGCGGTGACTATTAATAGAGAAATTTGTTATGGAACTGCTAACGGAAGCGTTGAATTGAATTTTATTGACAATCAGCCTACTCCATCAAATGAAGCAGGAATATTTGATTACACAATCACAAGTCCAAACGGATTCTCACTTGCAACTACAAGATCTGCAGATGCAGGACCTGTCTTGATTTCTAATCTTGCAGCAGGTGTGTATAACGTAACAGCAACTTTAGTTGGAAAACCATATTGTACTGTTACAACAATGTTTACAATAAGCCAGCCAGTTAATGAATTGGTTGTAACAACAACCAAAGAGGATATTACATGTGTAACTGATAATAATGACGGTGTAATTTATGCAACGGCAACAGGTGGATGGAATACTTACGAATATCAATTAATGAAAGGATCTGCAATTGTAGTAGATTATTCTCAACAGTTTACATTTACTGGTTTAACAGAAGGTGTATATACAGTTAATGTTCGAGATTCTAAAGGTTGTATTGCTAGTAGTACACAAACTTTGGTTATCCCAGATCCTATAACAGCAACAGCAACAGTTAATTTAACAATGCTTGCGTGTTATGGAGATAAATCTGGTATAATTACGGTAAATCCTCCAACAGGTGGACAAGGAAGTAATTATCTATACACATTAAATTATCTTTCTGAAAATCCAGTAGTAAGTTCTGGACCAGTGGTATCTCCTGTTTTCAGTGGTTTAGCAGCCGGAAGATATAGTGTTACGGTAACTGATGGATTTAGTTGTCAAGGTATAACAAATGAAATCTTGATTGAAGAACCAACTCTAGTTACGGGTATGTTGGTACAGTCTAGAGCACAAACATGTCAAACATTGACAGAATTGACTTTAACTGCAGAAGGAGGAACAGGTCCATATACTTATAGTGCGGATGGAATAAACTATAGTACACCATTTGCTTCATCAGTTTCTTTTGAAGTTCCAGTAGGATCTTATAAATACTTTGTAAGAGATGCTAACGGATGTAATAGTTTTGTTTCTAATAGCGTTGAGATTGATGCCTTAGAAACTTTAAGACTTGAAGTTGATAAAGAAAGTGCCGTTGTTAAATGTACTGGTGAGGCGACAGGAGCTATAATTGTTCAGGCTTACGGAGGATTAGGTAATTACACTTATACTCTTACAGGTACTGAAGTTCGTCCAGCTCAGGATAATGGTATATTTGAAAACCTTGCAATAGGTACTTATAGAGTAGTGGTTGAAAGTGTTGATTGTAGTATTACTTCAGAAGAAGTTATTATAAATGAGCCTAGTACTGCTCTTCAAGCTGAGTTCATCCCAACAAACGTTAGTTGTTTTGGAGAGAATAACGGAAGATTAGAAATTGTAGCATCTGGAGGAACTGGTATAATTAAATATGCAATTTCTCCAAATATGAGTCAATTCGATACAAAAACTATATTTGAGAGACTGGCTCCTGGAGATTATCAGGCTATCGCTCAAGACGAAAATGGATGTTTCGTTTTATATGACTTTACAATATCTGAGCCAAACCCAGTTATTGTTACTGAGGTTCCAAATTCTATGATTCCTGAAGTTTGTGATGGAGATAAAGACGGTGCATTTAGTATTGAAGTAAAGGGTGGTACCGCTCCATATAGTGTAAGTTTAGACAATGAAAAAGGGCCATTTACGGCAGGGGATGCTACACAAACTATATTTGATTTTACAAATCTAGCAGGCGGTGCTCATACTGTTTATGTTAAAGATGATAAAGGATGTGTCGCTGAGTTTGTGCAAACTTTACCAAATGCAGTATTGCTTAACCCAAAAGCTGAGGTTACTTATGACTGTGTGAACAATTCACAAGCAAACATGGTAATAGTTACTGTTGATGCTTCTAATAATCCTACAGATGTAGATTACTCATTAGACAACAACGGTAATTATCAGACAAGTAACATTTTTACAGATGTTCCAGCTGGTGATCACTTCATAGTTGCTAGACACACTAACGGATGTGAAGTTCCAACAGCTATATTTACGGTAGATGCTGTTGATCCATTATCTCTAATGGATGTAACGAAACAAACTACAGAAATTAACACAATTACAGTGAAAGCTTCTGGAGGTGTTGCACCTTATGAGTACAGTTTCAATGGTGAACCATTCACATCAGCAAACACTTATAGAATCTATAAAACAGGTATTTATAAAGTGATTGTAAGAGACAAAAATGGTTGTGAGGCTACGATAGATGTAGAAGGAACATTCTATGACTTCTGTATGCCAAATTACTTTACGCCAGATGGTATAGGTTCTAATAATACTATCGGTCCAGATTGTGGAGCATTGGCTTACAAAGACCTTACATTCGATGTTTACGACAGATACGGCAGAGTAGTTGGTAAATATCGTGTAGGAGGTAAATGGGATGGTAGATACCACGGAAACGAATTACCAACAGGAGATTACTGGTACGTTCTTAAACTGAATGATCCGAAAGATCCGAGAGAATTTGTTGGACATTTCACTTTATACAGATAACAAAATTATAGCCCCAATGATGTTATCTAAAAAAATTATTACAATGAAAAAGTTTATTTTATCCTTAGTACTCATGGCTGTAACAACAAGTTACAGCCAAGAGTTAAACCTACCAGTATTTACCCAGTATTTGGCTGATAACCCTTTTATTCTTTCACCTGCTTATGCTGGTATCGGAGATAATCTCCGTATTAGAGCCAATGGTTTAACGCAGTGGGTCGGAATTAAAGATGCGCCAGATAACCAATCATTGTATGCCGATTTTCGTGTTTTAGATCGTTCGGGTGTTGGTTTATCATTTTATAATGACAGCAACGGAAATACTAGACAAACAGGAGCTAAAGTTTCTTTTGCGCACCACCTTATCTTAGATTATTACACAGAGAAATATCTATCCTTTGGTATTTCATACAATTTTAACAGTTTCCGTATTGAGACTGGAAACTTTACAGGAGACGTAAACGGTGTTCCAGTAGCGCTAGATCCTTCGATAACAGACAACCGCTATAACTCAAACAACAACTTTGATATTAGTGCCTTATACCGTCAAAAAGGATTTTACCTGAGTTTTAATGCCAACAACGTCTTAAAGAAAAACACCGATAAGTTTAGAGGAGTTGAACCAGAATTACTTTCAAACTTTCAGGTATATTCTGGATTTACTTTCAGAGATGGAGAAAACAGAAGAATCGAATACGAACCATCGGTTTTCTTACAGTATTTTGCAAGTGACCAGCGTTCAACAACCGATTTTAACTTCAAATACAGACGTTACAACCGTTACGAAGATTATTATTGGATTGGAGTTTCGTATCGTTTCCTAAATGACCAGTTCCCAAAACCTTTGGCAGCAGGACCTATGGCTGGTTTTATGAAATCTAAATTCTATTTTGCGTACTCTTACCAATTAATGTTTAACGGTCTAGGAACTTATAATTCTGGAACTCACTCAATAACAATTGGGTTTGATTTCTTGCAGTCTATCAGTAACTGTCCTTGTACACAGAGTCCAGTTCACGATTAAACAAGTAATTTTATCATTTTTAATAAGTAATTTGTTTATTTTCATAATTTACAACGTTTTCGTTTTTATTGAACGATTATTTTTGCTTTTTTGAAATTTATAGTACTGTAAAAGTTCTATATTTGTTATTCTTTCAAAAAATTAAAAAATTTAGCAGATGAAAACTTTAAACGATTTCGATTTTAAAAATAAAAAAGCAATTATCCGTGTTGACTTCAATGTTCCGTTGGATGAAAATTATAACGTTACAGATACAACACGTATTGAGGCTGCAAAACCAACTATTGACACAATCTTAGAGCAAGGCGGAAGCGTGATCTTAATGTCTCATTTAGGCAGACCAAAAGGAGCAGAAGAGAAATATTCTCTTAAACATATTTTAAAAACAGCTTCAGATATTTTAGGAGTTGAGGTAAAATTTGCTGAAAACTGTGTTGGAGAGCCAGCTCAGACTGCAGCAAAAGATTTAAAACCAGGCGAAGTTCTATTACTAGAAAATCTACGTTTTCATGCTGAAGAAGAAGCTGGAGATGAGAATTTTGCTAAAGAATTAGCTTCTCTTGGAGATATTTATGTAAACGATGCATTTGGTACAGCTCACAGAGCACACGCATCTACTACAATTATTGCACAATTTTTTCCAAACGATAAATGTTTCGGAACTTTATTGGCTAAAGAAATTGAGAGTTTAAATAAAGTACTTAATAACAGTGAAAAACCTGTTACAGCGGTTCTTGGAGGTTCTAAAGTTTCATCTAAAATCACAGTTATCGAAAATATCTTGGATAAAGTAGATCACATGATTATTGGCGGTGGAATGACATTTACTTTCATTAAAGCACAAGGCGGAAAAATCGGTGAATCTATCTGTGAAGACGATAAATTAGATTTAGCTCTTGAAATTTTAAGATTAGCAAAAGAGAAAAACGTTCAAGTTCATATTCCAGTTGATGTTATTGCTGCAGATGATTTCTCAAACACGGCTAATACTCAGGTTGTAGATGTAACTGCAATTCCTGACGGATGGCAAGGTTTAGACGCAGGTCCAAAATCTTTAGAGAACTTCAAAAAAGTAATTTTAGAGTCAAAAACTATCCTTTGGAATGGTCCATTAGGAGTTTTTGAAATGGAAACTTTCTCTAAAGGAACTATCGCATTAGGAGATTATATTGCTGAAGCTACAGAAAATGGTGCATTTTCTTTAGTTGGAGGTGGTGATTCTGTTGCAGCAGTAAAACAATTCGGATTTGAAGACAAAATGAGCTATGTTTCTACTGGTGGCGGGGCTATGCTTGAAATGTTAGAAGGAAGAGTTTTGCCTGGAATTGCTGCAATTTTAGACTAAAATATCACAATTAACATTTTTTTACATAGTTTTCTTCAATAAAGGGCTTAGATTTGCAAAAATACAGTTCCTATAATTCTTTGAGTTACAGAATTTTAAAAAAATGTTATATGATTGTAAAGAAAATATCCTTAGTGGTTACAGCTTTATTCTCTTTTTCGATGTTCGCGCAGGAATCTGCAGAATTTTCTAGAGAAATTAAGCAAGACATTAAGTTGTCGTATTTAGATTCTATTAAAAGCACATTCAAAAAAGAGCCATTAGCTGCAAAAGTTGATAGTTTATGGATGAACGAATTAGTAAGTCTGGACATCTATGACGATTTAACAAAAGACATTCAAACCATCAACAAAGATGTTACCGTTGATGAAGAACTTCCAACCGAATTGCTAAAACAGCGTTTGGCGGCTATGAATGAGAAATCGCCCTTTGCGATAGAATACAATCAAGGTTTAGAAAATATAATAAAGTCATTTCTTAAGAACCGTAAAAAATCGTTTTCTCGATTAATGGCTTTATCAGAATATTATTTCCCAATCTTCGAGGACGCTTTTGCCAAACAAAATGTTCCTTTGGAAATAAAATATTTAGCCGTTGTAGAATCTGCTTTAAACCCTAAAGCAGTTTCTAAAATGGGCGCTACGGGTCTTTGGCAATTCATGTACGGAACCGGAAAACAGTACGCCTTAAAAATCGATTCTTATATCGATGAAAGAAGTGACCCTCTTAAAGCTACAGCTGCATGTTCTGAATACATGACCAAAATGTTCAATATTTTTGGTGACTGGGAACTGGTTTTAGCATCTTATAATTCAGGTCCTGGAAATGTTACCAAAGCAATTCGCCGTTCTGGAGGAAAAACAAAATATTGGGACATTAGAAATTACCTTCCTAGAGAAACTCAAGGTTATGTTCCTGCTTTCTTAGCAACTATGTATCTTTTTGAATATCACAAAGAACACGGAATTAACCCAGAGAGAGCTGTGGTTAAAAACTTTGAAACGGATACAATAGCAATTAAAAATCAAATGTCTTTCAAACAGATTGCTGATTTATTAGACATGCCTCAATCTCAGATTCAGCTTTTAAATCCATCTTATAAAATGAATATCGTTCCTTTCTATCAAGGAGAGCAGCATTTTATTCGTCTTCCAAAAGATAAAATAGCAACATTTGTTTCTAATGAAGATCAAATTTATGCTTACGTTAAGCATGATACAGAATTTAGATCAACTTCATCAAGACTAGCTGTAAAATACGCTCCAAAAGCTAAGCCGGCGGCTAAACCAGCAGCAATTGATAATAGTGATTACGAATTTTACAAAGTTAGAAAAGGAGATAATTTAGGAGCAATCGCTTCAAAATACAATGTGAGTATTACTGAATTGAAGAAATGGAATAATTTAAAAACCAATTCAGTTGCTGTTGGAAGAAGTATTAAAATTAAATCCGAAGAGCCAGCATCTGTTAAAACAAATGCGGTTAACGATAAAAGAGAAGAAGCTGTCGCAGCTGCTGACGATAAAGAAAAGTCAAAAACAGTTGATCAAGATTATGTTGTTGCGGCTGGAGACAATTTAGGAAGCATTGCAAAGAAATTCGGTACGACTATTGCGGAGTTAAAAGAGCTTAACAATTTAACTTCGAATAATATTGGTTTAGGAAAAACGCTTATCATTTCAAAAGCGTCACCAATTATAGAAGAACCGGCTTCAATAACTTCAGCAATCGCATCAAACTCGGTTGATTCATTCAAGAAAAAAGCCTCTTCTAAAAATATTGGCGAAGATTATTACGTTAAAAAAGGAGACTCTTTATACAGTATTTCTAAAAAATATCCTGGAGTAACAATTTCAGATATTAAAAAATGGAATGGTATTAAAGATGAAGATATTAAACCGGGAATGAAACTTAAAATAAACGGATAATAGAATAATCTTATTAAATTTGGGTTTTATTTCATAAATTAAGAAAATGAATAAAACCCATTTTTTATTTCTATTACTTTCATTTTTCCTGATTTCATGCTTTAAAGGTGAAAAGCAAAACGATACAGTTTCGGGAAAAACCAATACTATTTCGATCATTATCGACGATCAGCTTTGGTATGGAGAAGTAGGTGATAGTATCCGAAATAAATTTGCCTCGCCAGTTCTTGGACTTACGCAGGAAGAACCTCTTTTTACCATTAATCAATATCCAGCCAGATTATTGGAAGGCTTTGTTACCGACAGCCGAAGCATTATTGTGGTAAAAAAAACAGCCTCGGAAAAATTCGAAATCATTCGAAGCAAAGCTTTGCCTCACAATACTTTTCGCATTTACGGAAAATCAGTAGACGATATTATCTGCAGTATCGAGCTGAATTCTCCCGAAATCATAAAACAAATTCATGACGCCGAAATTAATAAGGTTCAGGAAGACAATAGTAAATCATTGTTGAATCCAGCTGTCATTAAAAATAAATTTCATATCGATCTCCAAATTCCTACTGGATATGAATATATGCTTCATAAGAAGAACTTTATTTGGCTGAAAAAAGAAATTATCAGCGGTAATACCAGTCTTTTGATGTATCAAATCCCTCTGCATAATTTCCAAAAGAAAAAAGATATTGTCAATTCAATTGTGCGCATGCGTGATTCGATCGGGCGCTACATTAAAGGACGTGAGCCCAATACAAGAATGATTACCAGTGAAGCATATGCACCCTATTTTTCTAAGATCATTTTAAACAATAGGGATGCGTTTGAGACCAAAGGAACTTGGGAATTAAAAAATGATTTTATGGCTGGACCATTTATCAATTATGCCATAGTGGACAAAACCTATAATCGCCTTTTGGTTATAGAAGGTTTTTGTTATTCACCTTCCAATCAAGAACGCGATTTGATGTTAGATTTAGAAGCAATTATCAAATCAGTGAAAATTGATAAACGATAAAGTTTGGCGTTAGTTTTTAAACGGACAAGTTTTATAAAAATATAGACAAAGGTTTTAATTATTGGAACAATAGGGCATAACTCCATAATTAATCTCCTTTTCCAAACTTGAAACCTGAAACCTGAAACTTGAAACCCCAAACTCATTCAAGAGAATATTTTTCTTACTTTTGTTTCTAACAAACATAAAAACAAATAGTTATGAAAAAATTAACCGCAACACTAGTATTGTTTTTGCTATGTTTTATTTCTTGTAAAAAAGAAGTAAAAACCGAAACCGTAACCACAAATGTTTCAGACACTACAAAAACAGAAGAACCAATTGCCGAAGAACCAGTGGACTCTGCTGCACAAGCAAAAGCATGGCAGGCATATGCTACACCGGGAGCTCCGCATAAATTATTGTCAGACGAAGTTGGAACTTGGAATTGTGAAATGACTTTTTGGTACGAACCAAATGCAAAACCAGAAAAAAGCTCTTCGGTTGCAACTATTAAAATGATTCTTGGAGGACGTTATCAGGAAGCAAATTATGTCGGAAAAATTATGGGTGCCCCTTTTGAAGGTAAAAGCACAGTGGCATACAACAATGCCAGTAAAGAATTCACAACCACTTTTATCGATAATATGGGAACCGGAATGATGGTTGCGGTTGGTAAATATGATGAAGGCACAAAAAGTGTAGAATACAAAGGCGAAGTTGTAAATCCCGTAACTGGAAAAAAAGCACCTTACAGAGAAGTATATACAATTGTTGATCCCACAACACGAAAAATGGAAATGTACGATACAAAAAATGGAGCGGAATATAAAAGCATGGAAATTGTAATGAAGAAAAAATAAGCTTTCATTTTTTATAAATACAAAAATCCCGATTACAGTTTGTAGTCGGGATTTCTATTTGATAATATTGATGTAATTTTGAGTGTTCATTAAAAAAACACAAACAGAAATCAACAAACAAATACAGAATGGAGTTAAAATGGAAAATAAAGCCTTTTGAGGCATTAACTGTAAACGAGCTATATGATTTACTCCAATTAAGAAGCGAGATCTTTGTAGTGGAGCAAAACTGCGTTTATTTGGATTTAGATGGCAAAGACAAGAAAGCATTACACCTAATTGGCGAATATGAAGGCAAAATTGTGGCATATTCTCGTTTATTCGATGCAGGAATTTCATTTGATAACGCTTCTATTGGAAGAGTTGTAGTTGATGCCAATTACAGAGATAAAAAATTTGGACATGATTTAATGCGAGAAGCAATCGCTCAAATACAATCAAACTTCGGGAAAGATAAAATTACTATCGGCGCACAATTGTATTTGAAGAAATTCTACGAAAGCCACGGTTTTGTGCAAACAAGCGAAATGTATTTAGAAGATGATATTCCGCATATTGAGATGATTCGAGAGTAATCAAATCTTAGTAATCACAAACTCCACCCGCCGATCATATTTATCCCCTTTCTTGAGGGGATACTTGTTTCCGTAGCCCACATAAGTCATACGGCTTTTGGATATTTTTTTAGAAATTAAATAGCGAAAAACAGTTTTGGCACGATTCCAAGAAAGTCTCCTTTCTTTTGTGGCACGGTCTATAGCGTCAATGTAAATCTCGGGTGTACAGCAGACATGGCCGCGAATTTCAAATTGCAAATTTTGATGATTTTCTAAAATGACCGCAGCTTTGTCCAGAACTTTCTTCGCAGTATAAGTCAGTTTTGAACTTCCGATATCAAATAAAATCAACTCTAAACAAACTTTATCGCCAATTTTAAGACCTTTTTTAAATGAAGTATGAGTTCCTTTTCCGAAATTATTTTTTACAACAATTAAGTCGACACGCCGATTTCGGAGTCGTGTTTCGTGCAAGTTTTGAATAGTATCTGCTTTTACTGCAATCCTTCCTTTTCCCTCCAGAATTATAATTTTCGCTTTATCAAATCCATAGCCCACAAGAAGATTTTGAATGGTTCTTGCCCGTTTTTTTGATAATTTAAAATTGTAGTTGTCACTTCCGCGATCATCGCAATAGCCATAAATCTGTACCGACTCCACTTCAGATGTGTCTATGTTTTTTATAAAGTCCGAAACAACATGGATTTGTTTGTCTGTCAAATCAAATCTGTCAAATTCAAAATAAAGAGTTTTAACAGGTTTTTGTTGTGCCGATGCCGTACAAAAATAGAGTAGAAGTATGGCTAAAGTTAGGTTCATTCACTACATCTTTAAAATCGTTTTATATTCTGTCTGGTTATTTAATACATTAACTGCTCTTTTAATTTCAGAATTATTTTTGATATAAAACTGATACAAACCTTCCTGATATTGATATCTCTTAATCAATTCTTCCTGGATCATGTTTTTAATTTCTTTTTGGTTTTTATCCAGCAAAGTGGTTTCACTTTTTTCTAAAGCGGCCAATAACTGCTGATATTCAGGAGCAATCGTTTCGTCTATTTTTTCATTTTTAGCTGCTGCTAAAGTGTTTTTCAAAGCCACTTCAGTTTCTGTATCAAAAGTGATTTTATTTGCTTTCAAAAATTGTTTAAAAGAACTGTAATCTGCGTCTGTTATGGTTGGGATTTTATCTCCAAGGTTTGGGTTTTTATAATAATACGTTGTCGCATAATCAAAAACCCCGTCATTTTTAATTAAAGCCGCTGCTATTGCGCTGGTTTTAGTTTCTTCTAGTTCGATATCTGGTAAAACACCGCCGCCGTCATAAACCGTTCTACCTTTTCTGGTTTTAAAAGCATTAAAATTTTTGGCATCAGTTTTTAGTGCCACGCCGTTTTTATCTTTATGGGCATAATCCAATGCCTGAATGCAGCGTCCAGATGGAGTGTAATATCTAGAAATAGTAACTTTTAACTGCGTTCCATAAGTAAGGTCAACCGAACGCTGTACCAAACCTTTTCCGAAACTTCTGCTTCCTAAAATCACCGCGCGGTCTAAATCCTGTAAAGCACCAGATACAATTTCTGAAGCCGAAGCACTTCTTCCGTTCACTAAAATTGCCAGTGGAATTTGTGTGTCAATAGGCTCTTTGGTCGTTTTATAAGTATTATTATGCTTTTCAATTCTTGATTTAGTGGTTACAATTACTTCATTTTTCGGAACAAATAAATTACAGATATCAATGGCTTCGTTTAATAAACCTCCTGGATTTCCACGTAAATCGAGTACAATTTGTGACGCTCCGTCTGCTTTTAATTTTTCAAGAGCTTCTTTTACTTCTGCAGAAGCTTTTCTGCTAAAATGCGCTAAAACAATATAACCTGTTTTATCATCAATTTTTCCATAAAAAGGAACCGATTTAATATCCACTTCATCCAAAACCAAAACAGTAGTATAAGGTTTGCCCTGACGTAGATATTTGATATTGATTTTAGTATTTTTCGTTCCCTTTAAAAGTTGAGAAGCATCATCTTTAAAATCGGCAATCAAAACATCGCCAATTTGAATAATTTCGTCACCCGCTTTCAATCCGGCTTTATCGGCAGGATAGTTTTTATAAGGCTCGCGAACAATTAAGCGATCTTTTTTTCTCGAAATCAAAGCGCCAATTCCAGTATATTCTCCAGTATTGTTGATTTTAAAATTAACAACATCTTGTTCGTTAAAGTAAACTGTGTATGGGTCTAAACTTCCCAACATACTTTTGATCGCTTTATCCATCAAATCGCCAGGATTCGTTTCGTCTACATAATTGGTATTTACAGCTTTAAACAAAGTTGTAAAAATCTCGATCTGTTTGGCAATTTCAAAAAAATCTTCTTTAAAACTGGTTCCAACAAACAATATTCCCGCAGCAGCTACAGGTATAATAAATTTCTTTTTGAAATACGGATACATGATTATTCTTTTTTTCTTCTTTTAAATCTTTTTCTAATAAAATAGGCTAATACAAAAAATATAATAATAAGGGGCCAAACGCTTAATAGTGAAATTAATAAATCGGATAGAGTATAGAATCCTGATTTAACGGCATTCCCCAGCTTGGAACCATAAGATATTTTAACACCTTCTTTTTCGACAATGGTTTTATAAAATTCAATTGTAAGGGTGCTTTCAGAAACACGGCTTTCCAAATATTTCAGCTGTCCTTCCTTGGCTTCAATTTCTTCGCGAATAGCTGAAATTTGTTCTTCAATTTCTAAAATATCACTGACTTTATTTGCTTTTTTTAATATTTCAAGATAGCGTTCTTCGAGTTTTTTCTTGGTTTTTAATCTTGAAGTCAGATCAATGTATTGTTCAGTAACATCTTCGGCAGATATATTTTTAGTTTCAAAATAAGAAACGCCTTTAGAAACATCATTAACAAAAAGGTCAAAATTCTGACTTGGTACTTTTATAATTAGATTTCTAAAAGCAGTTGCATAATCTTTTCCTTCAGAATCATTTATTATTCTTGCTTTGCTGGCGGCAACTGCCTTTTCAATTTGAATGAAAGAAGTTTCTAAGTTATCTGTTTCAAATCTTAAAGTAGCTTCTTTTATGATTTTTTGTTCGATTTGTTGATCTGCCCGTGGAGGTGGCGGTGGTTGCGGAGATGATGGATCTGGTTTTTTATCATAAGCAACATTTTTTGCCTTCGCAGGTAATTTTAAAGCCGTAACTATCATGTTTTGATCTTCCGTTTGGTAAGATTTATTACATCCAGTAAGAATTAAAAACAAAGAAAATAAAAAGAAAATGTGACGCATAGAATTTCAATTTAGAGCTAAAACTACGATTTTTTTGTCTAAGTTGATTAATAATCTTACGTTTTGAAATCTACGATTCAATTTTCTGTTCAGAATCTGGAGATTTGTTTATTTGAGCGGTAAATTTCTCAAACAGCTGAATCATTTTTGTATTGATTTCTTCGTAAGATAATTTGTCTTTAGTCTGATAAAAAAGCATAATAGAATAATTTCCATCAAGATTATCTAGAAGCAGATGTTTGTTTAAACGATACGTTTCTCTCAACACCCTCTTGAAGTAATTTCTATCGACAGCTCTTTTGAAATATTTTTTTGAAACCGAAACGCCAATTTTAGTTTGTTCTTCTGAATTTTCTGCCTCTTGACGGTAAACCAAACGAAGCGGATATTTAGACACCGATTTTCCATCAGAAAAAAGTAATCCAATCGTTGTTTTGCTTTTTAAACGCTCGTTTTTAGGGTAAGTGAAATTCATTTAAATTCAGAAAATATTTGCAACAGAAAAAGCAAAGGTAATTTTTTTATTCGCTTATAGATATTCCATAATGGGTTTTATGAAATCAATTTAGTGATTTGTATAATATAAATCGCCACGCATCGCTTATTTTTGTTATATTGATTTTTTAATGCCCTTATAATTCGTACAAATTTGAAGGTTTTTTTGTTAATTTTTTCTTTTAAATGCCATATATATTGATAGTTATATAATTTTTATAGGGCTAAAAATATATTTATTACTTTTGGCCTTAAATTTTTCAAGCATGCAAAAGATAATTTCATATCCAATCTCCGTAATTTATTATTTATGTTTTGGATTGTGTTTGGCAGTTTTTCACCCAATTCAATGGATTTGCCTTAATCTTTTTGGTTATCAGGCGCACAAAAAAAGTGTTGATTATTTAAATTTCTTTCTTTTAAAGTGCACCAATTTGGTTGGAACTACGTATACAGTTAAAGGAGTTGAAACAATTCCAACTGGAGTTCCTATTATTTTTGTAGCTAATCACCAAAGTATGTACGATATCGTTGCCATGATTTGGTACTTTAGACGTTTTCATTGTAAATTTGTAAGTAAGAAGGAGTTAGGAAGCGGTATTCCAAGTGTGTCATTTAATTTACGCCACGGAGGATCTGTGCTAATCGACCGAAAAGACCCTAAACAAGCGATTCCAGTAATCAAAGGCTTGTCTGAATATATAGAAAAGAATACAAGATCTGCTGTAATTTTCCCAGAAGGAACTCGTAGCAAAACAGGAAAACCAAAAGAATTTGCCCAAAGCGGTTTAAAAATTCTATGCAAGTACGCGCCATCTGCGTATGTGGTGCCGGTTAGTATTAACAATTCATGGAAAATGGTTCGTTTTGGAATGTTTCCAGTAGGTTTAGGAAACCATCTGACTTTTACTGCTCATAAAGCTATGGCGGTAAAAGATTATGATTTTGCCGAGTTGATGCGATTGACAGAAGATGCAGTTAAAGAGGGAATAAATGAGTATAAACAGGTTTAAGTTTTAGTCCGAGCTAAAACGTACAACCCAAATCTATAATAAGTAATGTCTATAAAAAACATTAGATTAGAAGTAATGCAGTTTTTGGAAAAAAACGTGGATAGCTTCGTTGAACAGTATTTAATTCCAGTGGAAAAAATTTGGCAGCCGTCTGATTTTTTACCAAATTCTGAAGGAGAAAATTTCTTCGAAGAGGTAAAAGAATTACGCGAGATTGCTAAAGAATTACCATACGATTTCTGGGTTACGCTTGTTGGTGATACTATCACCGAAGAAGCTTTGCCTACATATGAGTCTTGGTTAATGGATGTAGAAGGTATTGACCAAATAGAAAATGGTGGGAACGGTTGGTCTAAATGGATCCGTCAATGGACTGGAGAAGAAAACCGCCACGGAGACCTTTTAAATAAATACTTGTATTTGTCTGGTCGTGTAAATATGCGTGAAATCGAAATGACAACACAGCATTTAATCAACGACGGTTTTGATATTGGAACTGGAACTGACCCGTACAAAAACTTTGTATACACTAGTTTCCAGGAATTAGCAACCTACGTTTCTCATAACAGAGTATCGCAGATTGCAAAGAAATTTGGTGATAACAAGCTGTCCAAAATGTGTAAAATGATTGCTGGCGACGAAATGCGCCATCATCATGCTTACAGCGAATTTGTAACTAGAATTTTCCAAGTTGACCCAAGCGAAATGATGCTTGCTTTTCAATACATGATGAAGCAGAAAATCGTTATGCCGGCTCATTTCTTGAGAGAATCTGGACAGAAAATTAGTTCGGCATTTGAGCAGTTCTCAGATTCTGCACAACGTATTGGGGTTTACACAGCAAATGATTATGTTGATATTATGCAGAAATTAATCAACAAATGGGAAGTGGATAAAATTACCAATTTGACTGATGAAGCAGAAAAAGCACGTGATTACTTAATGAAATTACCAGCTCGTATGGCGAGAATTTCAGAAAGAATTGTCATTCCACAAGAATCTCACATCTTTAAATGGGTAGAACCAGCGAGATTGTAAATTTTAGATTGCAGATTTTAGATTTTAGATTTAAAATTGAGTTTTGCAATTGATTTTGATATTGAAAAATGTTGATTGTTAGATTTTCAAAACTCTAACAATCAGCATTTTTTATTTAATATAAACGTTTCGTAAATCTGCTTAATCTGCATGATCTGCGGGAAATTCAAATAATAATAATTCATGAATACTTCTGAACTAATAAATAAAACTATCGCTTTCGTAAAAGAAAAACTGAACGATGCCGAAGGCGGACACGATTGGTTTCATATCGAACGCGTTTATAAAAATGCACTTTTGATAGCAAAAGATACCATTTGTGACCTAACAGTTGTGCAGTTGGGAGCTTTACTTCATGATATTGCCGACAGTAAATTTCATAATGGAGATGAAACTATCGGCCCAAAAACAGCCAGAGCTTTTTTAGAGGCTCAAAATGTTTCTGAGGACACAATTGTTCATGTTGTCAATATCATCGAAAATATCTCTTATAAAGGTGGAAATTTCGAAAAGAAGTTCTCATCGGTAGAATTGGATATTGTTCAGGATGCAGATCGTTTAGATGCAATTGGTGCAATTGGTGTGGCTAGGGCATTCAATTACGGTGGATTTAAAAAAAGAGCTTTGTACAATCCTGAAATTGCTCCAGTGACCAATATGACAAAAGAAGAATATAAGAAAAACAATGCTCCAACGATAAATCATTTCTACGAAAAGCTTTTACTTTTAAAAGATAAAATGAACACAGAAAAAGGAAAAGAAATCGCTGCGGAAAGACATCATTTTATGGAAACATTCCTAGCGCAGTTTTATGCAGAGTGGGAGGGAGTTAAATAAGTTTTCTTCTGCAAGAATACACTAGGATTTACAGAGCTTCACAAAGATTGATAAAATTTCGTGAAGCTTGCTGTTTAATTTTGTGTATCTCTGTAAAATTAAAAACACAATCTCTTACCTTCTAATAAGTTAGATTTTACTCATTACTAATATAAAGATATCCAGCTTGTTTAATAGTTGTATTGTCTTTGACATATCTTAAAGTATAAAAATAAGTTCCAGATGGTAGTTTGTCATCTTTTTTAAATGTCGAACGACCATCAGAATAACCAGAAAACATCATGTCATTTTCATTGTATGCATTTGCTTCGTATACTTTAATGCCCCATCTATTATAAATTTCCACTGTATTATCGGGATAATTATCTATTCCTTTGATATGGAAAGTATCATTAAAACCATCTCCATTTGGAGAAATAGCATTATGTACGATTAGATCGTTTGTTGGAACGTCTGATTTTTTAACAATGGCAATCGTAAAGATTCCATATCCGGTGACCTCATTGGTCAATAAATTTGTGTACGGTTCATTGCTTAGTGCGTCACTTAGAACCCCTCCCTCATTAATCCATTTTCCAGTTATTTCATCCCAGCGAACTATTGCTAGTTCTGTTTCGGCATTGATATTGTAGAATGCGGCAGGTGTTGTGTCAGGACTTAGTGTAAGACTTAGGACAATCTTTTCTGTTCCTTGATTTTGAATCAAGTTCCAATATTCGGCGTCGTTTATTTGAATTATACTTTCTTCTTTACTTGTATGCGGATGAATTAGATTCGAATTTTTGAAAAAATACTGCGAAGTATAGACAGATTGTTCGGCTGAATCTGAATTGTAAAAAATAGGTCTAAAGTAAAGCCCGTCGCCTACAGGAAATTCAAAAGGTTTGTCTATGTTGTTTTCTGTTTTTCCGTCAACAAAACTTACAGTGCTGACATTCGTATGAAAAGCTTGGTTTTTAAAAATCACTAATCCTCCGTAATCATCAGCATTTATTATTCCTTTTGTAAAATCGGCTAATTTTCCAACAGTAATAGTAGCTTCCAAATGAAAAGGAATGGCTGTTGTTTGATTATTAAAAATAATATTTTGAAAATCTGATGGTTTTGTTCCTTCAATTATTTGCTCGGTTGTACCTGTAAAGAAAGTTTTTCCATTTTCAGAATTAGTATAAGATACAATTCCGTCATTTGTCCAATTTTCAAAGACATGCAGTTCACCATCATTTATAAAATTTCCCGAGGCTGTATTTCGGTAATCGAGATAAACAGATACCAGGGTTTCTTTATTAATTTTTACATTTCCTTCATTAACAAACTGCGAATAGCTGTTTTGAAAAATGAAAATGCTCGTACCAATTAATGCGGTTCTTCGAACTATATCTGAAACAATATTTCTCATTTCTTTTACAATTTAAAATTCTTTTTGAATAAAAATGAATTGCTTTTAGCAGCAAGAAAACCTGATCAGTTTTGTATGCGAGTGTGACTATTTTTTAGCCAAACTATTTACAAGTGCTTTAAGCTCTGCTAATTCTTTCTGCTGCTCTTGTTGTTTTTTCTCTAAAGTTTGAATTTGAGATTGCTGTTCTTGGACAGCTTTTACTAACGGAACAACAAATTCTGAATAACGCAAGCTGTAGAAATCAGAATCGGATTTTGGTTTAACGATACCGCTGAATTCATAGTTTATTTCTTTGGCTGCTTTTTCTACTTCCTGAGCAATAAAACCTGTCTGTAAATCAGTTGTTCCTTTTTTCATTGTATAAGTAACAGGTCTAAGTTTACTTATAAAGTTCAAACCGAATGTACTTGTACTAATATCTTTTTTTAAACGAAGATCTGAAGGATTTGATTGGGGAACTGTTTTTAAAACCCCATTTGCATCTGCGACAACAATATTGTCAGCAGCAATTCCCGGCTGTAAACCTTCAATGCGAACGGGATCTATTCCAGAAAGCGGAACTACATGTAAAGGGTTTGTTGGAGCTGTAGTTCCAATACCAACATTCACAGCATTTGCACCAGTTGAACCCAGAATAATACTATTACTTGTTGCGACTCTAGCGCTGTAACCTATGGCTGTTGCATTAGTAATATTTAAACCAGATGTAGAAAGATTAGATTGAGAGCCAATAAAGGTATTGTTTGAGGCTGTAGTATTATTGCTGCCTGCAGAAAAACCATATGCAGCATTATTGTTGCCTGTAGTATTTTGCGAGAGTGCACCATAGCCTGAGGCGGTATTGCTGTTTCCGGTAGTGTTCGTGTTTAATGCAATATGTCCTATGGCTGAATTATAAAATCCGTCCGTATTGGATGGCAGAGCATAATCACCTATTGCCGTATTATAACTCCCGTTGGCATTCACATTCAGAGAATATCTTCCTATTGCAACATTGTAACTTCCTGTGGAAACAGCATTGAAAGCATTTACACCTAATGAAGTATTATTTCTATGTATTGTTCCAGCAAAAATATTATCTCTTTTGAAAATGATGTCATGATCGTTCGTGGTTCCTAAAAAATGTAATGCTTCTGATATATTTGAATTTCCAGTTATTCTCCAGTTATTTAAGTTTAATTCATCAGTAGACAAAGTCTTCAAAACCCCAGTAGCGGGAGCAGCAACGACGATTTGATCAGTTATTAAACCAGATTGTAATCCTGTTATTGCTAATGTGTTAACGGCATCTGTTCCGATAACGGTCGGATGAAGCAATGCTCCGCCCAGCTCAACTATACCATTAAGATTAGTTAAACCATTTTCCGCTTCATTTAAAATTAAGACAGAATTTGAGGAAATACCATTTACTGTTGAGGTTAAAACGCCATTTGTTGAGGTAAGTTCATTAGAGTTAATAATATCGACCGGCGATCCTGTAACTCCATTTACAGTTGTAGTCAAGTCGTTATTTAAACTTGTATTAGAAACTGTAATAGGAGGTAATGATGTTGCATTAAGCATTGCGCCTCCATCTGTACCAATAGTTATTAAATTTCCTGAATTTCCACTAATGACATTAGCCGTCGCAATTGTTCCTTCTTCATTTGTGTGTGAAATTATACCAGAAACAGTATTTTGAGATAAAGAAGTTGTTGGAGTATTTATTTTGTAAGCATCTGATGAAACGCCAGTTCCCGTAACAGTAGTGTTATTTCCAGCTTCAAGGAGACCAATCCCGCCTTGAGGCCCAGCAGGTCCTTGCGGTCCAGTAGCACCATCGTTTCCGGGAACACCTTGCGGTCCAATTGGACCCTGCGGTCCAGTAGAACCATCGTTTCCAGCAATACCTTGTGGTCCCTGCGGTCCTGTTGCACCGTCATTTCCGGGAATACCTTCTGGTCCCTGCGGTCCTGCTGCACCGTCATTTCCGGGAATGCCTTGTGGTCCCTGCGGTCCAGCAGCACCATCGTTTCCAGCAATACCTTGCGGACCCTGCGGTCCAGTTGCTCCATCATTTCCAGGAATACCTTGTGGTCCAATTGGTCCTTGAGGTCCTGGTGCACCGTCATTTCCAGGAATACCTTGCGGTCCCTGAGGTCCAATTTGTCCTGTCAGTTGCAGCACATTTGCTACCCCTCTCTCATCTACATAGGTTAATTGATTGGAAGCAGAATTGTAGTTTAATGTGGTTAAAGTTTCATTAAAGACAATAGGATCGGTTGATGAAAGAATTCTTACCCATTTAGCTCCATCCCAATAATAAAATCCGGGAGTGACATCTGTACTTACGGACGTATTATAAACAACGAGACTTTGTGTGATGGCGCCAACAACAGGACTTTGATTTGTTGTTTGAACTAAAGATACTCTTGGAATCAGCAAACCTTTGTTAGATGAACTAATATCTAATTGAGACGAGCTGTCAGGATTAAGTGTTCCAATTCCAACTTGTGCATTCATCAATAAACTAGTTCCAATAAGAAATAATAGAAGTGTAATTTTCTTTTTCATATCTCTTCAATTTAAATTATACGATCAAGTATTGATTAATTTTTAATTTGACAAAAAAAATATTGCATCTGAATGTGATTAAAATTTTTAAAATGTGATAATAACAGATTAATGAATTTTAGGTATGCTTAGATTGATCTAAAGAAAATTTGTTTAGATAATAAAATTTGAAGGCGGGGAAGTATCAAAACATTGATGTTCGGATATGTAATATAGAATAGAAGAACCGGCGTTAAGAAGTATTTTTTATCGTATAAGTTTATTTTTTTTGTAAGATAAAAACTTAATACTGAGTTAAAATTACTTAATATTCAACAACTTAGCAAATTTTGATTAAAAAATTTTTTTTTTGATAGGAAGTTTTTATAATTGAAAAAACTTCACAAAGAAACTAAAAGTTCTTTATGAAGTTTTTGCATTGTAATTTTAGATTATCTAAAAGTAAATTTATGAACAGCCGCAATTTCCATCACCGCAGTCTTTTTTCTTTTTCGATTTAAAGAAATATTTTTTGATCAGAAAAGCTACTGCAAATCCTAATATCGCGAAAGCTATAATTTGCTGTATCATAATTTTTTTATTTTAAAAGTTGGTACGCAATTAATGCGGTAAAATAAGCCAGTCCGCTCATTAAAACCAGCTGCATTGCCGGCCATTTCCACGAATTGGTTTCTTTTTTAGTAATAGCCAGTGTGCTGGCGCACTGCATCGCAAAAGCATAAAACAGTAATAATGAAATTCCGGTAGGGAAGTCAAATACTTTTTTGCCGGTATCTGGACGTATTTCTGCCTGCATTTTGCTTTTTATGGTCGATTCGTTATCGGTATCTCCAACGCTGTAAATGGTTGCAAGAGTTCCCACAAAAACTTCACGGGCTGCAAAAGAACTAATTAATGCAATTCCTATTTTCCAATCGTAACCCAAAGGCTCGATTGCTGGCTCGATCGCTCTTCCCATTAGTCCGATGTAGGAGTTTTCTAGTTTTTGAGAAGCAACTTCGTTTTCAAACTGAGTTTCATCTAAAGTTGTATTGGCAAATTTTTCTTTTACGATAGATTCAGCTTCGTTAAAATCTTTCCCAGGTCCGTATGAAGCTAAAAACCATAAAATAACAGATATCGCCAAGATAATTTTACCCGCGCCAACGATAAATGCTTTTGTTTTTTCTACAACATTAATTCCGACATTTTTTAAAAGCGGCATTTTGTAACTCGGCATTTCGACAACAAAATAGGTTTTAGAATCTAACTTTAAAACTTTATTCAAAATATAAGCCGATAAAATCGCCGCAACGAAACCTAAAACGTAAAGTGACATTAAGGTTAATCCTTGAAGGTTTAAAATTCCGAAAACGCGTTTACTCGGAATAACCAAAGAAATAATAATTGCATAAACAGGTAATCTTGCAGAGCAAGTCGTGAATGGCGTTACTAAGATCGTAATAAGGCGTTCTTTCCAATTTTCGATATTTCGAGTAGCCATAATTGCCGGAATTGCACAAGCTGTTCCCGAAATTAAAGGCACGACACTTTTTCCTGAAAGTCCAAACCTGCGCATTATCTTATCCATTAAAAAAACCACACGGCTCATATAACCGCTTTCTTCCAGAATCGAAATAAAGAGGAATAAAAAGGCAATCTGCGGAATGAAAATAATTACACCGCCAATTCCCGGAATAATTCCCTGCGAAAGTAAATCGGTTAAAATACCGCTTGGAAGTTCTGCTGCAACCCAGCTGCTTAAAGAAGCAAAAGTGCTGTCAATGAAATCCATTGGAATAGTTGACCAGCTGAAAATAGATTGAAAAATCAAAAATAAAATAGCAAAGAAAATCACGTAACCCCAAACCTTGTGCGTTAAAACACGGTCTAATTTGGCACGAATATCTTTGGCCATCGAAGCGTCGACTTTTAAACCTTCTTTTAAAACATCATTTATAAATTGATATCTTTTGATGGTTTCTTTCTGCTGCAAGCGCTTTAACTCTGAATGTGATTTTGTTAAAGTGCTTCGAACTTCGTTTCGGTCTAGATTTGAAAAGTTCACATCCTGCGTTATTACCAGCCACAATTTGTACATTAATTGATTAGGAAAAGCATGCTGTAATTTTTCAAAATACTCAGGATCAATTACCGAAGCATTTAAACAAGGTTCGCTTGGAAGGGTTTTATAAGAAACAATCAATTCTTTTAATTGCTCAATTCCTAAACCTTTACGCGAACTTACTAAAGCTATTTTTGTTTTTAGTTTTTCTTCTAAATACGGAATATCTAACGAAATTCCCTTTCTTGCCATACGATCAGACATATTAATAACCAATATCGTCGGAATTTCAAGGTCTTTGATTTGCGTATAAATCAATAAATTTCGTTTCAGGTTTTCAACATCTGTCACTACAACGGCGACATCTGGAAAAAGTTTGTCGTTTTTATTCAGCAAAAGTTCAATAACCACACTTTCATCCATCGAACTTGCATTCAAACTGTAGGTTCCCGGTAAATCTAGAATATTGGCCTTTATGTTATGAGGTAATTTGCAAAAACCTATTTTTTTCTCAACAGTAATTCCAGGATAATTTCCAACTTGCTGGTTAAGACCAGTCAATTGATTAAAAACAGAGGTTTTTCCGGTATTTGGATTCCCAATTAGGGCAACATTGATATTCTGAACGCTCATTATAAATTGTTTTGGATAAGTTCAACTTCAATTTCACGAGCTGTTTCAACGCGAATCGCAACATGCGAACCGTTAATATCCAGATACAATGGATCTCCAAATGGAGCAATCTGCAGTAATTCAACAAAGCTGCCAGGAAGACAACCCATTTCTAATAATTTAAGTGGAATAAGATCTATATCAAAATCTTTGATAATGGCTTTCTCGCCTTTTTTCAGAGTGTGGATAGTATTTTGCAAGCTTATTTAGATTGAATTTAGATTGCAAAAGTAGGCAATTATTCTTTATTCCAAGGCATTTAACACCTTAGCAAATGCTAAATGTTTCTAAAAATAAGGGTTTTTTACTCTTTTGAAAGAAAATCGATGTCTTCTAAAAGACGTTTGATGTCTTCTTTATTTGTTCCGTCATAAAAACCTCTAACGCGGCGTTTTTGATCTACTAAAACAAAATTCTCTGTATGAACCATATCGTACAATTGATCTGGTCTTCCGAGTTTAACCGCCAAATATGATTTTCTGGCCATTTTATAGATTTCTTTTTTGTCGCCGGTAACCAAATTCCATTTGCTGTCGACAACGCCATACTTTACGGCATAAGCTTTTAGAACAGAAACACTGTCAACTTCTGGGAAAACTGTGTGAGAAAGCAGCATAACTTTCGGATTGTTTAAAACTGCTTTTTGAACATCTACAAGATTGGTTGACATTTTTGGACAGATCGATCCGCAGGTGGTAAAGAAGAAATCGGCAACATAGATTTTTCCTTCGTAATTTTTCTGCGTAATCGTATCGCCGTTTTGATTTACAAATGAGAAATCGGCAATTGTGTGGTATTTACTTTTATATTGAATGGTACTGTCCACTAATTCAGGATTTACGTCCGATGGATTATAAATTGGAAGTGTCTTTTTAGGCTTTAAGGCAGAATAAAATAATGATATAGTAACAACCGAAAATACTATTAGGACAATAAAGAATTTGCGGTATTTATATAAAAGCGATTTCATAAAAATAATTTGGCGCAAAAGTACAAAAAGCAGATTTTAAAAACTTTAGTCCCATATTTTTTTAACAGCCTTTTGTAACTTTTATTGTAAAACTATATACTAATAGAATTGTTCCTAATTTCATTTGTGATATTTATTCATGATTGTGATTTTAGAGTTAGAATTTTAACACTATTTTAGAAATAATAACAATATGTTTGTATATTCCCTTAAACTATAAATTTTTATGAAAAAACAATTTGCTAAACCTGTGTTTGGTGTTTTATCTGCAATGTTTTCATTAACGGCAGTTCAAGCACAAAATGCTCCAAAAGAACCAGGTATTAATGTCTCTTACATGGATAAGAAAATCAGCCCAAGTCAGGATTTTTTCAAATATGTAAACGGAACTTGGTTAGATAAAACAGAAATTCCAAGTGACCGTACAACTTGGGGAAGTTTTAATGAGCTGATTAAGAGAACCGACAAAGATGTAATGGCGGTTTTAAAAGATGCTTCGAAAAACCCAAAATACAAATCGAATACCGATCAGGGGAAAGCGGTTAATTTATTCAATACCTATTTAGATACGATTGGAAGAAATAAAAAAGGAATAGAACCTTTAAAACCGTATTTGAAAAAAATCGATGCTATTAAAAATGTTGCTGATGTTCAGAAATATTTAGTAGAAATGGAAAAAGAAGGCGGTTCTGGATTTTTCGGAATTTACATTGGAGCTGATGACAAAAACAGTTCTAAAAATTCAGTAAATCTTTCTCCAAGCGGACTTGGACTTCCAGACAAAGATTACTATACTTCTGATGATAAGGATTCTAAAGAAAAGCGTGCAAAATATGAACAGCATATAGCGAGAATGCTTCAGTTTATTGGCGAATCTCCAGAGAAAGCAAAACAAAGCGCTGCGGAAATTTTAGCTTTAGAAACAGAATTATCACAGCCAAGATTAAACAGAGTTGAAAGGAGAGACAGCCGTTTACAATACAACCCAATGACTGTTGCCGATATTCAAAAACTAACTCCTGCAATTAAGTGGAATGAGTATTTTACTGGTTTAGGAATTACGAAATTAGATACAGTTATTGTGAGCGAGCCTAAATATATGACTGCTCTTCAGACTGTTTTTACCGAAAATAAAGTAGGGCAGTGGAAAGAGTATTTGAAATGGGATTTGTTAAACGGGGCTTCGGGACAATTAACAATGGATATTGACAATGCACGTTTTGACTTCTACAGCAAAACTTTAAGAGGAGCAATTAAACAGCTTCCTGCTGAAGAAAGAGCGCTTAACATAGTGAATGGTTCTGTTGGGGAAGCTCTTGGAAAACTTTACGTAGAAAAATTATTTCCTGCTGAAGCTAAAGAGAAAGCACAAAAAATGATTCAGAATGTGATTTTGGCTTACAAAAACAGAATCAATTCGTTGACTTGGATGTCTCCAGAAACAAAAGTTAAGGCTGTTGAGAAATTAAATAAAATCACGATCAAAATTGGATACCCTGATAAATGGAAAGATTATTCTGCTTTAACAATTAAAAGTGTGGCAGAAGGTGGAACTTATTTTGATAACGTGAAAAATTTATCAAAATGGGGTTTTAAAGAAAGTATTGAGAAATTAAGTAAACCAGTTGATAAAACAGAATGGGGAATGTCGCCTCAAACCGTAAATGCTTATTACAATCCGTCTTATAACGAAATTGTATTCCCAGCAGCGATCTTACAACCGCCATTTTACAATTACCAGGCAGACGAAGCCGTTAATTATGGTGGAATTGGTGCTGTAATCGGACATGAAATTTCTCATGGATTTGATGATTCTGGTGCACGCTACAATGCTGATGGAAATTTAGTGGACTGGTGGACAGAAGAAGATTTAAAACAATTTACAGTTTTGGGAACAGATTTAGCCAATCAATACAGCGCTCTTGAGCCGTTGCCTGGAGTTCACGTTGATGGTAATTTTACTTTGGGTGAAAATATTGGAGATTTAGGCGGAATAAACGCAGCTTATGATGGTCTGCAGTTATATCTAAAAGAAAACGGAAATCCAGGATTAATTGACGGATTTACACCAGAACAACGTTTCTTTATTTCTTGGGCTACAGTTTGGAGAACAAAAACAAGAGACGAAGCGATTAAAAATCAAGTAAAAACAGATCCGCATTCACCAGGAATGTACAGAGCTTATGTGCCGATTCAAAATGTTGATGCTTTTTACAAAGCTTTCGATATTAAGAAAGGTGATAAAATGTATCTAGAACCAGAAAAACGTGTTAAAATCTGGTAAGACAATCATTATAATGAAAAAACGGCGTTGCATTCAGCGCCGTTTTTTATGATTTAAATCTACAGTAAATTCAATTATATTCTTACAATTAATTATTTCTAAAATTTTAACATATTATTCAAAATAATAACAATATGTTTGTAATTATACTAAAACGTTAAATAAAAATGATAAAAAAGCTCTCCAAACCTATGTTTTGTGTAGTTTCTGCAATGTTTTCATTAGCAGCAGTACAAGCACAAAATGCAAAGCCAAAGGAACCAGGAATTAATGTTTCCAATATGGATCCTAAAATTAGTGCAAGTCAGGATTTTTTCCGTTACGTAAATGGTGCCTGGTTAGATAAAACAGAGATCCCAAGTGATCGTAATTCTTGGGGAAGTTTTAACGAACTGCGTCAGAAGACAGATACCGATGCACTCGCTATTTTAAAAGCGGCTTCGAAAGATCCAAAATATAAATCAAATACAGATCAAGGTAAAGCAATTGCTTTATTCAATACTATTTTGGATACTGTTGGAAGAAATAAAAGAGGCGTTACACCGCTTCAGCCTTATCTGAAGAAAATAGATGCCATTAAAAATGTGGCGGATCTTCAAAATTATATAACAGAAATGCAGCTTGCAGGCGGCTCTGGTTTCTTTGGAGTTTCCATTGGTGCTGATGCTAAAAATAGTAATAAAAGCAGCGTTAACCTTGGCCCTGGAGGTTTAGGTTTATCTGATAAAGATTATTACAATGCTGATGATAAAGATTCTAAAGAAAAACGTGAAAAATACGAAGATCACGTGGCCAGAATGCTGCAATATATTGGAGAATCTCCTGCAAAAGCAAAAGAAAGTGCCAAACAAATTTTGGCGTTAGAAGTTGAAATGTCTGCGCCAAGATTAGACCGTGTGGAGAGAAGAGACAGAAGAAAACAATACAATCCAACTGCTGTTGCAGATTTGAAAAAAAATACGCCTTCTATTCAATGGGAAAAATATTTCACAGGAATCGGGATGGCAAAATTAGATACTGTAAATGTAGCACAGCCTCGTTACATGATCGCTTTGGAGAAAATTTTTACTGAAAAGAAAGTAGAGGCTTGGAAAGAGTATTTGAAATGGTCATTATTAAACAGATCGGCTTCAACTTTAAGTACAGAGATTGAAAATGCAAACTTTGATTTCTACGGAAAAACATTAACTGGCGCTTTAAAACAGCGTCCGCGCGAAGAAGTAGCTTTGCAGGTAATCAACGGGGCAACGGGAGAAGCTTTAGGGAAATTATATGTAGAAAAATTATTTCCTGCTGAAGCAAAAGCAAAAGCGAAAGACATGATTGCTAACGTAATGCAGGCTTATGAAAACAGAATCAATGCGCTGCCTTGGATGTCTAAAGAGACGAAAGTAAAAGCCATTGAGAAACTAAACAAATTGACAGTTAAGATTGGATATCCTGATAAATGGAAAGATTATTCAAAACTAGAACTTAAAAACGTGAATGAAGGCGGTACTTATTTTGACAATATGAAAAATTTATCAAAATGGTCTTATGCTGAAGCCTTAGCAAAATTGGGTAAACCAGTTGATAAAACAGAGTGGGGAATGTCGCCGCAAACCGTTAATGCTTATTTCAATCCTTCTTATAACGAAATTGTATTCCCAGCTGCGATCTTACAGCCTCCTTTCTATAATTATCAAGCTGACGAAGCAGTAAATTATGGCGGAATCGGAGCGGTAATCGGCCACGAAATATCTCATGGCTTTGATGATTCTGGAGCGCGTTACAATGCTGATGGAAATTTAGTGGACTGGTGGACGCCAGAGGATTTAAAACAATTTACAGCTCTTGGCGGTGAATTAGCAGCACAATACAGCGCATTAGAACCTCTTCCTGGAATTTTTGTGGACGGTAAATTTACATTGGGTGAAAATATCGGAGATTTAGGCGGCATTAACGCTGCATATGATGGTTTACAATTGTATTTGAAAAAACACGGAAATCCAGGTTTGATCGACGGACTTACACCAGAGCAACGTTTCTTTATTTCCTGGGCGACTGTTTGGAGAACAAAATCTCGAGATGAAGCTATCAAAAGTCAGGTTAAAACAGACCCGCACTCGCCGGGAATGTACAGAGCGGTTGTGCCAATCAAAAACTTAGATTCTTTTTATGCAGCATTTGGAATTAAAAAAGGTGATCCAATGTATTTAGAACCTGAAAAAAGAGTTAAAATCTGGTAATTTTTGCGTAAGATATAAAAATGGGCTGGCTCAACTCGAGACAGCCCATTTTTTCTATGGTCATTTTGTTTGTGAAAAAAAATTAAGCTTTTCAAATTTTATACCTTTTATAATTCCGTAGGAATGTTTCATCGGTAGAAAAAGTAACCAAGTCTCGTTTATGTTCCGTAGGAATATTTGATATGTTTTATCGCTAAAAAAAATGAGAATGCAAACGTTCCTACAGAATGTAAAAACAATCATAACAATATAATTTTTTCTACGACAAATGTTCCTATGGAACAGATACATAAATAGAAAACGGCGCTAAATCAGCGCCGTTTTTTTATTCTATAAACTTTAATTTATTTGATATGCGAATAAATATAAGCTTCAAGAGCTTTTAATTCTTCATCAGACATTGCCTGCGTTACCGGCAAGTTGGTTTTCATCACCGCAAACTGACTCGGGTCTACAATTGGTTCTGCGTTTCCTTTTAAGAAAGTAAGCATATCGCCATTTTTATCTTTATAAATTTTGGCAATTTCCTTAACGCTTGGTCCAATTACTTTTTGATCAGGCTGGTGGCATGCAAAGCAGTTTCCAGTTCCTTCAAAAATTTGTTTTCCCAATTCTTCTGGAGTTTTGGCTTTCGCCGATTCTCCTTCAGAGTACGATTCCGTTGTCTGATCTGTTTTTTCAGAACCCTCTTTTTTACAAGAGGCAAAAGCTAAAACAGCAGCTAAAAATACTGCTTTATTCATATTTTAATTTATTATTTCATCGCTTCAAATTTGTAGCCATTAAAAAGTAATTTAGCTACAAGTTGTTTTTCAAGTAAATCTTTATCTCCTTTTTGAAAAGAAAGATTAATTTTTTCTGTATCAGTAAGCGTACCTTTTAAAGGAAAATATTTGTTGTCTGCTGTGATAACTTCGTCTTTAATATTTTTACCCGTATTTGGATTCGCATATCCTGTTTTTGTAGCATACCATCCACCTACTTCTCTGGTTCTTGTTTGTTCCCTATTGTTATTATCTACAACTGTATATATTGAATTTACCATGTACACTAAACTTGGAGGCCAATTAGCCATAAAAGTGATGTTCTTTTTCACCACATCTCCAATTTTTACATAATCCTTTACCATCCCATTTTCTTTTAAAACTTCTTGTTTCTGGTAAATGATTCCGTTTGATACCATTATGTTTAGTGCTGCCATAGCATCCTGCTCCACTTTTAACTGGTCAATTGTTTTTTGATTCGCATCGGCAATTACCTTTTGAATATCAGTTGGAGTACCGTTTATAAATTCCAAAACTCCTTTTTCGTCGATTCCTGCGGCACTGATAAATTTGTATTTGTCATTACAAACACTTGCAACAATAGTTTTTTGAAAACTTAATCCCTGATCTTTACCGTAATCGACCACTTCGTTGGTTTTGCTGTTACTTAAATCAGTAAGAACAGACCAGTAAAGAGTAGATCCATCAAGCATTAAAGCACTTTTTCTCTCAATTGAAAAAACGGGGCGGTTATCCAAAGTCAAGATTTTGTACGTTACTTTTTCTTTGTCGAGAATTGCAACTTCAGTTCCATCGATACTGATTTTGTCTTTTTTAAATTTAATTTCCTGAGCTACAGTCGTTAAGCTAGTAACTAACAAGAAAGAAAGTAATAATTTTTTCATATACTTATAGTTTAGATTTGTTGCGCTAAAGTATATGTTTTTTTGTGAATAATTACTTGTTTAATAATATTGCCGCTTCTTTAGCAAAATAAGTAGAAATAAGATTAGCACCAGCACGTTTGATGCACATTAATTGTTCCATCATAATTTTATCGTGGTCAAGCCAGCCTTTTTCAGATGCTGCTTTAACCATTGCGTATTCTCCAGAAACCTGATAAACGGTTACAGGAACATATACTGTATTTTTTATTTCGCGAACGATATCCAAATAAGCAATTCCTGGTTTTACCATAACCATATCTGCGCCTTCTTCTACGTCTGATAACGCTTCTCTAATTGCTTCGATACGATTAGCGTAATCCATTTGGTATGTTTTTTTGTCTTTTGGAACAACAACATCAGCTTCTTTTGGAGCCGAATCTAAAGCATCTCTAAAAGGTCCGTAAAAAGCAGAAGCATATTTAGCAGAATAACTCATGATGCCAACATTCTGAAATCCGGCAGCATCCAAACCTTCGCGAAGGCGTAAAACGCGTCCGTCCATCATATCACTTGGCGCAACAAAATCGGCACCAGCTTCTGCGTGAGAAACGGCCATTTTTACTAAAGCCTCAACTGTGCTGTCGTTTTCTACATCGCCATTTTTTATAATTCCGTCATGACCATAAATAGAATAAGGGTCTAATGCCACATCTGGCATAACGATCATTTCTGGACATGCTGCTTTTATGGCACGAATAGCCTGCTGCATTAAGCCATTAGAATTCCAAGCTTCTTTTCCAGTATTGTCTTTTAAGTTTTCGTTGACTTTTACATAAATATTAACGGCGCGAATTCCTAAATCATAAAGTTCTTTCACTTCTTCAACCGTTAAATCTATAGATCTTCTGAAAATTCCCGGCATTGACGGAATTTCGACTTTTACATTTTCTCCTTCAGCAATAAACATAGGAAACATAAAATCCGATGGACTTAAGCTGGTTTCGCGTACTAAAGAACGAATGGATTCATTTACTCTTAATCTTCTGCCTCTTTGTAATGGGAACATATAATTTTAGATTTTAGATTTTAGATTTTAGATTTTTCTAGTTGATTTCTCTGATATCAGACTGAAAATCTATTTCTAAAACTGCAGTTGTTTTAATTTTTTTTGAAGTTTATCTCAATTTTTGATGAGTGGCGCAAAGTTAAAGAAAAAGGAACAAATAAGGCGTTTAGCTTGTTGTAGAATGAGTTAATATTATCTAAAAATTTGGATTTTTTATTGTTTAAACCAAAGCATGGTTTTTCAGAATATTCCATCTAAATTTGCTAAATGAAGAAATTTCTCGCTTTATTTTGCTGTCTGCTCTTAACAAGTTGTTTTGAGATAACAGAAAGAATCAAACACCACAGTGACCAAAGTGGTGAATATACATTAATGGTTGATTTTTCCAAGTCGTGGTTCAAAACCAAATCGGCTATTTTTTTGGAAGAAGTTGATGGCGTAAAAATCCCAAACGAACAAGAAATCGCCCAGAAACTGGAAGACTTTAAATCCAAAGCTTCAAAAATTGACGGAATTTCAAATGTAACCACAAAAACAGATTTTGAAAATTACGTTTTCATTATCAAACTCAATTACGCCAATTTGAAAGCATTGAATGCCGTTGTGAACACTATAAACAATCAGCGCGATCAGATTCACTTTAGCGGAAGCGGCAAAACTTTTGAACGAATTGCCTCTTATCCAATTCCGGAAAAAACGGTAAACGATCCGAAGAAAAAGAAAGATCTTGAAGAAGCCAGCATTATTTCGATTTATACTTTCGATAAAGATATTCTGTCGGTAAATAATGCAAACAGTAAAATTTCAACAAATAAAAAGACGGTTTTTTTAAAGCAAAGCATGTATAGTGTTTTAAAGAAATCAACATTAATGAATAATACAATCCAATTAACGCCTTAATTATGAAGCATTTTTACACCTTTATTTTTTTACTCGCCGCCTATTTGACCTTTGGTCAGACAAACAAATATGATTATTTTGTGCAATTCAACGGAAATCAGCTTTCTAAAAAAGTAAGTGTTGCTGAGGTTTTAAATCATCCATTGATAAATAAATACAGCAGTAAAAAACCAGATTTTGATTTTAGTAAATATACTTCGGTTATTCAGCTGGACCAGAAAATTACAATTCACGGAAAATTCTCAGATAGTATTCCGTATTACCAAGTTACAATTCCGATAAAGAATAGGGATGCAGTTACACAATTTTTAGTGAAAGAATACAAAATCAGCGAGAGCAATGATTCTATTGCAGGAATTGAGGATTTTGGAAAATATTCTGTTTTGACGGTAAAAGGTAAAAAGCGATCGATGGTGTGGAATGATAATTATCTGGTTATTTTAGAATTAACAACAACACGTTCTAAAAACTTTTACGATGTTCCGCCGCCAGTTTTAAATGATTCTGTTTATTCTGAAGAAAGCTACGGCGATCCGGTAGAAGTTGTTGAGGCACCAATAGCTATTGAAGCACCTGCAGCGTCAGATGCTGCTGAGGAAGAATATTTGTATGATGGAAATCCGTATGAAGAATATACTTTACAGCAGGCAGAATTGGATCGTGAACTTGCGGTCAAACAAAATGCAATTGTTAAAGAATTATTTGAAAATGGGTTTACTGCGCCAATTTCATCAAAGATAAATGAGTCGGCAGATATTTCATCTTGGTTAGATTACGGGCGCGTATTTTCAAGTTTATATTCTGCATACAATTATCCAATGGCAATATTTGGAGGCTACGATAAATTTTTTCCGATGCAGCAAAACTTTGGGAATTTTGTAAAAGGAATAAATGTTGACTTTTATTTTGACAAGGATAATGCACGTGTTGAAGAGGTTATAGAATACTCTGAAGAAATTGCAGATGTCATGGGCAAGATCACCAATAGAAAAATCAATAAAAACATTTTTAATTATTTCCCAGCGCAGAAGCCTTTGGCTTACGGTTCGTATCACATGAATACAAAAGAAGCGCTTGAAAGTTTTCCTTCGTTAACAGCTGATATATTTCAGAATCCTAAATTTGGGAAAGAAGACATAATGATTGTTACAGATTTAATATCGACAATAGTCGATGAAGAAGCTACTGCAAAGCTTTTTGATGGTGATTTAAGCGCATTTTTATATGGCATGAAAGATGTTGAGGTAATGACCAAAAAATACGGTTACGACGAAAATTATGAAGAAACGATAATGGAAGAAAAAGTGAAAAAATCAATTCCGTTGTTTTCTGTAATATTTACTTCGACGCATCCTACATTTGGAGATAAACTTTTGCAATTGGGTGTTCGTAAAAAACTATTAACACAAAATGGAAATTATTACCAGATTTTTGGAACAGAAGAATACGGCACTATTTTTATCCTAAAAGACAAAGATGTTGTGGTTATTGCCAACACAATGGATTATTTTGATAACGGAACAGGAACTTTTGTTAAAGAAATCAAGAAAGATCTTGGCAAAAACTACATGTCTGGTAAATTAAATATTGCGCAGACTGTAAATAATTTTGGGAAGAATGCAAAAGAATCAGATCTGATACTATTTAATAAAATTGCGGGACAATTTTCTGATATTACAACAGAGTCGCCAAAGAAACTGGTTGATAATAAGCTGAAATTTATCTTTAAACTAAATTCTCATAAATCTGATAAGAACATTATTTTACAGACATTAGATTTAGCCGATGAAATGACTTCGAAATAATTAATCGCTATAAAATTAAAAGCCCGAAAAATCTAATTTTCGGGCTTTTTTATATCTCAAAATGAATTTTTTATGTAATGGATGCTTTGTAAATATCTTTAATGGTTGTGCCAAGTACGGTATTAAAGTCATCATCTGACTGTCCAATAGAAAGTCCTTCGGATAATGCTCTTGAGAAACTGGCAATTAATCCTTTGTTTTGAGCTAGTTTTTCATTGGCTTCTTCTCTCGAATAACCTCCAGACAATGCAACAACACGCACAATATGAGGATTAGAAATTAATCCACTGTAAAAATTAGCTTTTGTTGGAATAGAAAGTTTCAACATTACTTTTACATCTTTGTCTAATGCGTTAAGCTGTTTGGTGATTTCATCTTTTAGAATTTGTTCTGATTTTTCTTTGTCGGCGCTGTAAATATCAATTTCGGGTTCAATTATTGGAATCAATCCTTTATTAAAGATTTGTAAACCTACTCTAAACTGCTGTTCAATAACATCGCGTATTCCGTCGGGATTTGCTTCTTTAATTACCGAACGCATTTTGGTTCCAAAGATATTTCGTTCTACTGCTCTTGTCAATAAATCATCTAAATTCGGAATAGGTTTCATCAATTGTACGCCGCTGGCCACATCAGCAAGTCCTTTGTCTACTTTTAAAAACGGAACTATATTTTTTTTCTCCCACAAATAATCAGCTGTCCATTGACCGTCAATTTTACGGTCCATGGTGTTTTCAAACAAAATAGCGCCGAGGATATATTCACTGCCAAATGCTGGACTTTTAATTATTCGAGTTCTCATTTCGTGGACAAGCGTATACATTTCTTCGTCATTGGAGAAGCTGTTTTCTAGAACGCCATAAAGCGATAATGCTTTTGGTGTACTGCCGCCGCTTTGATCTAATGCTGCAATGAATCCTTTGCCAATATGCATCCGATTTAATTGATCCTTGTTTATATTTTCCATAATAATGCATTTAGTTTTACAAATACCTGTAATTTACGCATTTTTTTGATGCTTAATACTTTGCAATTTAAAGATTTCTCAAATTCCAATCTTTTCATTCACTTTATCATAAACCTCTTTTACTTTCTTTGGAGGATCAAATCGATATCCAATAGAAATTTTAAAGGTCGAAATATTGTCATTGAGTCTCGCTTCTACGTTATCATCTTGGGCAAAACTTATCGAATTAAGGCTCATATAGCCAAAGAAACGATCTTTATTGTAGGCAATTTTCAAATTAAGATCTAATTCGTACAAAGCAGAGGTGTCACCATCCATAGTATTAATGCCGGCTCCCAAACCTATTCCGGCGCCAATTAAAACACGGTCACTAATTACAAAATTATAAAAATAGGAGGGCGCCAAAGTAAAAACATACAAGTCTCCAGGAGAAGAGTCGGGAGTGTTTAAATCCAGATTGGTGTAATAAAATGTGAAGGTTGGAATAAAACTTCCAGAGCTTTTGGTCTGCCATTCGTTTTGGCTGACCAAGGTTTTAAAAGAAAATTTATCATTAAAAATATAAGCTGTCGTCCCGCCAATTTTAGTAGTTCGCATATTTGGGAGCTGTGCAGTTATATGATCATCGCTGATATAAAACCCTTTTTGGTTGATAAAAGTAAAAGACTGCATCCATTTTTTATAATAAAAACGGGTGTTGAAATTAAAGTTTTTAGAATGTGAATCGCCTTTATTACCGCTCAGAAATTTTGGAGCAAAACCAATCGTAACATCAATGATTTTATAATTCAAATTAAAACCAATCTGCTCTCTTCGGTTAGGAATAAGATCTAAATAAATTTTTGGATCCTGATTATCTGAAGTAATCTGAAAATTATTGGAAGTATCTAAATAATAAACGCTGGCAGTGATTTTATCATTATAAGATTTAAAATATGGATTCTGCAGGGAATCGTTTTGGGCGAAACATCCAAAAATGCTAGTGAAGAATATGGCGTAAATGAGTTTCAAGGTCATGTCGTATTTAAAAAATGCTTCGGAGAAGCAAAATATTTCTAGAAATTGTAATAATCGAATAAGACTTGAAGCTCCATAGGAGCGACATATATTTAAACATCTTCAAAGAGATATTCATTTCTAAAATCAATGTTGAACAATTTTAAAAATCCCATATATTCTTCTTTGAATGTTTTGGTTTTATGATGCTCTTCTTGATTTTCAATATATTTAATGACATTCGTTAATTGCGAATGTCCATACGAAAAAGCGCCAAAACCTGTCTGCCATTCAAATTTTCCATTTATCCATTTTTGTTCATTAATAAATTTAGATGAACTTGATTTAATATCTCTAACTAAATCTGATAATGGAATATTTGGTTTTATTCCAACTAAGATATGAATATGATCTGGCATTCCGTTAATAGCAATCAGTTTTTGTTTCTGATTGGTAATAATTCCTGTAATGTATTTATATATTTCATCTTTCCATTTTTTGGAAATTAAATTTTGTCTTCCTTTTACAGCAAAAACAATTTGTACATATAACTGAGAGTAAGTGTTTGCCATGTTTTAAATTAAAATTACTAATTGGTAAAGTTAACCAATAAATTTAATTTTGTAGGATAAGTATTGTATAGTTTGAACTATGTGTAGCTCTATGGCTTTGCTTTATGGGTGTAATTTGTTAGAAATATGTCGCCCCTCTGGGGCTTTATATTGGGCGCGAACAATTTGCTCTATAAATATTAGGCTTCTCCGAAGCTTTGAGGAAAAATGCATTGGTATGTTTGATAATGGGGTAATCTTGCTATAAATATTTTGTCTCTCTCTGATTCCTGTAAATAAAAAATGCTCCATTGGAGCATTATGTTTATAGACATTCAGATAAGAGCCTACACTTGAGCGAGATATCAAATACAAATCATTCAATAAAAATTATATCCATTCACGCGGATTTGCTAGTACATTTATCAACTTCTCTTCCTCGCTTCCCGCTTCTGGATGATGATCGTAAACCCACTGCACATGCGGAGGCAAACTCATCAAAATACTTTCAATTCTTCCGTTGGTTTTTAATCCGAATAAAGTCCCTTTATCGTGCACTAGATTAAACTCTACATAACGACCGCGACGGATTTCCTGCCAGTTTCTATTTTCTGGAGTATATTCTAAATTTTTTCTTTTTTCCACAATCGGAACATAAGCTTCAAGGAAACTATTACCGACTTCGGTTACAAAATCGTACCAGTTTTCCATTGACATTTGCTCATTTGCTTTGCAATAATCAAAGAACAAACCACCAAGTCCGCGAGCTTCATGACGGTGCGCATTCCAAAAATACGAATCGCATTGTTTTTTATATTTTGGATAAAACTCTGGGTTATGTTTGTCGCAAGCTGTTTTACACGTTTGATGAAAATGTATGGCATCTTCTTCAAACAAATAATAAGGCGTTAAATCCTGTCCGCCACCAAACCATTGTTCGATAACTTTTCCAGACTCGTCATACATTTCAAAATATCGCCAATTGGCGTGCACGGTAGGAACCATAGGGCTTTTCGGGTGAATTACTAAGCTTAATCCACAGGCAAAGAAATCGGCTTCTCCAACGCCAAACATTTTCTGCATCGTTTCTGGAAGTTTTCCATGAACGGCTGAAATGTTGACACCACCTTTTTCGAAAACATTTCCGTTTTCAATAACGCGCGTTCTTCCGCCTCCGCCTTCTGGACGTTTCCAAAGATCTTCACGGAATTTTGCAGTTCCGTCAATAGCTTCTAAACCAGTACAGATTTGATCTTGTAATTGTTGTATGTATGCGTAAAATTTATCTTTCATGATTTTGTGTATTCTGATTTAAGAAGTCCAAAATAAACGGTGTTTTGCAATTGCCCATCGCCGTTTCTAAATTCGTCTCTTAAAATTCCTTCTTGTTTAAAATTATGTTTCAACGCGATTTTTTGACTTGCCAGATTAATTTCAGAAGTGCAGATGAAAACCTTATTCATTTTCAATTCGTTGAAACAAAATTCAAGTGCATCTGAAACCATTTTTGAGGTAATTCCTTTTCCTTGAAAATCTTCGTCGATAAAATAACCCAATTCACATTTCGAAATACGATAATCGATAGTTTTTACACACAGATAACCAATAAGGTTATTGGTTTCAGTTTCTCTTGCGTAAAAATAATATCCTTCGCTATTTTTTTCTTTGTCTCTACTAACCGATATAAAGTTTTCGGCATTTTTTGGTGAGTCAGAATTAGCCAGTGTGACAGGGAAAGTGTGTCCAATATGATTTCTATTCTTATCAATTAATTTATAAAATTCTTCGGGAAGAATATTTTCAATTCGGTCTATTTTCCAATCTGTAAAACTCATTTTTATTTGTCTTTTAGAGAAGTAATTTTCGAATTTATCCCAAAAGAAAAAACCTTGCTTTCTTGTTGGATGTATTGATAAATGGCAAGTGATTTTCCTAAGAAATCAAATTGTTTTTCCTGAGATAAACTCACCAGAATATCTGCAAATTGCTCTTGTTGGTTCCAGTCTAAATGACATCGCTGTAACAAAATAATCAACTCTTCTTCAGGAATTTCAATTGTTCTTTCTAGACTTAATCCAAAACTTTTTAATTGCTCATCGATCAGACTTGTATCTTCAGCATTCCAAAACTTTGGAACAAAAACCAAAGCGTGCAAAGTCTTTAGAGTATTCTCTATTCTAATGCTTTCTTCGTCTCTTAAACCTTTGTTTAGCATTTTTTGAGTGGTTGGTTGTCGGTTTATGGTTGATAGTATTTTTATCCAACCACTATCAGCCATAAACGATCAACTATTATTGCCCGTATTCCTTCACTGCGTCAATAAACGCTTTTGCGTGATCTACAGGGATATTTGGTAAAATTCCGTGACCTAAATTTACGATATATTTATCTTTTCCGAACTCATCGATCATTTCATGAACCATTTTCTTGATAGTTGGAATTGGAGAAAGCAATCTTGACGGATCAAAGTTTCCTTGTAAAGTAATATTTCCTCCAGACAAATAACGAGCATTTCTAGCCGAACAAGTCCAGTCAACTCCTAATGCAGAAGCTTTACTTTTACCCATTTCGCCAAGAGCAAACCAACATCCTTTTCCGAAAACAATAACTGGTGTAATATCTGCTAAAGCATCAACGATCTGGTTGATGTATTTCCATGAAAATTCCTGATAATCAACAGGAGAAAGCATTCCTCCCCAAGAATCAAAAATCTGAACAGCATTTACTCCCGATTTTACTTTTTCTTTTAAATATAAAATAGTCGTATCGGTGATTTTTTGCAATAAAGTATGTGCTGCAGCTGGGTTTGAGAAACAGAATCCTTTTGCAGTATCAAAACTTTTAGAACCTTTTCCTTCAACAGCATAACAGAAAATGGTCCAAGGTGAACCAGCGAAACCAATTAAGGGCACTTCGTCGTTTAGCATTTCCTTAGTCAATTTCACAGCGTCAAAAACGTAGCCTAAAGTTTCATTTACATCTGGAACATACACTTTGTGAACATCTGCCAAAGAACGAATCGGATTTGGAATTATTGGTCCCAAATTATCTTTCAGTTCAACATGAATTCCCATTGCGCGCGGTACTACTAAAATATCCGAAAATAAAATGGCAGCATCTGGAGCAATTCTGCGAATTGGCTGCACAGTAATTTCAGCTGCTAATTCTGGAGTTTCACAACGTGTAAAAAAATCATATTTATCACGAAGTTCTCTGAATTCAGGTAAATATCTTCCTGCTTGACGCATCATCCATACCGGCGGGCGCTGAACAGTTTCTCCTTTTAATGCTCTTAAAAATAGGTCGTTTTTTAACATTTTTTTCTTGCTTTAGGCTTTAAGCTTTAGGCTTTAAGCGGTGTTTGTCTATCTTTTTTGCTTAAGGCTTACTGCCTAAAGCTTATAGCTTTAATTTATTTATATTCGTGAATGACATCTTCGATTACATCTTCAATTGTGGGCTGATCTGCAACGATGATATTCTTTGTTATTTTTGATAAAGCTTCTGCCGTTGTATCGCCAATGCAGAAACAGATTTGTTTATGGATGGTATTATGTTTCAGATAACTTTTAACTCCAGATGGACTAAAAAATAAAATCGCTTCAGGATTTGCTTTTATTTTCTGAGGTTGAAGCGTAGTTTCGTAAACTTGAATTTCATTGAATTTAATTCCGTTTTGTTTGAAAGCTTCTGGCAAAGTGTCTCTTCTAAGATTTCCGCTAAAAAAAGTATAACTTTCATTTCCGTAAATCAAAGTGATAATTTCGGCTAAATCTGCTGCGTAACCTGTGTAAGCTACTACATTAAAGCCATTATCGCTTAAAAGCGTTTTGGTTTTAAGTCCGACACAATACACATTTTTTTTCTTTAACTGCTCTGAATCGGGATGAGATAAAACGCTATGAACAGCATTCTGACTCGTGAAAATCAGACTTTCGTTGAGGTCTTTTAATTCGAAAGGTTTGTTTTCGGTTTTAATGAAATCGGCTTCGATTAATTCGACTCCATATTTCATCAGCTCTTGTTTATGAAGAGGAGATAATATTTTAGTGGATAGTATCTGAATTGGATTTGCCATTATTTTTTCAGCGATTCTTTAATCTGTTTCATTAATTCTGTTCCTCCATTATTCAAAATTTCCTGAGCAGAGTTGAAACCTAATTTTTTCCATTCTGAAATATCAACCGTTTTGTTGATTTCCAGTTTTTGTTTTCCGTCAATAGAAAGTAAAACACCTTGAAAATGTAAAGTATCTTCGTCTTCATTATATGTAACTAAAGCTCCAATTGGGGCAGTACATCCACCTTCAAGCGTTCTCAAAAACTGACGCTCGATATACGTACAGATTTCAGTTTCGATATCATTTAACTGCGAAAGGGCATCTAATGTATAATTGTCATTTTCCATTCCCACGACAAGCATTGCGCCTTGTGCTGGTGCCGGAATCATCCAATCTAAGTTGATGTAATTTTCAGGCTTTAAATTGATGCGCTCTAAACCTGCAGCAGCAAAAACAGCTCCGTCCCAATTATTGTCCTGAAGTTTTTGCATACGCGTATTAACGTTTCCGCGTAAATCGACTACAGTATGATTGGGGTATTTGTTGAACCATTGTGCCTGGCGACGCAAACTTCCTGTTGCAATGGTACTTGGATTTGTAAAATCAGGATTTCCTTTATGAACTAAAATATCCAGAACATTGGCTCTTGGTAAAACAGCACCTTGAACGATACCTTTTGGTAAAGCCGTTGGAACATCTTTCATAGAATGTACAGCAATATCAACATCGCCATTGATCATAGCTATGTCTAAGGTTTTTGTAAAAATTCCTGTAATTCCTAATTCATAAAGCGGTTTATCCAGAATAATATCGCCTTGAGATTTTACAGCAACAATTGAGGTTTTATACCCCAAATCGTTTAATTTCTTTTCGACAGTATGTGCCTGCCAAAGTGCTAATTCGCTGTCACGAGTTCCAATTCTGATTGTTTTTTCAGCCATTTTGTTGAATTTCACCATATAAGTTATTTAAGAAATTTAAGCAGTTATGGTTGAAAAAATTAACCGTTTGCTATTATATGAACTTATATAACTTATCTGGTTTAAAATTTTATTTAAGATGCTTTTATTTTGAAGACTTTTTCGATCCATTCGATGCTTTCATCAACCATAGTATCGTCGTCTTTTAAATGATTTGCGAAATGAGTAGTGATTTTTTGAATGATTCTGTTGCTGATAATTTCAGCTTGCGCTTCATTAAAATCAGCGATTTTTTTACTTTGGAAATCCAATTCAGAAGCTTTGATCGCGTTCAATTTGTCTTTTAAAGCATTGATGGTCGGCGCAAATTTTCGGCCTTTCATCCAAACCACAAATTCTTCTTTGATTTCTTCGATGATTGCTTCAGCTGCTGGAATGTGTAATTTTCTGTTTTCCAATGTTTCATCTGTCAATTGCGACAAATAATCCATGTGAATTAAAGTTACGCCTTCTAATTCCTCCACGTTTTCGTTAACGTTTTTCGGAATCGACAAATCCAGAATCAATAGCGGTTTTTTAAGATTTAAAATTGCTTTGTCAACTGTTGGGTTTTGAGCACCAGTTGCTACAACAACAACGTCTGCCTTTTGAAGTTCTAAATGTAATTCAGAATAATCTTTAACAATCAAATTTAGTTTTCCAGCTAGTTTCTCAGCTTTATCTTTAGTACGGTTGATTAAAGTAATATGCTCGTTTTTAGTATGTTTTACTAAATTCTCGCAAGTATTTCTTCCAATTTTTCCTGTTCCGAAAAGTAAAATATTTTTGTTGCTGATATCCTCAACATTTTTAAGAATGTATTGAACAGATGCAAAAGAAACAGAAGTTGCGCCAGAGCTAATTTCGGTTTCAGTTTTAATTCTTTTACTTGCCTGAATCACCGCGTTAACCAATCTTTCCATAAAAGCATTGGCTAAGCCCATTGATTTTGAATGGATAAAAGAAGTTTTGATTTGAGATATAATTTCAAAATCACCTAAGATCTGACTGTCTAAACCAGTTCCTACACGAAATAAATGGTTGATTGCTTCTTGGTTTTTATAAACGAAACCAACTTTTTGAAAAGCGTCAACAGAACCGTTGCTGTTGTCGCATATAAGTTTGATTAATTGAAATGGATGTTCTGCAAAACCATAAATTTCGGTTCTGTTGCAGGTTGAAGTGACAATTAAACTTTCTATTCCTTCAGTTTTAGCTTGTTCCAGCAAACGCGTTTTCGCTACTGCATCCAAACTAAATTGACCTCTAACCTCAGCATCAGCTTTTTTATAACTCAGACCAACTGAGTAAAAATAAAGGTGTTTCGGTACGTTATTGTTTTCCATAAATTCACTTTCATAAAAGTGCAACAAAATTATTACTATACTATTGATAAAAGTAACGCTGAAAGTACTTTTTGTATCGCTGCATGATTTTTTGAATCTAAACGTCTGTTTTTATGCAAAAAGCAGTACTTTTGTAGCAAAATCAAGTCGTTTGAAACTATTTGTTTAGAGTCATTCTAAATAACATTTTCACTGCTGGTTGATTTTAGTCCAAAAAAAATATCGCTATGAGTTCTCAAGAAGTTATAAAAATTGAAGACGACTTTACGCTGATTCGTTTTCAAAACGATGGTTCTGAGCCTTTTTATGCACAGCACGAAATAGGTACCGGCCTGATACAGTTTCACTTCGGGATAAAAGGCAATGCCAAATTTTTATTCAATCAGGGCAATTATGCTTTAGAATTGAAAGAAGAAAAATCGCTGCTTTTATATAATCCGCAGAAAGAATTGCCGCTTAATTTAGAATTGGCCCCAAACTCGTGGGTGATTTCTGTAATTGTTTCCATTAAAAAATTTCATGCGTTATTTTCTGCAGAAGCCGATTATATTACTTTTTTAAGTCCTGATAATAAGGATAAAAAGTATTATAACGAAGGAAATATCAGTCCATCGATGGCTATTGTTTTGAGTCAGCTGTTTCATTATAATCTTCATCCATCGATAAAAAACCTTTATTATAAAGGAAAAGGATATGAACTGTTGAGTTTGTATTTCAATAGAACCGAAGATCCAAACGCAGAACAATGTCCGTTTTTAATTGATGAAGATAACGTGTTAAAAATTCGAAGAGCCAAAGAAATCATCATCGCCAATATGGCCGAACCTCCGGGATTACAAGAGCTGGCAGATGAAATTGGTTTAAATTTGAAGAAACTCAAAATGGGTTTCAAACAAATTTACGGCGACACGGTTTACGGTTTCCTTTTCGATTACAAAATGGATTTCGCCCGAAAACTTTTAGACAGCGGTTCTTACAATGTAAATGAAGTTGGGCTGAAAATTGGTTATAGCACGGGAAGTCATTTCATCGCGGCATTTAAGAAAAAGTTTGCCACAACTCCAAAAAAATATTTGATGTCGATTAATGCGAATGTTTAAGGATACTGTAAAACCAGAGATCTAAAATCAAACGTTCCTACGGAACGTTATACTGTGTAGACATTTGAAGTTACCAACGAAATGTTCCAACGGAACATAAAAATGATGAATCTTTGGTGAAAATGTTCCGATAGGAACATCTCGTTGGTAGAAAAAAAAATTAAATGTTTTTTGCGTTCCATAGGAACGATTGATTTAAGAGAATCAATTTTATAAATAAGAACATAATTAAAAAGTAATAATTATCATATTTCTAGAAAGCAGCAAGTTCTACTTTTGACGAAATTTTTTAAAAACAAATACAATGCTTAAAGCCTAAAGCTTAAAGCCTAAAGCAAAAAAACAATAATGAAAGGCGTATTATTAGTAAACTTAGGATCTCCAGAAAGTCCAACACCAAAAGACGTAAAACCTTATTTAGATGAATTTTTAATGGATAAATACGTGATTGACGTTCCGTATTTATTAAGAGCATTATTAGTTCGTGGAATTATTTTAAGAAAAAGACCAGAAGAATCAGCGCATGCTTACGCGAAAATTTGGTGGGAGGAAGGTTCTCCGTTAGTAGTTCTTTCTGAAAGAATGCAGAAAAAAGTACAGCCTTTGGTAAATGTTCCGGTTGCGTTAGCAATGCGCTACGGAAGCATGACAATCGAAAAAGGACTTCAGGAATTGCATGATAAAGGTGTAGATGAAGTAATGCTTTTTCCTCTATATCCGCAATATGCAATGGCTTCGACTTTGACGATTTTAGTAAAAGCAGAAGAAATTCGTAAAAAGAAATTTCCAAACATGAAATTTACGGATGTTCCGGCATTTTACAACAAACCAGATTATATCAAAAATTTAGCCGATTCAATTCAAAAACATTTAGTTGGTTTTGATTATGATCATTTGTTGTTTTCTTACCACGGAATTCCAGAGCGTCATATTCGCAAAACAGATGTAACTAAATCACATTGTAAAATTGACGGTTCTTGTTGTAACACGCCTTCTGCGGCGCACGATTTTTGCTACCGTCACCAATGTTATGAAACAACAAAACAAGTTGTAAAATTATTGGGACTTCCAGAAGATAAATACAGTCTGACTTTTCAATCGCGTTTAGCAGGTGACAAATGGTTAGAGCCTTATACGGATGTTGAAATTGATAATATGCCGGCTAAAGGAATCAAGAAATTAGCTGTTGTAACACCAGCTTTCGTTTCAGACTGTTTAGAAACTTTGGAAGAAATCGCAATGCGCGCCAAAGAAGATTTTGAAGCCAAAGGAGGAGAAGAATTCTTGGCAATTCCGTGTTTGAATGATGATGACGAATGGTGCCAGACAGTTTCTAATTGGATTAATGATTGGGCTATATAAATTTTTGTTTCAGGTTTCAGGTTTCAAGTTATGCTCAACTTTGAGAAATAACCTGAAACCTGAAACCTGAAACCTGAAACTAAATATTAATGGAGTACTATAACTACTTAAAATCACTGCATCTTATATTTGTGATCACCTGGTTTGCAGGTTTGTTTTATATTGTGCGTTTGTTTGTGTATCAAATAGAAGCCAACGAAAAACCTTCGCCGGAAAAAGAGATTTTACAGGCGCAATACAAAATAATGGCCTACCGTTTGTGGTATATTATTACATGGCCGTCGGCGGTTTTGGCTAGTATTTTTGCTTTTTGGATGCTGTTTTTTACAGATGCAGGTCATGTATGGATGAAAATGCCATGGATGCACGTAAAATTATGCTTCGTTTTCCTTTTGTATTTATATCACGGAAAATGCCATCAGATATTTAAACAATTGCAAAACGATGAGGTAAAATATACCAATAATTTTATGCGTTTGTGGAATGAAGGCGCAACGATTATTTTGTTTGCCGTTGTTTTTTTAGTAGTTTTAAAAAGTGCCATCAACTGGATTTTCGGCGTAATCGGAATTATTTTATTCTCCGTTTTAATTATGTTAGGATTTCGATTTTATAAGAGAATTAGAGAAAAAAAATAGTTTTTTTAGTTTCAGGTTTCAAGTTTCAAGTTGTCAAATGCAACGTAACCTGAAACTTGAAACCTGAAACAAATAAAACAAAAACAGATGCAGAACTTCAAAATGTCAATGCTTTCCCTTCGTACCAGGATTTTCCTGTCGATGATTGTATTGATTGTTGTAGCATCTTTTTTATTGGCTTCGATTTCGATTATTCAGTTTAAAACGGAGGCCAAAGAATATCATCAGGAACGTTTAGAACGTAAAGAAAATGCGGTAAAAGAGCACATCAATTACGTTCTCGCGACTACAACTTATCCGCTGAAAACGGGAAATTTAGATTTAATTTTTAAAGATAAAATCCACGAATTAGCACAGATTCATAAAATCGAAATCAATATTTACAGTCTTGACGGGAAACTTTTAAAATCTTCAAAAGAATCTTTTGCTGTTGATAAAATTGCGCCTCCAATTCCCGAATATATTCTGAAATTAGTTCGTTCTTCGATAGAAAAACGTTTTGTTGATATTAAAACCATCGACGGAGTTAAAAACAGATCATCCTACAGTTTAATAAAAGATGAAAAATTTAAACCACTCGGAATCCTGAATCTTCCTTATTTAGAAGACGATGGTTATTATGATAACGAATTGAATACTTTCTTAATTCGTCTAAGCCAAGTTTATTCTTTTATGCTGATTGTGGCTTTTGCATTGGCGTATTTCCTTTCAACATACATCACAAAATCGCTAAAAACCATTTCTGACAGATTGGAAGAAACCAATTTAGATCAGAAAAACGAAAAAATTGTTTTAGAAGCCAATAGTAAAGAAGTCAACTTCCTGATTAAAGCGTATAACGGAATGGTCGACAAACTCGAAACGAGTGCGATTAAACTTGCCCAAAGTGAACGTGAAGAAGCCTGGCGCGAAATGGCGAAACAAGTCGCGCACGAAATCAAGAATCCGCTTACGCCGATGCGATTGACAGTTCAGAGTTTCCAAAGAAAATTTGATCCAAATGATCCTGATGTAAAGCAAAAGATGAATGATTACTCTGAAACTTTAATTCAGCAGATTGATACGATGACGGCGGTGGCTTCTGCGTTTTCGAACTTTGCTTCGATGCCAGCACAGCAAAACGAAACTCTGAATGTGGTTGAGGTTGTCGAATTGGCTTTGGATATTTTCAACGAAGATTATATTGTTTTTGAAAAAGACGAAGAAGAGATCATCTCAAAAATGGACCGTACGCAGTTGATTCGTGTGATTACCAATTTGGTTAAAAACGCAACTCAGGCCATTCCCGAAAGTCAGTTTCAAAAATCAATTGTCGTTACGGTAAAGAGGCGAAATAATAATGTTGAGATTGCTGTAAAAGACAACGGAATCGGAATCCAGAAACAAGATATCGGCCGAATCTTCGAACCAAAATTTACGACCAAAACCAGTGGTATGGGACTTGGACTCGGAATTATCAAAAACATTATCGAAAATTACAAAGGAACAATTACCTTTGAGTCAACTTACGGAAAAGGAACCACATTTAGAGTTTCCTTGCCCATTACTAACTCTTAAACTAATCGTCATGGACTACGAAAATATCTTAATTTCTATTGAAGAAAAAATCGCAACGATCACAATTAACAGACCAACAAAACTGAATGCTTTAAACAAAGCAACTATCAGTGATTTGAGCAAAGCAGTTAAATTATTAAGTAAAAATGACGATGTTCGTGTAATTGTCTTAACCGGAAGCGGTGAAAAAGCCTTTGTGGCCGGAGCCGATATTTCTGAATTTGCAAATTATACCATTGTCGAAGGCGCGCAATTAGCAGCTGAAGGACAGGAATCTTTATTCGATTTTATTGAGAATTTGAAAAAACCAGTTATTGCAGCTGTTAACGGTTTTGCTTTAGGCGGTGGATTAGAGTTAGCAATGGCTTGTCATTTTAGAGTGGCTTCAGACAATGCGAAAATGGGATTACCAGAAGTAACTTTAGGATTGATTCCAGGTTATGGAGGAACGCAGCGTTTACCTCAATTAGTGGGTAAAGGCCGTGCAATGGAAATGATCATGACGGCGGCAATGATTTCCGCAGAAGAAGCCAAACAATATGGTTTAGTGAATCATGTAGTGCCTCAGGCTGAACTATTGTCATTTACAAACGTGATTGCTCATAAAATCATTAAAAATGCTCCTTTTGCAATCAGTAAAGCGATAAAAGCAATTAATGCCAACTTTGAAGACGGTAAAAACGGATTTGATACTGAAATAAAATCGTTCGGAAAGTGCTTCGGAACTCAGGATTTTAAAGAAGGAACAACAGCATTTTTAGAAAAACGTAAAGCTGAATTTACAGGGAAATAAAGTTTATACCACAGAGTTACACAAAGATTCCGCAAAGTTACACAAAGCTTTGCATTAATGTTTTTTCTTTGTGACTCTCTGTGAAATCTTTGTGTAACTCTGTGGTAAAACAACACAAAGCTGTTCAAAGTAATTAAAAAACTCAGTTACTTAGGAACTTAGTCCCGAAGCTTCTGGATAGCAACTAATAAATAAAAATCATGTCCTACGAACCTATATTTGCCCTTTTTTGTGAACGAGTTAAAGAAAGTATTCAAGCCGGAACTTTCGCAAAATTGACTTTGGCCAAAACAATCGGCGATACCGAAATCAAAAACATCTATTTCAGACTAGTTTTAAATGAAGACAATACGTTTTCGATTTCACTAACAACGCGTTACAAAACAGAAGAAATTGAAAGCATTCATACTTTAGATGAAGCTTTGTTGGTTTTAGGAACGTATATTAAAAATCCGTTTTTGACCGCACTTTTGTTTACCACAGATAATGATATAACTTTTAAAGTAAACAAGAAAAATGCAGGAAGTATTATCGAACAGCCGGCAACGTTTAAAAATGCATCTCCAGTAATGTTGGAAATGATTGAAAAAGGGATAGTTTAGAGCTTTTTATTCAATTAAATAAAATTTTAACCGTAAATTCTAAATAGATTTTACGGTTTTTTTTTTGGCTTTTTTTAATACTATTTAATTTTTTAGGGATATATAAAATTAAAAGGCAACAATATTTTTGCAAAAAATATAATCTGTTGAAGTTTCTTTAGATACAGATTTTTACAATAGATTGAATAATGCTGACGTAGTTTCTCTTTATCTTTTAAAAGGAAAATTAAATATTCAGTGGATTGTTGTTGATTATAAGAGAGAGAGAAAACTTAAAGAATATTAGATTTTAAAGATGGAGAACAAAACAGCTTCTGATTGTAGTGCAGAAACATATAATAAATTAAAAAAGGCGCATTTAACAGCTAAATTATTAAACTACATAAGTGTAGCTATTGTAGTTTGGATTTGTAAATTCCCTAAACCGTATGAGTATGTTTTAATTGCATCTCTAGCAATGCCAATTGTTGGAATTATAGTTATTAGATATTGGAAAGGGTTAATTAAAATAGAACTGAAGCGCAATAGTATCAATCCTAATTTACTTCCGGTTTTCTTACCAGGTATTATTTATGCCTGTCGAGTAAAGTTTGATTTTTGTATTAATGAATACTCAAATGTTTGGCTTCTGGTAGGAATTCTTACTCTTGCCTTTTCCACATTTTTTTTGGTCAATAAGAGATTTTTAGAAATAGATAACACGTATCAAGGAATGCTTCGCATTCTTATTTTTTCATTTGTCTATAGTTATGGTGCTGTAATAGGTATCAATTGTGCTTTTGATAAGTCTAAACCTGAGATATTTAAATCAGTAGTTCATTATAAACGTGTTAATAATGTAGGTGTTAAATCATATGAAATAGAAGTTTCATCTTGGAAAAAAGATTCAAAAATCCAAAAATTATCTATAGATAAAGCTCTATACGATCAACTTCCAGTAGGAGGAAATGTTTCAATTTATGTATTTAAGGGAATATTTAATATTCCTTGGGTTGAAGCTGATTATGCGCAATAAAATAGACAAGAAAGATGAAAGTTTATAAAACACACATTGGTTTCAAGATATTTGGTTTGCTTTTTTCTTTACCGCTAATTATAGTTTGCAGTGGTATTTTATTAGTTCCTTTTGTTCCTGTTCCTGAGAATACGATTATGGCTGAAATGCAAAATTCCTGGCCTCCTCTAGGGTATTTGTTTTATTTAATACCAATATGTCTTTTGATAATAGTTCTTTTAGCTTTTATGATATTGATTGCCACTTTCAGAAAGAAAGCAATAATAACAGAAAGTTCTGCTATTGTGACTAATGTTTTTATCACTAAAGAAATAGAGTTTAAGGAAGTCGAATATGTGTATGTTGAATTTTTTAATCTATGTTTTGAAATAAAAAATAAAAAGAAAATATGTTTAAATTTAATCGGATTAAAAAGCCTTGATTTAGAAGAGAATTTGTATGAAAAACTTAAAAAATATCGTAAATTTTAAAATAAGTTTGAATTTTCTAAACCAGCTTCACAAACAAATTAGAAGCAATTTTATTCGAAATAGATAATTCCCTTCCATCAACTTTAATCTTAACAGATAAATCGAAAGACTCTTTGGATAGAAATTCAATTTTAGAACCCAAAGCTATTTCTTGTTTGTCCAGATATTTTAGGAATTCTGATGAGGTGTCTTTTACACCAACACAAACTCCAATTTGATTTTCTGTCAATTCAGAAAGTAAATGCTTTTCAATCTTAATAATTCGGCCGTTTGCATCGGGAATTGGGTCGCCGTGAGGATCTTCTGTCGGATTTCCCAAAAAGTCATCTAAACGGTTAATTAACTGTTCCGATTTGATGTGTTCTAACTGCTCTGCAATATCGTGAACTTCATCCCAACTGAAATTTAATTTCTCTACCAAAAAAACTTCCCATAAACGATGTTTTCTCACAATCATTTTAGCAGCCAGTTTTCCATTTTCGGTTAGAGAAACTCCCTGATATTTTTTATAATTGACTAAATCTTTTTCTGCCAGCTTTTTAAGCATATCCGTTACAGAAGAAGCTTTTGTCTCCATGATTTCTGCAATAGCATTTGTGCTTACTTCAGTTTCCAAAGCAGCGGTTAGATGGTATATAGATTTTAAATAGTTTTCTTCTGAAAAGGTCATTCTTCTTTAGGTTCTAAGGTTCTAAGATGCTGAGATTGTAAGTTTTCTTTTTGAGGCTTAGTAAAAACCTTAGAATCTTAGAACCTTAGCATCTTAGCGACTTCATTTAACAATCAACAAAGGTATTGAAATTTTATGTCTCAATTTATCTACCGTTGTGCCAAAAAGAATATCTTTCAATCCAGTGTGGCCGTGGGTTCCCATGACTAAGATGTCAAAGTTGCCTTCATTTATAATTTTCGGAATTACTTTGTTTGGTTTTCCAAAACCGAGTTCAGTTTTTATTCTGAAGCCTTTTTCAGAAAGCATGTCTTTGTACTGCAATAATAACTTCTCATCTATAGTAGTTTCATGATCATGAACATGAACACCATACATTAAAGCTCCGACAGTTTCTACTATGTGAATAAGGGTATATTCGGTGTCAATGCCGCCCAATTCAAAGGCTTTATTTAAAGCAGCTTCGTCAGCGGTAGAAAAATCTACAGAAACAGCTATGTTTTTAATACTTTGCGTTTCTCTAGGAGAAAAGTGAAGTTTGAGATTATGCGGCGAGTGATTTACAGCTTTGTTTTTTGCTTTGGTAATAAAAGGTTTAAAAACAATATATAACAACAACGCTGAAAATCCGAAAGCAAGCGGTACTACAGTTACCCAAAGAATTATGGGATGATTCGAACTTTCTAGCCACGAGGTAATTTCGTCATAAACCAATTTTGCGTTTAAAGACACAATTATAGTCGCAATAATCCAAGAAACCACCTGAGTAAGTTTGGATATATGAAAACCATTCATTTTCGATTTGTCGCTTACAAAATGGATTAAAGGTATAATAGCAAATCCTAATTGCAGACTTAGAATAACTTGACTTAAAATCAAAAGTTTTCCAGTTACACTTTCGCCATAAATTAGAATTACAATTACAGCAGGAATAATAGCAATTAAACGGGTAATAATTCGGCGTACCCAAGGCTGAATTCTAAAATGCAGATAACCTTCCATTACAATTTGTCCGGCAAGAGTTCCTGTTACTGTAGAACTTTGTCCAGCGGCAATAAGTGCTACTGCAAATAAAATTGGCGCCCATTTTGTTCCGAGTAAAGGTTCTAGAAACTGATGTGCATCCTGAATTTCGGCAACTTCAAACATTCCGTTTTTATGAAAAGTTGCAGCAGCCAGAATCAAGATTGCGGCATTTACAAAAAAGGCAAGGTTTAAAGCAATGGTAGAATCTATTAAATTGTATTTCAAAGCTTGTTTAATTCCCGCTGGAGTGCGGTCAAACTTTCTGGTTTGCACCAAAGAAGAGTGCAGATAGAGATTGTGCGGCATTACAGTCGCTCCGATAATTCCGATAGCAATATATAAAGCGGCAGAATTTGGAATTGACGGAATAAGACCCTGCAAAACTTTACCCATTTCTGGTTCTGCAAAAATCATTTCGAAAATGAAAGAAAATCCAATTATCGCCACTAAAGCGATAATAAAGGCTTCCATCTTGCGAATTCCTTTATTGATCAGGAAAAGCAGTAAAAAAGTATCTAAAACCGTAATTAAAACCGCTTCGAGTAACGGAATTCCGAATAGAAGATTAATTCCTATCGCCATTCCGAGAACTTCTGCTAAATCGCAGGCAGCAATCGCAATTTCGGCTAGAAAATATAAGATGTAGTTGATGTATTTTGAATAGGTTTCTCTAGATGCCTGAGCCAAATCGCGCTGTGTTACGATTCCAAGACGTGCGCTTAAACTCTGTAAAAGCAAAGCCATTAAGTTACTCATTAATAAAACCCAGACTAAGGTGTAGCCAAACTGGCTTCCGCCGGCGATGTCTGTTGCCCAGTTTCCAGGATCCATGTAGCCGACACTTACTAAATATGCCGGGCCTAAAAAGGCTAATATTTTCCTGAAACCAGTTTTTTTATGTTGGGTAGCGACTGATTCGTTTACTTCTTCTAAAGATTTAGTCATTGTAAAAGTATTGTTTTCACAAATATATGTAAAAATTATATTCGCGAAACAATATTTTTAGACTAGTCTAAATGTTAAATGTTAGAATTTAAACATTTCGGACATAATCCTGATAAGGTAAAATTAATCTCGTTGACTTTATAATTGTGCGGCATAATGTAGCTAGGCTTTACATTCTCCAAACAAGTTATTTCATGGCAGTTCTCACAGCTAAAATGAGCATGATTATGAATATGTACACGCTGATGCGAATGATTGCATTTGGCGTATTTTACAGTTCCGTCAAGATTCGAGATTTTATGAATAATATCATCGTTAACCAAGCGGTCTAAAATTCTGTAAATAGTTACACGGTCACAAACATCGTTCAATTGCTTTTGAATTTCAGTATGGGATAATGCCGTTTTTGATTTGTCAAAAACCTCTAATACAGCGGTTTTAGCTGTGGTATTACGCGTAGTTTTCATTTTGTAATGAATTAAAAATTAAACGCAACAATGTTGCAATTGAATTAAAATTGTATATTTGCAACATAATTGCATTAAGCAAAATTAAAAGAAATGAAGAAAACTACCTCATCCGTTTACGATATTTTAGGAATTTCCAGCGCAGCAATCTGTCTGGTTCACTGCTTAATTTTTCCGCTCTTAACGATTCTTCCTTTAGGACTGACTCACAATCCGCTTATCGATGTAGTATTTGCTTCAATCGGTTTATTTGCAATCTTCAAAATTACGAAAAAATCAAGTCTTTTGGTTTCGTCAATCTTGATTGTTTCAATGAGCTTAATTTGGATCAGTATTTTGGCTGAAATATTCTTAGACATTCATATCGATCTAATTTATTTCGGGGGTCTGGGAATGATTATCGGACATTTATTGAATTACAAATCACATAGAAAACAAGATCATTAAAAAATATAATTATGAAAGAGAAAAATTTTGACGTGATTATTATTGGCGGAAGCTACAGCGGTTTGTCTGCTGCAATGAGTTTAGGACGTTCACTTCGTCAGGTTTTGGTAATTGACAGCGGTCTGCCTTGTAACAGACAGACGCCGCATTCCCATAATTTTATCACACAAGACGGAGAGAAGCCCGCAGTTATTTCGGCGAAAGCCAAATTACAAGTCGAGCTTTATAAAACAGTTCATTTTTATAATGGACTTGCCACAAAAGCAATTAAAAAGGAAAGTGGATTTGAAATCTCAACCGCATCAGGTGAAGTTTTTACATCCAGAAAAGTTCTATTTGCGACTGGTGTCAAAGATTTAATTCCGGAAATTAAAGGTTTTGCTGATTGCTGGGGAATTTCGGTACTTCATTGCCCGTATTGTCATGGTTACGAAGTGAAGCATGAAAAAACAGCCATTATTGCCAATGGTGAAATGGCATTTGATTTTGCAAAATTGATTTCGAATTGGACAAAAAATTTAAGTTTATGTACCAATGGAAAGTCGACTTTGACTTTAGAACAAACAGAAATACTTAAAAAACATGGAGTAGTAATTTTCGAAGAAGAAATTGATTCATTTGAAAATAAACAAGGTTATATTCAAAATATCATCTTTAAAAATCAGGAAAAAACTGCCGTAAAAGCCATTTATGCGAGACCGCCATTTGAGCAGCATTGTCATTTGCCCAAAGATTTAGGCTGTGAAATTACCGAACAAGGTTTGTTGAAAGTCGATTTTATGCAAAACACAAATGTTGGTGGAATTTACGCAAGCGGGGATTGTACAACGCAAATGCGATCTGTTGCTATAGCAGTTTCGACAGGTTCTTTTGCGGGTGCTGTGATTAATAAAGATCTTATTGAAGAGGATTTTTAATTTTAAACCCGACAGGTTTTTAAACCTTTCGGGTTTACTTGACTTTTTTAAATTAATATTTCTATGTGTTTAAATATAATCTAACATATTGAATCAAATCAGTTTGAAAATTTTTAGTTTTAGAATCATTGTTTGTCAAATTTAATTTTTAGTTTTGTCTAAATTTAATTTTATAATGATGAAAAATTCAATTTTGATATTGATATTATTTAATTTACAATTTTCTTTTGCGCAGGAAACCACTAAAATCTCAGGTTTTATTTCTGGTGAAGGAAGAAAAATACAAGCCGCAAACGTTCATTTACTAGGAACAAACCAAAAAACAATTTCTGATAGTTTAGGATATTACAGTTTTGAAAATATAGAAATGGAAAATGGAAGAATTCAAGTGACCTCGACTGGATTCAAATCTGTAATCCAAAGATTTTCAATTATAAAAGGACAAAATCTAAATCTTGATTTTGATTTGGAAGACAATGACAATCAATTAAACGAAGTTGTAGTTTCCGGAACTTTAAAAGCAGTCAAGCGATTGGAAAGTGCCGTTCCTGTTGAGGTTTATTCACCAACTTTCTTCAAAAAAAATCCAACGGCTAGTATTTACGATGCGCTTCAAAATATAAACGGAGTTCGTCCACAGCTCAATTGCGGAGTTTGTAACACTGGAGATATTCATATAAATGGTTTGGAAGGTCCGTATACTTTGGTTCTAATTGACGGAATGCCAATTGTAAGCAGTCTTTCCACGGTTTACGGTTTATCTGGAATTCCGAATTCTTTGGTAGAAAGAATTGAAATCGTCAAAGGTCCCGCTTCTTCTCTGTACGGAAGTGAGGCTGTTGGCGGTTTAATCAATATTATTACTAAAAACCCAACAAATGCGCCTGTTTTTTCTGCGGATTATTTTACAACTTCTTACTTCGAAAGCAATCTCGATTTGGGAATGAAATTTAATGTCGGCAAAAAAGCGACTTCACTTTTAGGCGTAAATTATTTCAATTACGATCAGGTTATTGATAAAGACAAAGATAATTTTACGGATGTCACGCTTTCTGAACGAATTTCGGTTTTTAATAAATGGAACTTTCAACGAAATAATAATCGTCTTTTTACGATTGCCGCGCGCGGTATGTACGAAGACCGCTGGGGGGGAGATGTGCGCTGGGAGAAAAAATACAGAGGTGGAGATGAAATTTACGGTGAAAGCATTTATACCAAAAGGGGAGAATTGATTGGAAGTTATCAATTGCCATTTGAAGAGAAACTAATGCTTTCATTTTCTGGAAACGTGCATTATCAAGACAGCCGCTACGGAACGACATCTTATATCGCTAATCAAAAAATTGGTTTTTTACAGCTGACTTGGGATAAAAAAATCGGCCGCAATGATTTACTTGCAGGAATTGCCACTCGATATACCTATTATGACGACAATACTCCAGCGACAGAAGAGGCGGAAAGTACTTGGCTTCCGGGGATTTTTGTTCAGGATGAAATTACATTTTCGCCCAAAAGTCAGGTTTTGCTTGGCGCGCGTTACGATTATAACTCGATTCATGGTTCGATTTTTACACCGAGATTGGCATATCGTTTCAAAGCAAATGAAAATACGATTTTTAGGTTAAACGCCGGAACCGGATTTCGCGTAGTGAATTTATTTACCGAAGATCATGCCGCGCTTACAGGTTCGCGAGATGTTGTGATACAAAATGATTTAAAACCAGAGAAATCGGTAAACGTCAATCTGAATTATATTCAGAAAATCAATTTCGAAAATGGAACATTTATGGGAATTGAAACGACGGCTTTCTATACAAGATTCAGCAATAAAATCATTTCAGATTACGAAACAGATCCCAATAAAATTATTTATGACAATATTGATGGTTATGCGATAAGTCAGGGAATCAGCACGAATGTTGATTTAAATTTTACAAATGGTTTAAAGTTTATTCTTGGCGCGACAGTTTTAGACAATAAAAATGTTCAGGACAAAATTTCAGAAAGACCTTTTTTAACCGAAAGATTTACAGGAACCTGGAGTGTTTCATACAAAATACAACCGTGGAATTTACTATTGGACTACACCGGAAATGTTTACAGTCCGATGAAACTGCCTTTGTTGAACGAATACGATCCGAGAAATCCAAATTCGCCTTGGTATAGTATTCAGAATATTCAGTTTACGTATACGGGCTGGAAAGATTTTGAAGTTTACGGAGGTGTCAAAAATTTGCTGAACTTTACTCCAAAACAAAATAATCCGTTTTTGATTTCGAGAACCAATGATCCTTTCGATAAAAATGTACAATATGATTCGGCTGGAAAAGTAATGGTTACGCCGGATAATCCATACGGACTGACGTTTGATACCACTTATGTTTATGGGCAAAACCAGACTATTCGCGGGTTTATTGGATTGCGATATAATTTGAGATAAAAAAAGAATAATTTTTTAACACATAGAAACATAGATTTTGTAATGCTTTGAAAGGCGTTTCACTTGAATTAATAAACATAGTAACTATGTGTGAAAAGCTAGCTTTTTAAAATGATCTTAACAATTGAACTAAAATCTATGTTTCTATGTGTTTAGAACGAATCAACTAAAATCAAAATGAAAAAGCTATTTCTTCTAATATTCTTCTTCGGAATAACTTCAACAGGATTTTGCCAGTTAAAAAGCAGGACTTTTGAAGAAGTAGATAGTTTGCAGCAAATTCAAAAACGAAAAATAATTATTTTCATTCATACCGATTGGTGCCAGTTTTGCCAAAGAATGAAAGTAACGACTTTCAAAAACAAAGAAATTATAGAAAAGCTAAATTCAGATTTCTATTTTATTGATTTTAATGCCGAGGAAAAACGGGATATTACGTTTAATAATCAGGTTTTTAAATTCAAACCTTCGGGAAATAATGTCGGAGTTCATGAACTGGCTTTACAGCTCGGAACAATTAATAATCAAATTGTATATCCGGTTTTATGCGTTTTGAACACGAACAACGAAATTATTCTGCAGTATAATAACTATTTAAGTCCAAAAGATTTTAAAGTTCTTCTAGAAAAAATTAAAAATTATAACCAATAGTTCTAAAGTTTTTTTAAGCAATAATTGTATTGTATGCTCTGTGTTTCTGTTATAATACATTTGTAAATTAGATTTGATCTCTTTGAAATATAAAACACCTGATAATCATTGTAATGTACTTTATTTAGGTTTGTTTTCTTTTTTTGATATTTTTCAGATAATAAAAGAAACACAAATTGAGTTTTAGTTTAAAAGAAAAGACATTTTTTTTTAAAATGAACGCAACCAAATCCATTTTTGGTTATCTATAATTTATAGGCACACTCGTAAAAGATAATAGAGACTAAACAGGAATGATATGGGGATATTTAAAAGGATTAAAGGTTATTATAAAAGAAAAGAGATAATCAAGAATCAAACGGATCAATCTATTCCAAACTACGAGATTTATGATGTGGATAAAAGAACGATTGTTTTTTTTGATATTAATCTACCTTCATTAGATTTAGATTCTGGTTCTAATAGACTTAGAGAAATCATTCTCCTTTTTAAAGATAAAGGTTATAATTGTGTTATTTGTTCAAAAAATACATTCCGAGATAACAAATATGTTAAAGGATTTAGTGATTTGGGCGCAATTGTTTATGTAGAAAACAATCAGTATCAAAATTATTTTGATTTTGTAACAAAAATTCCAAAAGTTGATTTTGTATGGTACCACGGAGCGAGAAGTTTAAAGTATAACTTTAAGAAACTTAGAAATTTGCTTCCAGATGCTATATCCATTTTTGATATGGTTGATATTCATTTTCTTCGTTATAAGAGAGCTATTAAAATTGATCCGATGAGAATTTCGCTCAGAAAAAATTATAATAGATTCTTCAATATAGAAACCAAACTAGCTCAAAATGCAGATTACGTAGTTACTATTTCTGATATTGAGAAAGAAATTATGGCAAAATATATTGATAACAAAAAATTGATTACCATTTCGAATATTCACTACCAAAAAATTGACAGAGAAGAAGGATTACATTTTGAAAATCGTGAAGATATTCTTTTTATTGGTTCTCAGCATGAGCCCAATATCAATGCAATTCATTATTTATATCACGATATTATGCCAATTGTTTGGGAGAAAAATAGCAATATCAGAGTAAATATCATTGGAAATGTAAATGAAAAAATCAATGAGATTATTGATCCAAGATTTATATTTCAAGGTTATGTGCCAGATATAAGTTCTTTTTTTACACAAAATAAGATGATGGTCGCACCCTTACGATACGGCGCGGGAGTAAAAGGTAAGATCGGACAGGCTTTTGAATACTATCTGCCTGTTATTACATCTTCTATTGGTGCCGAAGGAATGAATTTGGTTCATGAAAAAAATGCTTTGATTTATGACACCAAAGAAGAATTTGCATCTGCAATAATTGAACTATATAACAATAAGGATCTTTGGATGGAATTGCAGGAAAACTCCGAAAAGAGTCTGGAACCATTTTCAATTAAAGTGCTGGAATCGCAATTTTCCAAATTTGAAAATTTATAATTTAAATATCTTGTCTAACATGCTATAATTGGCATCAATACTATGATGTGCGTTAAAAAAAGTTATGGCTTGAGAGCTTACTTTGTTGTAGTAATTTTCATCAATTAGTAATTTATTGATATAAACAGCAAATTCATTTTCGTTATCAGAAACTAGACAGCCATTATTTGTTTTGTTCAATAAACCATCGACACCTCTTTCATTGCACACAACAGGAATTCCGAAGGACAAAGCTTCAATTACTTTAATCTTAACACCTGTTCCACTGAGCATCGGACATATCGCGATTTTAGACTGGCTGTAAACAGAGTTCAAGTCTTCGATAAAATTAATTTTTTCAACATTATGGAAGTCATCGATATAAGTGCCGATTTTTCCAACAACTACTATTTTGATAGACTTTGGCAGTAAAGGATAAACGGAACTAAAGAACCACTTAGCCGATTTTATATTATGCTCATTATCGCTGGCAGTGTAAATTAAATCGTATTTGTGTGCTGTTTTGGAACTATAGTTTTGCGGCAGAGCATGAGTGGCCAAAGCTGTTTCTTTAGTAAGAAATTGCGAGAAAAGAAACTTCTCTTCTGGAGAAATAACTAAGATTTTATCAAATAAACTTAAAATTTCTATTTCTTTCTCAAAAAATCGTCCTAATTGAAATTTCTTTTTTTCTTGAAATTGAGAAGTTAAAAAATCGTGTGTATCGATCATTAATTTCGCATTCTTAATATTAGGGCTGTTCTTAACTAATTTTGCCCAGTAGACGTATGAAATCAAGATTACATCATATTGATTCTCTTTTAGAATACTATTAAAAGCTTCAACATGACCTAAACGGGTTCTGTCAAATAAACCAATTTTCCTTCCAATTTTATTCGGCAGCGAGTAGCAGAAAAAATACCTCATTTGATTTTTCTTTCTAATAAAAACAGGAAGCAGATGACCATTTGAGATAAGTTTTTCTTCTTTTAGTTTGTCTATTTCATTGATTGTAAATGTATTTGTGGCAACACCAACAAAATCAACAGCTGCATTTCTGTTCCTAAAATATTCTAATAAAGCCAAAGCTCTCGCATTATTTCCCTGCGTTTTATGTAATGGATTTTCGGGATAGAAGTATAAAATTTTCATGTTTAAAATAATTCAGGTTATTTGGTTTGAAAAAACTGTTTGTCCATTTGTTCGAAGAAAGATTCTATTCCAAACTTTCTAATTGCCTTTTCATGAATTTCTTCGGGCGTAAATTTTTTCGAGTCTTCAATACAATCATCAAAAAAATTAAAAATATTTTCATCAATTATTTTTGGCAATAAATAGGCGCCAGGGTGTTTTTCTGCAGCTAATTTAGGCAGCACACCTACAGCGTTTCCAGCAATTGGTCTTCCGCAAGCAAGAGCCTCTATTGTGACCATTCCAAAACTTTCCGAATAAGATGGATAATAAACAATGTCTGCTTTAGAATAGGCCAATTCATTAATGTTGTCAATTGTCAGTCCAATTAAAAGAGTAGTATTGCTTAAATTCTGAAAGAGTTCAGTATTATATGAATTGTTGGAGGCAATAAGTAATTTCCAATCAGCGCGTAATTCTGTAAGCTTTGCAAGTTCTTGTAATTCTGCGATGCCTTTTCCGTATTCCAATCTTCCAATATAAACGATAGTTTTAAAAGCAACGTTATTTTTCGTTGTCGGATAGAAATTGTTCTTATCAATGCAATTTGGCACAACACTTATTTTAGATCTATTTATTCCATAATACTTTATTAAATCATCTTTTACATTAGATTCTACAGCAATTATTTTTTTTGCATTTAAGCAGGCTTGCTTTTGCAATTTAGCAACTCTGCTCAATTTAGAATTGTTCCTTCCATAATCTAATTCCATTTTATGATAACAACCATGGGATATAACATAATCTGTAGGATAATAAGCGGTTGGCTCGCCATTGCTTATCACAATTTTATTTGAACTGTAATGCAGCCACAAAAAAGCTGTTGCAAACCTTGCAATATATTTAGCTCTTCGTTTCTCAAAATGTTTATAATTGAATATTCTCCAATAAAGTTTTCCTGTAAAAGTGTTTTTTAAAAAATCTTCGTCAATGATTTGGGTTAAAATCTCTCTACTGTTGAGATATTCATCTAAATAGTGCACCATTCGTTCTGCACCTCCAGCATTAGATTTTCCATTAAGAAATACCAAATAAGCTTTACTTGTTTTTTTCATCGGAAGTTATTCTTTATAATATTTCTGTTAATGCATTAAAAAAGAAACCACTTTTTCTTCTTTTTCTGCCAATTACTTTGATAGATAATACCAAGGTAAATTTTACTTAACTGTTTAATAGTCAGTTGTTTTTCTTCTATTGCAAATTGTTTTTCGTAATGATATACTTTAAAAAGGCTTCCTATAGGAAGTATGTCTATCAATCTGGTTTTCAGCAAATATTCACCATAGATTGCATATTCACTTGGCGAGTAACTTTTCTCGTCTATTTTAGCAAAAAAATCATCAAAAGTTAGATTTAAATCTTTGAGGAATACATCGTTAAAATGCTGCCAAACGGTACAATTCCAAATATAAGGAGAAGGTCCGAAATCCCATTCTTTACCCGTATTTCCAAAAAAAGGTCTAGTATCTCTCAATGCTCTTTTAAAAAAAACAGTGTCCGAATCTATTCCAACTCTTTCGCTCATTTCCAGTAAATCCTTAGACTCCTGCATTACAGTATACGGCGTTTTATCATCGTACATAAAGTCTGAAAAGTAAAAATCTTTTATAAAAATCGAATCAGAATCTAGAGAAACATAGTTTTCACAAATATTCAGTTTATAAACGTTACTTTTTATAATTTGCTGGTATCTCCAGCCTTCTGTAATAGTTGTTTTTGTAATTTCAGAATCTTTATACACTTTGTACTTTTCAAAACAATCTAATTTTAAGCGATCAAAATGTTCATCGTTGACTGAAATAAATACAGGAATATTGTCTTTGTTAAACTTGTCTATTGAATCTAAAAGTTTGTAAACTCTTTCAAAGTCAGGCTCGTAAGTCTTAATGAAAAGAATTAATTTATGCATAAATAGATTTTTTGTTATGGAATAATAAAGGTAAAAATTAAATTATTATCCAAAAGTAACGATAAAATGAAGTGATAAATTGGCTGGCAGCATTTAAATATTCTCGAAAAAATAAAATTCCTTATTTTTGAGAATGAATTCTTCTCAAATTAAACATTTCGACTACATTTTTACAGGAACTGGACTTGCATCTTTAATGACGGTCTACAAAATGATACATTCTGGAAAATTTGCAGATAAATCGATTTTACTTCTGGATCAGGATTCAAAAAAAAGTAATGACAGAACCTGGTGTTTTTGGGATAAAAACGAAAGTATTTGGAGTTCTGTTATTTCTAAAAAATGGGATTCAGCTTTATTTGCTGATGAAAATTTTAAACGCGATTTAGCGTTGATGCCTTATCAATACAATCAAATTCGGGGAATTGACTTTTATAATTTTGTTTTTGAATCCATTTCAAAACAGTCTAATATTACTTTTTCAACTGAAAAAGTAACCGATATCAACGAACTTGAAACTCATGTTTTTGTTGGGACTGAAGAAAACCGGTACACTTGTAATTATCTTTTAAATAGTATTTATACTAAGGCTTTTGCCGAAAGTCAAACTAAATATCCTGTTTTGCAGCAGCATTTTATAGGTTGGTTTGTAAAATCTGAAAACGAAATCTTTAATCCAGATCAAGTTACTTTCATGGATTTTTCTGTAGAGCAGAAAGGAAACACAAGATTCATGTATATCCTGCCGACTTCTAAAACCGAAGCTTTGGTCGAATATACTTTGTTTTCGGAAAAACTCCTTCCAAAGGAAGAATACGAAAATGAAATTCAACTTTATTTAAAAAAGCTCGGAGGAGATCAATTCGAAATTATAGAAAAAGAGCGGGGGAGTATTCCGATGACCTGTTATCCATTTTGGAAAAAGAATACGAACAGAGTTCTCAACATTGGCACCGCCGGCGGTTGGACAAAAGCCAGCACAGGTTATACATTTAAGAATTCAGATAAAAGATCTTCAGAACTGGTGAGTTTTCTTCAGAATGATTCTCCACCCGATATGAAGTCTTTTCATAAAAAGAACCGATTTTGGTTTTATGATTTATTGCTTTTGGATATTCTGTATCGTCATAATGAATTGGGAAGTTCGATTTTTTCTTCTTTGTTCAAAAGAGGAAATCCTGCTTTAATCTTTAAATTTCTAGATGAAGAAACTAATTTAATTGAAGATCTTCAGGTTATTTTAAAATGCCCAAAACTTCCATTTATTAAAGCTTTATTTCGAGTAATCTTCAGTTAGTTTTTATGCTGCAGATTTAGGCAGATTTCAGATACTGAAAGTTGAAAAAATGTCTTATTCTTTTATTTTAATAATTTTTTGAGGAGCTAATAAAGAGCAGTTAACATTTACTTTGTCTAATATAATCGATTATTTACGATAAGGATTAAATGGAAAAAGTAAAAGACCTACAAATTGATTCAGAGGCAGAGAAGATAAGTAAAATTTGTAAAGCACTCGGACATCCTAGACGAATTCAAATAATGACACTTTTATGGAAGAGAGACAATAGAACTTGCGGTGAAATTGTTGAATTAATTCCGCTGGCACAATCGACAATTTCAAAACATTTATTGGAATTGAAAAAAGCAAATTTGATCAATATTAAAAACGAAGGCAAAAAAATAATTTACTCGATTGAAGCAACAAACATACAAGTACTCAAGAAATATTTGACCAGTTATCTTTCCACAATTGAAATTTCTGAAGAAAAAAAGGAAACTGTATTGACAACTACGCATAAAGTAAAAAGAGGAAATAGTCATTTAAAACAATACAATTATCAATTTCCAAATAAAAAAAGGAAAGAATTGACAATAACTACAGTAACTCGTGATGAGTTACTATTATGATTAAAAAATTAATATCGAACTATAACAAAACTTTATACTTCAAATTAAGTAGTTGCGACTAAACTTTGTAACTTTGCAACTCAAAAGTAAAATTTAAAAGACAAGAATATGTATCCACAAGAAATGGTAAAACCTATGGAAGCTGAATTAACAGCTGCTGGTTTTCAAGATTTACATAGTGCTGAAGCTGTAGATAACGCTATCAAAGCTGAGGGTACCACTTTAGTTGTTGTAAACTCTGTTTGCGGGTGCGCTGCAAGAAATGCACGTCCAGGAGCAAAAATGAGTTTAGAAGGAGCAAAAAAACCAGATCACCTTATTACAGTTTTCGCTGGTGTTGACAAAGAAGCTGTTGATGCTGCAAGACAACATATGTTTCCTTTTCCTCCATCATCACCTTCTATGGCTTTGTTCAAAAACGGAGAATTGGTTCACATGTTAGAGCGTCATCACATCGAAGGCCGTCCAGCTGAATTAATCGCTGAGAATTTGCAGGATGCTTTCAATGAATTCTGCTAATTAGGTTCAAAGAAACAAAGGTACAGAGGTACAAAGGTTTAAAAGCACTATAGAAATATAGTGCTTTTCTTTTTTATCGAATGTTATAAAACTTTGAATCTTTGTTGCCTTGAACCTTTGCAACTAGTAAAGCCTTTGCAACTTTGAACCTTTTTCCTTACTTTTGCACCTTTAAAAAAAATATTCTTAACTTAAAACTGTTTATAGCATGCAACTGTACAACACTTTGAGCGCAGAAGAAAGAGCCATCATGATCGATGATGCCGGTAAACAACGACTAACGTTGTCTTTCTATGCGTATGCCAAAATTGAAGATCCCAAAAAATTTCGCGATGATTTATTCCGTGCCTGGAATAAGCTTGATGCTTTAGGCCGAATTTATGTTGCCAATGAAGGAATAAATGCTCAAATGAGTATTCCTGAAGAAAATTTGGAAGCTTTTAGAGCAACTCTGGAAGTTTATGATTTCATGAAAGGCATTCGTTTGAATGAAGCAGTAGAACATGATGACCATTCATTTTTAAAATTAACAATCAAAGTTCGTCACAAAATTGTTGCTGACGGTTTAAATGATGATACTTTTGATGTTACCAATATAGGCGTTCACCTAAAAGCCAAAGAATTCAATGAAATTCTTGACGATCCAAACACTATTGTTGTTGATTTTAGAAATCACTACGAAAGTGAAGTAGGGCATTTTAAAAATGCAATAACTCCAGATGTTGAGACATTTAGAGAGAGTTTGCCAATAATCAATGAACAGCTTCAAAACCATAAAGAAGATAAAAATCTGGTAATGTACTGCACTGGCGGAATTCGCTGCGAAAAAGCAAGTGCTTACTTTAAACACCAAGGTTTCAAAAACGTTTATCAATTAGAAGGCGGAATCATTAATTACGCTAAACAATTGAAAGAAGAAGGTTTAGAAAGTAAATTCATTGGAAAAAACTTCGTATTCGACAATCGTCTTGGAGAAAGAATCACCGAAGATATCATTTCACAATGCCATCAATGCGGAAAACCTTGTGATAACCACACCAATTGCGAAAACGACGGATGCCATTTGTTGTTTATCCAATGTGACGAATGTAAAGCTGCAATGGAAAACTGTTGTTCTACAGAATGTTTAGAAATTATTCACATGCCCCTAGTGGATCAAGTTCGATTAAGAACGGGAAAACAAGTTGGCAATAAAGTGTTTAGAAAAGGAAAATCAGAGAATCTAAAATTTAAACATTCAGGCGAATTGCCAGAAACTGCTCTGGCAACTGCCCAAAAACCAGCCGATATTCGTCAGAAAGTAAAAGTAAAAAAAGTACTTCTGGGAAAAGCAGAACATTATTATGTAAAAGCGCAAGTGGCTCAATTTGCTATTGAAAATCAAGAATTAAACGCTGGCGATAAAATCTTAATTTCTGGGCCAACAACTGGAAATCAGGAAATGACTTTAGAAAAACTAATAGTGAACGGGGCAGAAACTCAAACTGCTAAAATTGGTGATAAGGTTACTTTCGAGGTTCCATTTCGTATTCGTTTGTCAGATAAATTGTATAAAATTGTAAATTAGCATAAATTTTTATGCTGATTTATTTATGTCACAATCTTTTACCAAATTATGGATTCATGTAATTTGGGCAACCAAAAAACGTCAGGAATTAATCAATTTTTCAATTGAAAAAACATTGTACGATTTCATTTGGCAAGAGCTAACTGAACTCGGATGTCCTGTTAGAATCATAAATGGAATGCCCGATCATGTGCATGTTTTATTTTTACAAAATCCACAAAAAACCATCACAGATATTGTAAAGCAAATTAAAGGAAGTTCTTCTCATTTTATAAATAGAGGAGAATTTATTCTGGAAAAATTTGCTTGGCAAACTGGTTTTGGTGCTTTCTCCGTCAGTGAATCTCAGTTAGAGGTAGTATACAATTATATAAAAAATCAAAAACAGCATCATCTTAAGAAGAATGGACAAGATGAGTTTGATGATTTTGTAAGATTGCATGGATTGGGAGAGAAATGATTGTCTTACACGTTTCCCGTGATTGAAACCACGGGCTATATGAAAGATACGGAAGGAAAAATATAGCCTGCGGTTTCAACCGCAGGAACACAGATAATATCAACAACGATTGTAAATTTTGCAAGGTTTATCGGGATTAAAATGTGTTTAGATACGTTTCCCGTGGTTGAAACCACGGATTATATGAAAGATACAGAAGAAAAAATATAGCCTGCGGTTTCAACCGCAGGAGCACAGAGAGTATCCACACCGATTGTAAATGATGCAAGGTTTATCGGGATTAAAAATGAGTTCATCGATACGTTTGCTGTGGTTGAAACCACGGGTTATATTGAAGATACAGAGGGAAAAATATAGCCTGCGGTTTTAACCGCAGGAACACAGAGGGTATCCACAACGATTGTAAATTATGCAAGTTTATTGGGATAAATATGTTCATAGATACGTTTCCCGTGGTTGAAACCACGGGCTATGTTGAAAAAGGATGCCTAAAAGAAAATATAGCCTGCGGTTTCAACCGCAGGAACACAGAGAGTATCCACAACGATTGTAAATGATGCAAGGTTTATCGGGATTAAAAATGAGTTCATCGATACGTTTACCGTGGTTGAAACCACGGGTTATATTGAAGATACAGAAGGAAAAATATAGCCTGCGGTTTCAACCGCAGGAACACAGAGAATATCCACAACGATTGTAAATTTTGCAAGGTTTATCGGGATTAAAAATGAGTTCATCGACACGTTTCCCGTGGTTGAAACCACGGGCTATATTGAAAAAGATGTTTAGGCAAACAAGTGGGTTACTTCGAATAATTTTTAAAATGTGGACTATGATATAAATCATAGAAATCAAATTTAAACAGCATTATTTTTGTCAATTGTTAGATGACTAGATTCGAAAAACATGTCATCGGAATAATAAATCAAAAATGACAATTAACAATACAATCGAACTCATGGCTCCCGCTGGGGACTTTGAGTCGCTTCAGGCTGCGTTAGATAATGGCTGTGATTCAGTCTATTTTGGAGTAGAACAGCTTAACATGCGCGCACGTTCAACCGTGAATTTTACTATTGATGATTTAAAAGAAATTGCCAATCGTTGCGAAGCCAAAAACGTTCGAAGCTATCTTACTTTAAATACCATTATTTACGATCATGATCTGTCGGTTGTGAAAACATTATTGACAAAAGCGAAAGATGCTAATATTACTGCGGTAATCGCATCGGATCAGGCTGTAATTGCGATGGCGCGATCAATTGGAATGGAAGTTCACATTTCAACTCAATTGAATATTACTAATATTGAAACCATTAAATTCTACAGCTTGTTTGCCGATACGATGGTTTTAAGTCGTGAATTAAGTTTGCGTCAGGTAAAGAATATCACAGATCAAATTGAGAAAGAACAGATCAAAGGACCAAACGGAAACTTAGTAGAAATCGAGATTTTTGGCCACGGAGCTTTGTGTATGGCGGTTTCAGGGAAATGTTATCTGAGTCTGCATTCTCATAATTCCTCTGCAAATCGTGGCGCATGCAAGCAAAATTGTAGAAAAAAATATACCGTTATCGATCAAGAAACGGGTTTCGAAATTGAATTAGATAACGAATACATGATGTCGCCAAAAGATTTATGTACGCTTGATTTCTTAGATCAGGTAATCGATTCTGGAATTAAGGTTTTAAAAATAGAAGGTCGTGGCCGTGCGCCGGAATACGTAGCAACAGTCATTAAAACCTATCGTGAAGCGATCGATGCTTATTATGATGAGACTTTCTCAAAAGAGAAAACTGCAGTTTGGATGGAAGCTTTGAATACCGTTTACAATCGTGGTTTTTGGTCAGGTTATTATTTGGGACAAGAATTAGGAGAATGGAGCAATATTCCTGGATCTGCAGCAACTCAAAAGAAAGTTTATGTTGGAAAAGGAACACATTATTTCCCGAAAGCCGAGATTGGACAATTCAAAATTGAAGCTTATGATATTAAAGTCGGAGATAAAATTTTAGTAACAGGACCAAGTACAGGAGCGCAGGAAATGATTATCGATGAAATGTTTGTAAATGATATTGCTGGAGAAAAAGCAACAAAAGGAGACGATTGTACATTCAAGCTTCCTTTTAGAATCAGAATGTCGGATAAGCTATATAAAATCGTTGAGGCATAATGGTTATCATTACTTTACAAAGAGACAAATGTATTGGTTGTAATTATTGCGTCGAAATGGATCCCGTGCATTTTCAAATGTCAAAGAAAGACGGGAAATCGGTTTTACTGCATTCGCACAATGCAAAAGGCTTTTTTACTTTAAAATCGCCTAATCATGCCATTGTAGAAAGTTGTGAATTGGCTGCAAAAGCATGTCCAGTTAAGATTATTACAGTTAAGGAAACTTAGAAATAAAAATTCCCCTGTTTGTAACTAGTAAACAGAGGAATTTTTTTAAATAAAAGAGGAAATTAAATTCCGATTTTAGCATTAATATTATGTTTGTCTACATATGCCTGCGCAACATTCATCAATTTAGTGAACTTTGCATCTATATCTTTTTGCGTTGATGCATCGAAATCGGCAATTGCTTTTTCAATTTGTTCAGATGAAGCTTTTTCATCTTTCATTTTAGCAATTGGCAAATAACCTTCTTTTTGTTTGGCAATGGCATACGAAAATAAGTCTTTAGATGCCTGAAGAAGTTCTTTATTGTCATCATCTTCTTCTATTTCCTGAATTTTTTTAAATTGAGTTTCTAAGTTAGCGATGTCAAATTTAAAATAATCGTAATAAGAAGACGGAATCATCTTTTTTTGGCTTTCATCATAAATTTGAGGTTCAGACTCCAGCTTAAAATTGATGTCCTTACTGCCAAATCTCGATAACAAATTCGAATTTAAAGCAGCAATTTCAAAAGTCTTTTCTGGAGAAAGATTTGTACAAGAAGTGGCAATTAAACTTACAGCTATTAATACGAATGCTATGGATTTATTTAAAGTATTTTTCATTTTTAATTTTGTTTATTATTTATCCTTTTAAAATTTTACTTTTCTCAGTTTCAAATTCTTCCGAAGTTAAAATTCCGGCATCCAAAAGCTCTTTCAAGTCTAATAATGCTTTTTTCTTTCCTTCCATAGAATTTCCTGAATCTGATTTTTGCGGTTCTTCTTTCTGAATTGGAGTAACAACAGTTCCTGATGGAGCATATTTCAAAATCAATTCTGTAATCTCATTGAAACCTTTTACATTCGAATAGTCAATTGCTTTTTGCTCTTTTACGTTTACGATTGAAGCATCGGCTTTATTGTCCAGTAAATATTTTACAACATCTTTCTTTCCGTTTGCGGCGCTGTAGTGTAAAGGCGTGTTTCCAGATTCGTCCTGAATATTGATATTGGTACCAGCTTCAATCAGCAGTTTTACCATACTTAGATTGCCCTTTTTTGTAGCAACATGCAAAAGGCTTTCTCCGCCATACGTATAAGAATTGTTGAGTGTAAAACTAGATTCGTTAGAAATATTGGTTGCGCTCACGATCCAATCCAGATAATCATTCATTGAAGAAGTATCGCTCGCCAAAGGTTTGCTGTAATTGACATCAACGCCGTTTTCTAAAAATAAAGACACAATTTCCTTTTGATTATTCGCGCAAGCATACCAAATAGGAGAGTAACCATTATTGTTTGATGCGAAAACATCTGCCCCTCTTTCTACTAACAATTTGGCGAGCATTCTATTCGTTTCATAACACGCAATTAAAAGAGCATTTTCTCCCGAGTGATTTACGTGATTGATGTCTGCACCATTGTCGAGTAGTAAGGTCACCATCGGGATTGATTTGGTGTAACAAGCATAAATCAAAGGCGTATTTCCTTGTTTATCGGTTGCATTTATATCGGCACCTTTGTCTAAAAGCAACTGAATAATTTCTCTGTTTAGTTTTGCAGAAGCTAATAACAGGGGAGTTTCTCCATTGTTATTCAGTAAATTAACATCAGATCCGGCTTCAAGCAACTTTGTTGCAATTTCGATTTGAGCGGTTTGAGCAACCAAATGTAACATACTATTTCCGTATTTATCATTTTTAGTAATTTCCGCACCATTGTCCAACAGATACAAAGCCGTTTGTTTTTGTTTTTGAAGACAAGCAAAGAACAAAGGCGTTTCTCCCTGATGATCTTCGTAATTAATATCGGCTCCGTCTTCAGCCAATATTTTTACAATATCCAGATAACCTCTGTGCGCGGCATAATGAAGAGCGGTTCTGCCTTTTTCATCCGTATATTTTACATCTACTTCTTTGTTTTGAAGCAGCAATTCGGCTATTTTTCGATTGCCGTTTTCACAGGCAATTATAAATGACATTGACATATATGTGGTATTTTGTATAATTCAGTTATTATGATTTCATTAAAAGCTCGACCGTTTTAATTTTCAAATTATCTCCAGAAGCCAGCATTAAAGCGGTTTCATCTTTATCATTCGTAATAGAAATATCGGCGCCCTGCTCTAATAACAATTTTACTTTTCGATAGGTTTCTTTGGCCATTTCAGCATCGTAATTGACATTGTAGGCACAGACTTTATGCAAAATGGTGTTTCCCTGATTATCTTGTTCGTTGATATCTAAAGAAACATTTTCTAAAACCGATTTTAAAATATCCGATTTCTTTTCGACAATAAAATCAATTCCCGATTTTGGCTGACCGTAATATTGTGCGCAGAAATTGACATCGGCACCATCAGATAACAATCTTTCCAAAAATTTAATATCGCTTGGAGATCCAGAAACAGAACTTATAAAATTAGTGAATAAGGTTCGACCGTCTTTGTTCACAATATTAAAATCGGGTGAAGAAACTGCTGCCAGTGCATCGTACATATCATACGAAAACTGTTCGGCAACGGCGTAATAAAAAGCAGTGTTGTTGAGGTTATCGGTTTCGTTGGCATCGGCTCCATTTTCTAGTAAGAAAGGAACAAATTCTTTTTTGCTTCTTTTAACAGCGCACATTAAAGGGGTTGTTCCCACAATATTTTTTTCGTTGATATCGACACCATTATCCAAAAGTATAGAGAGATATTCTTTAGTCTTCTCAGTATCTGTGCTGTAGGTGTTCAGAACGATGTAGATGAAATTTTCTCCAGCGTTATTTTTGTATTGCGTATTCGCTCCAAAATCATCGATAAGTGTTTTTATGACTTTTGGCGAAGCACCTTTTTCAAAGAGATAACCCAGTAAAGTTTTATCGCTGATTTCATCATTGATATTATCCATTTTTGACATCAATTCTTTGAAAAAAGCCAGTGATTCTTCATCGTCTTTGAGATAAAGTGCCAATGGAGCAAAAATAGATTTGTCGAAACTGTCCAATTCATAAATATCAGTTTCAATAAAGCCGGCTTTAATTAATTTTTCAATAAAATCAATTTCTTTGGCGTCAATAATCTTTGCGGATATTTGCGAAAAATTGTTTTTAAGATATTGTTCGTTAAAGGTTTCGCCGTTATTTAGGCATTCTCTGGCCTCGTCAAATTTTCCCTGAAAAAGGAAACTTTCAATCTGGTTTTGTGTCTGCATTTGAAGTGGTATTTAAAATGAAAGATTATGTTTGATAAAACCAGTATCGATAATTGCTGGCTTCACAAACTATGTTGTAAGATAAAACATAAAATTGAGAAATATATTTTAGGATAAAAAGTAAAAAGACTTAAAATATTCCCATTTAAAAGCAAAACCCTATTCTGAATGCATAGAATAGGGTTTTTAAAATTTTAAGCGAATGCTTTTATTCTTCTGAAACTTCAAGTTCATCAAAATCTTTAATTTCAGATAACTTAGTGAGTTTGGTTTTGCTGATTTTGGTTACCGTTTTTTCAAAAACTTCATCACCGCTTTCTGCATTTGCATTAGTATTTACATTGACTATTTTGGTTCGGGTTAAAAAGTTGATACTGACATCAGAATCAATTACAGGTCCGTTACTGCTCGTGGAATCGTATCCAATAAGTTCGAAATCATTTTTTTGAAATCTGAAAGTATAAGACCAATATCCATATCTGCCATGGCCGTAATGTATATTTAGTTTTCCTTTTTCTATCTCAACAGATAATTCTGGAGCAAAATAAACGCCGCCGTCTTCATTTTCAGAAGAAAAGCAGTCGTAATTTTTCACTGCCAGTTCATAATTGTTATTTTTATTAAAGAGTACAATAATTCCTCTTCTGTTTCGGTCTAATTGGCCTCGATAATCGTCTTTTATAACTTTACTTTTATCGGTGCCTTTGATAACAAGTGCGCAGTCTTCTGAGCCGTCTTTATTCAAATCTCCATAAATAGTATCAAAAATTACATAACCTTTTGGAACAAAATCTGCGGGATTTTTTTGGGTTTCAACTGTAGAAGCTGAGGTTTCAGCGACTTCTTCGGGATTATTTAAAGTTTCTACGGTCGTAGTGGTTTCTTTTTTGTCTTTGCAGCCAAATACTCCGGCGAGAATTAGAAGAACACTGATTAGAGATAAATATTTATTCATAGATTAGTTTATTTTTTTGTTTTATGATTTCTATTTAATTTTAGATGTGCTAGGATTTAACTTATAAAAATGTAAATGTATTTTAAAAAGAGATCATTATAAATTCTTTTAAATATTAAAATGAAAATTTTTTAGTAAAAAAAGCACGTTTTTTTATTTAACACCCCTTTAGAATTAATCTATAAATAGCCAAATAAAAAAAATACTATCTTTACCGATCAAACGTTTATGAACTTAAGCTGCGTTTTAGCAGCACTACATATATAATTATGGCATGTACAAGTTGTTCAACCTCAGATGGCGGCGCACCAAAGGGTTGTAAAAATAATGGGACTTGCGGCACCGATAGCTGCAATAAATTGACGGTTTTTGACTGGCTTTCGAACATGAGTCCGTCTAATGGAGAGGCGATTTTTGATTGTGTTGAGGTACGTTTTAAAAACGGACGTAAGGAATTTTTTAGAAATTCAGAAAAATTAACTTTAAGTATTGGTGATATTGTTGCAACTGTAGCTTCACCAGGACATGATATTGGAATTGTAACTCTTACAGGCGAATTGGTAAAAATTCAAATGAAGAAAAAAGGGGTGAATTACGAAAGTAATGATGTACCTAAAATCTATAGAAAAGCATCTCAAAAAGATATTGATATTTGGTCTGTAGCGCGTGATCGCGAAGAACCAATGAAGGTTCGTGCCCGTGAATTGGCAATTCAGCATAAATTAGAAATGAAAATTTCTGATATTGAATTTCAAGGAGACGGATCTAAAGCAACTTTTTACTACACAGCCAATGATCGTGTCGATTTTAGAATGCTGATTAAAGATTTTGCCAAAGAATTTAGTACAAGAGTAGAAATGAAACAAGTTGGTTTCCGTCAGGAAGCGGCTCGTTTAGGCGGAGTTGGTTCTTGCGGACGTGAACTTTGCTGCTCGACTTGGCTTACTGATTTTAGAAGTGTGAATACTTCAGCAGCACGTTATCAGCAATTATCATTGAATCCGCAGAAATTAGCGGGACAATGCGGTAAATTAAAATGCTGTTTAAACTATGAGTTAGATACTTACATGGACGCATTAAAGGATTTTCCAGATTACGATACCAAACTGGTTACGGAAAAAGGAGATGCTGTCTGCCAAAAACAAGATATTTTTAAAGGATTAATGTGGTTTGCTTATACTAATAATTTTGCAAACTGGCATGTTTTAAAAATTGATCAGGTAAAAGAAATTATTGCTGAAAACAAACAAAAAAACAAAGTTTCATCTTTAGAAGATTTCGCTGTTGAGGTAGTTTCAGAACCAGAAAAAGACTTCAACAATGCGATGGGACAAGAGAGTTTAACTCGTTTTGACCAGCCTAAAAGAAAGAAAAAACCAAATCGCAAACGCAAAAATACCGAAACTGCAGGTGTTGCTGCTCCGACAAAACCGCAGCAGGAAAAAAGCAACAATATTATTAAGCCTGCTGGAAACAACAATCAGAATAATAATAATCCAAACAAGCAGAATAAGCCAAATAATCCAAATAAGCAAAATCATAAGAACAAGCAAAATCCGAATAAACAAAACAATTCGAATAAGCAGCAGTCAAATGATAACAAATCTGCTGAACCTAGAAAACCAATAATTAATGCTAAAAATGAGAATAAAAAATAGCGGAATTCTTCTTTTGGCAGCGATACTTCTTTTTTCGTGTGATAAAAAAAGAGTATTCGACGAGTATAAATCTGTTGGAAGTGCCTGGCACAAAGACAGTATTATAAGCTTTGATCTGCCTGTTTTAGATTCTACAAAAAAGTACGATTTATTTGTTAATATAAGAGACAACAACAATTATCCGTTTAATAATTTGTTTTTAATTGTTGCTATTGAAACGCCAAGCGGTTTTACAAAAGTTGATACTTTGCAATATCAAATGGCAGCGCCAGACGGAACTTTATTAGGAAATGGATTTACGGATATCAAAGAAAGTAAACTATTTTATAAAGAAGATGTGAAATTTAAAGGAACATATAAAGTTCACATCAAACAGGCCGTGAGACAATCGGGTAAAATTCCAGGTGTTGAGGCTTTAGAAGGTATTACAGACGTTGGTTTTAGAATAGAACAAAAAGATTAGAAAAATAGTTATGGCTGCTAAAAAAAACAATCAATCAAAAAGCGTTAAGGATATTAATTACTATAAAAAGAAATTCTGGCGGGTTTTTGCCTACTCATTACTTGGAGTTTTAGCTTTCTTTTTATTTGCCTCTTGGGGATTATTTGGAGCTATGCCTTCATTTGAAGATTTAGAAAATCCAGATTCTAACCTTGCAACAGAAATTATCTCTTCGGATGGAGTGGTAATTGGTAAATATTTCAAAACCAACAGATCTCAGCTTAAATATTCCGATTTGCCTAAAAATCTAGTAGATGCATTAGTTGCTACAGAAGATGCTCGTTTCTATGAGCATTCTGGAATTGATGGACGTGGAACTTTACGTGCGGCCTTTTCTTTAGGAACCAATGGAGGAGCAAGTACATTAACTCAACAGCTTGCTAAACAGTTGTTTCACCGTGGAGGATCTAGTTTTTTGCCTTTTAGAATAGTACAAAAGATAAAAGAATGGATTATTGCCATTCGTCTAGAGCGACAGTATACTAAAAACGAGATACTAGCGATGTACTGCAACGTATATGATTTCGGAAATTATGCTGTTGGAGTAAGTTCGGCTGCCCAAACTTATTTTTCAAAAGACCCTAAAGATTTAACCATAGACGAATCGGCTATATTGGTTGGAATGTTTAATAACTCCTCTCTTTATAATCCGTTGAGAAATCCTGTTGGGGTTAAAAACCGTCGTGATGTCGTGCTTGGTCAAATGGTAAAAGCAAAAATGATTACGGAAGCTCAAAAAGAAAAGTACAAAGCTTTACCAATTTCTTTGAAATTTAAGCTGGAAAGCCACCGTGAGGGTATGGCAACTTATTTTAGAGAATACCTTCGTGATTACATGAAAAAATGGATGTCTGAAAATAAAAAACCAGACGGTTCTGATTATGATATTTATAAAGACGGACTTAAAATCTACACTACGATAGATTCTAGAATGCAGATGTACGCAGAAGAAGCTGTTTCAGAACACATGAAAAACCTGCAGCAACAGTTTTTTATTGAAATGAAAACCAATAAAAATGCTCCGTTCGTAAATATTACGAAAGCTGAAACTGACCGAATCATGATGCAGGCAATGAAGAATTCTGTTCGCTGGGCACAAATGAAAGAAATGGATAAAAGTGAAGATGATATTATCGCTTCATTCAAAGTAAAAACCAAAATGCGTGTATTTACCTGGAAAGGAGAGCGTGATACCATCATGACACCGCTGGATTCTATTCGTTACTACAAGCACTTTTTGCAATCTGGTTTAATGGCTATGGAGCCTCAAACCGGAGCAATTAAAGCTTGGGTTGGAGGAATCAACTACAAATATTTCCAATACGACCACGTAGGACAGGGAGCAAGACAAGTAGGTTCTACCTTTAAACCATTTGTATATGCAACTGCAATCGAAGAATTAAATATGTCTCCTTGTGATTCTATTCTTGATGGTCCGTTTATGATTCACAAAGGGCGTCATCACGTAACTGAAGACTGGGAACCAAGAAACTCAGACAACAGATACCGAGGTATGGTAACTTTAAAACAAGGTCTTGCGAATTCGATCAATACAGTTTCGGCTAAATTAATTGACAGAACAGGTCCAGAAGCAGTTGTAGAATTGACTAAAAAATTAGGGGTAAAAACAGAAATTCCAGTGCAGCCGTCAATTGCTTTAGGTGCAGTTGATATTACGGTTGAAGACATGGTCGCTGCTTACAGCACATTTGCCAACCAAGGAGTTTACGTAAAACCTCAGTTTTTAAGCAGAATCGAGAACAAAAGCGGTGAGGTTATTTATGAGCCGATTCCAGAGTCTCATGACGTTTTAAATAAAGATATTGCATTTGCAGTAATCAAATTACTTCAAGGAGTTACAGAAACTGGTTCTGGAGCACGTTTACGTACCCAAGGCGGTGGAAGCGGGGACAATCGTTGGACGGGTTATCCGTACATGTTTAAAAACCCAATCGCAGGTAAAACAGGAACAACACAAAATCAATCAGATGGTTGGTTTATGGGAATGGTTCCTAACTTAGTGACTGGAGTTTGGGTTGGATGTGAAGATCGTTCGGCACGTTTTAAAAGTTTAACATACGGACAAGGTGCTACTGCAGCTCTTCCGGTTTGGGCTTACTTTATGAAAAAATGTTACGCAGATCCTGGACTTCAAGTTTCTAAATCTGAGTTCGAGCGTCCGGCAAACCTTTCTATAAAAGTAGATTGTTATGCTAGGCCTGCAATTGTGAAAGATACTACTCAAACCGAGCAAAATACTGATGAATTTGAATTGTAACAATGTTGCAATAAAACTCATCTAATTAAAAATCATCCCTTTACCGTTCTTTAAAAGAGTTGTAAAGGGATTTTTATTTCGGTTTTATTTTTTACGAAATCGTTATAATTTAATCTAAAAATCTTATTTTTATCAAAATTATTCGATAATAAAGACAGTTTGTTATGATAACAAAAAAAGTAAATAATGTTCAGGATGCTATCAAAGGAATAGAAAGCGGTATGACCATCATGTTTGGCGGTTTCGGTTTATGCGGTATCCCTCAAAATACAATTGCAGCTCTAGTAAACACATCCATTTCAGATTTAACTTGTATTTCAAACAATGCAGGTGTCGACGATTTTGGTTTGGGATTATTATTGCAGAAAAAGCAGATCAAGAAAATGATTTCTTCTTATGTGGGAGAAAACGCTGAGTTCGAACGTCAGATGCTTTCTGGAGAATTAGAAGTTGAGCTTACGCCTCAAGGAACTTTGGCAGAGCGCTGTCGTGCGGCTCAGGCAGGTATTCCGGCATTCTTTACGCCAGCGGGTTACGGAACCGAAGTTGCTGAAGGAAAAGAAGCGCGCGAATTCAACGGTAAAATGCACATTATGGAAGAAGCTTTCAAAGCCGATTTTGCGATTGTAAAAGCTTGGAAAGGTGATGAAGCTGGTAATTTGATTTTCAAAGGAACAGCCCGAAACTTCAATGCATGTATGGCGGGTGCAGGAAAGATCACAATTGCAGAAGTAGAAGAATTGGTTCCTGTTGGTTCTTTGAACCCAAATGAAATTCATATCCCGGGAATTATGGTGCAGCGAATCTTTCAAGGAGAAAAATTTGAAAAGAGAATCGAGCAGCGCACAGTTAGACAGAGAGCGTAATTAGATAATTAGAAAATGTGATAATTAGATAATTTTAGATTGTACTGAAGCATTATCTAATTATCTAATTTCCAAATTGACACATTCAGTTTATGTTAACAAAAGAAGATATAGCAAAGCGAATTGCGAAAGAGGTAAAAGACCGTTATTTCGTAAATCTGGGAATTGGGATTCCGACTTTGGTTGCAAATTATGTTAGAGAAGATATTGCAGTAGAATTCCAAAGTGAAAATGGAGTTCTAGGAATGGGACCTTTTCCCTTTGCAGGAGAAGAAGACGCCGATATTATTAATGCAGGAAAACAAACAATCACAACACTTCCGGGTGCAAGTTTTTTTGATTCGGCTTTTAGTTTCGGAATGATTCGAAGCCAGAAAGTAGATTTGACAATTCTAGGCGCAATGGAAGTATCTGAAAACGGAGATATTGCCAACTGGAAGATTCCAGGAAAAATGGTGAAAGGAATGGGAGGCGCGATGGATTTGGTGGCTTCCGCCGAAAATATCATCGTTGCCATGATGCACGTAAACAAAGCAGGAGAGTCGAAAATCTTAAAAAGATGCACTTTGCCATTAACAGGCGTAGGATGCGTTAAAAAGGTTGTAACTGAGCTTGCAGTACTCGAAGTGACCAAAAAAGGTTTTAAGCTCTTAGAACGCGCGCCAGGCGTGTCAGTTGAACACATCATCGCATCTACAGAAGCTGATTTGATTATAGAAGGTGAAATTCCTGAAATGATTATTTAATTTTAGGTTCAAAGGGGCAAAGGAGCAAAGGTTCAAAGGGACAAAATTATATAAATAAAAAAACCGCTATCAAGCGGTTTTTTTTATGCTAGTAAATCTCTGAACCTTTGTCCCTTTGAACCTTTGAACCTCTCAAAAAAAGCTATTGCAAATTAAATGAAGCTCCTAAACTAAAAGTCGCTTGATTATTTAAATGATAAAAAGGATCATTGTTTGTGCCGTATTTTGCAATTGGGAATCCAATTTCTGTGAAAACACCAAATCCGTCAGTAAAGAAATAACGGCCGCCAACATGAGCTCCGAAATTATGTAAACCTAAACTTAGCCCAGGGTAAACATCTAATTGTTCTACACCAATTACACTAGATAAATTAGCATTAATTCTTGCTTTTGCATCAAAACGGTCACCGAAATCTGGTGTTGCATCATTATAAGCAGTAGTACTTCCGTGGTAGAAACCGTTGAAGTTATCAACTCCCAATAAATAGTTTGCAACAAAACCAAAAGAGAAATTTTCTCCTAAACCAAAATCAATAGACCCCTGAATTCCAGAGCCACCATCTTGAAGATTAGCACCAACGTTTACTCTAGTGTCACCTTTACCAGTGAAGGCTTGCTGTGCATTAATAAATCCGAATGATACTAAAAACAAGAGTGTAATAACCTTTTTCATAAAATTTTAAATATTAATTATTTTGAGTGGCAAAAATAAATTTTAAATAAATTAATTCCTGCCTTTTTCGTTAAAATAGAGTTCGTTCAATGGCTCGCTTTGCCAGTATTCTTTGGTGTCGACATTCAAAATTGTAAGCGGACCTCGAAAGGCTGCTCCAGTATCGACATTCCAGACACAAGCTTTGTTTACAGGAACGGTTTTTCCTATTCTTGTAACAGGAGTATGCCCTATGTAAACTTCTTTATAAACGCTAAATCTTTTCGGATAGTTTAAATCGTCTTCTTTTAATTTTGGGTCTAATGAAAGAGCGGTTTCCCAAAGGGTTCTGTCCCAGTAGAAAAGCTTAGAAAAATATTCCCATTTAACACCATTTAAATTGGTAAATCCAGCGTGGACAAATAAACGATTTTGATCGTCGAGATAATAATCCTGAAGATTTTCTAAAAATTCGATATGTGCTCTCTTTTTATCGGAAGAAATTTTAGCATATCCTTCAACCGTTGCTTTTCCGCCATGTTTGTACCACATTTCTTCATCAAAATCGTCATGCCTGTTTTCCAGCCAGTCCAATGCCAGCTGATCATGATTTCCTCTTATGCAGATGCAGTTTTGCTTACTTTTTAAATCGATCAAATAGTCGATTACTTCAACGGACTGACTCCAGCCGTCAACATAATCGCCCAAAAAAATTAGTGTATCTTCTGTAGTAACTTCGGCTCTTTGCATCACTTGTTCAAGTGCAAGTAATCCGCCGTGAATGTCACCTATAACAAATGTTCGCATTATTTAATTTTTCGAGTAGAAGAACAAAAATAGAAAGAATAATTGGTTTGAACTCATCGAATCTATATTCTTTAGAGATTGATATTATTTATAACTATTTGAAGCACTTTTTTATTGCTTTCCTTTTTAAATTTGTACCATGTCTGAAACACCAACATATCGCAAAATAATTCACATCGATATGGATGCTTTTTACGCATCGGTCGAGCAGATGGATAATCCCGAATTGCGAGGCAAACCTGTTGCAGTCGGCGGATCAGAAAATAGAGGAGTGGTGTCGGCGGCAAGTTACGAAGCTAGAAAATTTGGTGTGCGAAGTGCTATAAGCGGTGTTTTGGCTAAAAAATATTGTCCAGAAATTATTTTTGTGCGTCCGAGATTTGACCGTTACAAAGAGATTTCATCTAAAATTCATAAAATATTCAACGATTATACCGATTTGGTTGAACCTCTTTCGCTTGACGAAGCTTATTTGGATGTTACCCAAAATAAAAAAGGAAATCCAAGCGCAAGTTTATTGGCACAGGAAATTCGGTTAAGAATTTTTAATGAAGTTGGGTTAACAGCTTCTGCGGGAATTTCGGTTAATAAATTTGTGGCTAAAATTGCGAGTGATTATAATAAGCCAAACGGACAAAAGACGGTTAATCCGGATGAAGTTGAAGCTTTTTTGGAAGAACTGCCCATTCGTAAGTTCTACGGAGTCGGAAAAGTGACAACAGAAAAAATGTATCAGCTTGGAATTTTTACGGGAACTGATCTGAAAAGCAAATCGTTGGAATTTTTAGAGAAACATTTCGGGAAATCTGGAGCTTTTTATTACAATGTGGTTCGCGGTATTCATAACAGCGAAGTAAAATCATCCCGAATTACCAAATCTGTTGCGGCAGAACATACTTTTGATGTAAATCTTTCATCAGAAATCTTTATGATGGAACAGTTGGAACGAATTGCAGTTTCATTAGAAAAGCGTTTGAAAAAACATAATATTTCAGGTAAAACGATTACTCTGAAAATTAAATACAGCGATTTTACGCAGCAGACTAGAAGTAAAACAATCCCATATTTTATTGCTGATAAAAGTTTGATTATGGAAAACGTAGAAGAGTTATTGTATCAGGAAAAAATGAAAGATTCCGTACGGCTGCTGGGAATTTCCCTGAGTAATTTGAATACGGAAATTAAAAAAGCTGTTGTGGTTCAGTTAAAGTTTACTTTTTAGTAATCACTTTTAAGCTTATATTAATATAATACTGTAAGCCTATACAGGAGTTTTTATTTATCTTTGATAAAGATTTGTTGATGATCTAAATCATTTTTTATGAAAAACACAGGCTCTGATGATTTTTTGCAACGAAATTCAGTTCCAATTTTAGCTTGGGATTTTCACTATGAATATCTAAATGAGCTAAAAGCACTGACTACAGATTTGGAGAAAGTAAATCAAATCTCAAATCAATATACTTGGAATGAAGAAAAGCTCAATATTCAAGAAAGAATTAAAGAAGAAGTAATTGTAGTTACAGATCTGGATTTTAAAATAGTTTTCGCTTCAAGCGGTATTAAAAAAATGACGGGCTATAAACAAGAAGAAATTTTGGGTCAATCGCCAAAAATGTTTCAGGGTCCTGCCACTTCCAAAAAGGATTTAAAAGAAATTAGAGAAGCCTTAAAAAAGAAGATTCCTTTTGAAAAAACACTCGAAAACTATAGAAAAAACGGAAAAACTTATAGATGTAAAATAGATGCTTTCCCAGTTTTTAATCTAAATGGCGAAGTGTCTCATTTTATTGCTTTTGAAAAACAGGATTTAAGTGCTTGATTTGCCGCTAAGGCACTAAGGCACTAAGTTTCTAAATAAAAAAAACCGCTATTAGCGGTTTTTTTATTACTTAATATATAATCTACAACTTAGTGTCTTAGCGCCTTAGCGGCAAAAAAAGTTATAAGTTTGCAAAAAAGTCATTTCCTTTATCATCGGTAATAATGAATGCAGGGAAATCTTTAACGGTGATTTTACGCACAGCTTCCATTCCTAATTCTTCAAAATCAACCACTTCAACTTTTAAGATATTATCTTGAGCCAGAATTGCAGCAGGCCCTCCAATAGAACCTAAATAGAATCCGCCGTATTTCCCGCAGGCATCAGTAACTTGTTTAGTACGGTTTCCTTTTGCCAGCATAATCATACTGCCGCCATTTTTCTGGAATTCATCCACATAAACGTCCATACGTCCAGCAGTTGTTGGTCCGAAACTTCCAGAAGCCATTCCGTCTGGCGTTTTTGCAGGACCGGCATAATAAACAGGATGGTTTTTGAAATATTCTGGCATTGGTTGTCCAGCGTCCAGCAATTCTTTGATTTTTGCATGGGCAATATCTCGGGCAACAATAACAGTTCCGTTTAATTTTAAACGCGTTTTAACTGGGTATTGAGATAATTTTGCCAAGATATCTGCCATTGGCTGATCTAAATCAATTTCTACTGGCGCTTCTAAATGTGGAGCCGTTTCTGGTAAAAATTGTTTCGGATTTACTTCTAATTGCTCCACAAAAATTCCTTCTTTGGTAATTTTGCCTTTAATATTTCTATCGGCAGAACAAGAAACTCCTAATCCAACAGGGCAGGAAGCTGCGTGGCGCGGTAAACGAATTACACGAACGTCGTGAGTGAAATATTTTCCTCCAAACTGAGCGCCAATTGCACTTTCCTGACAGATTTTCTGAACACGTTCTTCCCACTCAAAATCACGGAAAGCCTGTCCAGACATATTTCCTGAAGTTGGAAGATTATCATAATATCCTGCAGATGCTTTTTTAACAGTACTTAAGTTAGCTTCTGCAGAAGTGCCGCCAATAACCAAAGCTAAGTGGTATGGAGGACAGGCAGAAGTTCCTAAATCTTTAATTTTTGTGCGGATGAATTCATCTAACGACTTTTCATTCAACAAAGATTTTGTCTGCTGGTATAAATAAGTTTTGTTTGCAGATCCTCCTCCTTTTGCCATAAACAAGAATTCGTAAGAAGTTCCTTTTTTAGCATAAATATCAATTTGAGCCGGAAGATTGGAACCTGAATTCTTTTCTTCAAACATCGAAATAGGCACAATCTGCGAATAACGTAAATTTCTTTTTTGGTACGTATTAAAAATTCCTCGGCTTAACCATTCTGCGTCATCAACACCAGTAAAAATGCTTTCGCCTTTTTTGGCCATTACAATTGCAGTTCCAGTATCTTGACAGCTTGGTAACTGACCTTCGGCAGCAACAGATGCATTTTGAAGTAAATTGTATGCCACAAATCGATCGTTATCTGTAGCTTCTGGATCATCAAGAATTTTTCTTAGTTTTTGCAAATGGCTCGTTCTAAGCATAAACGAAACATCTGTTAAAGCTTCTTCAGCCAATAATTCTAAACCTTTTGGATCAACGGTTAAAACTTCACGTTCTCCAAATTGTTCCACTTTCACAAAATCTGAGGTGATTTTGCGGTACTGCGTATCATCCTTTAAGATCGGATAAGGATCTTGGTATATAAAATCAATCATTGTTTTGTTTTTTGACAAATTTAGAAATTATTTACCTAAGAAAGAATTTGAATAAGACTTCTGAACACTTTTGCTATTGACTGTTAAATTGATCGAAAGTCATCTTTTTTTCGAAATATGCTTTATCCTTTGCAGATAACAATCTTTTGCTCCATTGAGTTCCTTTTATTTCAAAAGAGATTGAATCTGAGTGTGTAAGGATTCCCATGTCAAGGTTCTCATCTTCATCTGCAGGTGTAAATGCAACAGTTTTGCAATAAAAGGATTTTGGATCAGCATTTTTAGAAGGGTTTGCAATTTCTACCCAGCTTCCCCAGCCGCTGTCTGACATTGTTTTCCACTGATGCACTAATTGTAAAGTGTTGTTTTTTAGGTAATATAAATAATTATCATGGGTATAACCGCATGCAGGATATCCGACTGAGATTTGTATAAATGGAGAATCTTTTGATGTTTCCGATGTCAATCCATAAGAAGCCACCCAGTCAGATCCATTGTCAAAACTGTTAATCACAATTTTTGATGATGCTGTTTTCTTTTTATTTTGATAAAAATCTAATCTAAATTTAACCGAAACAATACTGTCTTCATCTACTTTTTTTTCTATCAGATTAGCCAGAATGTAGTCTTTAGACGATTGTTCTTCGTTTATATAAATCGCTACAGTATCTGTTTTAATAACTTTGTCGTCTGCAGAATCCTCTGATTCAATTGAAATCTCTTGAATTTCTGGTAATGCTGCAATTGCTTCTGTTTCTGTAGATTTTGTGTTTTGGCATCCAATCAAAAGGATTGAAAAAAGAAGAAGTTGTATTTTCATGGGGATTGATTAATATTACTATTCTAGTGATAAAACTAAAAGTTTCTTTTTTTGATAAAGTTCTGCTAAAGATATTTTTTCTCCGTTAAGGTAGAAAAGCTGGTTTTCAAATTTTACTTCATACGGATCGATCAAAAAGCAGTAATTATCACGATCATTTAAAACGCTGAGATTATCATAATTCAATTCTACAATTTTGACATATTTGATGATATTGAGTTTATGAACTTCTTCTAAGGTTACCGGAGTGCTTTCATCATATCTAAAAAAGAATTTTTCACCGCCGCCAGGCATTCCAAACCAAGGCATCGCTTTTCCAGAAACAAGATCGATATAATCGGGAGCTTCATTGATAACGAATAATTTTTGATCCATCGTTTCAAAAAATTCGGGAAGAGATTTGTTTTCAAAAGCTTCTTTCTCTTTCCAGAAATATATTCCCTGATTTTGCCAAGAAGGATTTTGAAGATCTTTTACAGTATTCGCATCGGTATAATGCATATACAATTCACGAGGCATAAAAGTCAAGATAGAATCGTTTATGAGCCAGTCAATTTTATTGGGTTCGAAACTATTTGTTTCAGGCGCGAAGTTTTCAAGAGGCTGCGCTTCTTCAGTAAATTGAATCGGTTCTGCAGGCTGCGTCTGTTCAAAATTCTCAGTTTCCTTTTTTTTATTAAAAAACCATTTAAACATATTGGGGGATATTTAATTGTTTTAATATTTGAAGCCCTAAAGTATGAAATTCTCTTAGCTTTTTACAGAAAAAGAAAAAAAGAAGGCTAGAATTAGAAACCTATATATTCTACTGCCTTCTTTTTTAAATATTTAAATAGTGATTTTTTTATGTTTTAAAAGAACCAAGTTGCAACAAAAATGGCTGTGATAACACAAATTAAGTCTACCAAAAGCATTGTTCCTAACGCATAACGGGTGTTTTTGATGTTTACAGAACCAAAATAAACGGCAATTACATAAAACGTACTTTCTGCACTGCATTGAAAAATACTGCTCAATCTAGCTGTTAAAGAATCGGCCCCGAAGGTGTTCATCGAATCGATTAAGAAACCTCTTGATCCCGCCGAACTAAACGGACGCAGCATTGCAACAGGAAGTGCATTTGTAATTTCTTTGCTTACGCCTAAATTCGAAAAGATAAATCCGATTCCGTCGCTTATAATTTCAAACAAACCACTGTTTCTGAACAATGAAATTGCGACTAACATTCCTAACACATAAGGAAAAATAGTAACTCCTGTTTTAACTCCGTTATTTGCTCCAACTACAAAAGTGTCGAAAACAGTTGTGTTTGCATCTTTAAATTTTTGTTCGTTTAAAAATGAAAAAATCAGCGTAAAAGCAATAATAGCCAAAAGGATTAAACCTGAAAGGTTAGAAGTGAAATAATTTTTTCCGATTAAATCTAAGTGATTCACGTACATTAATAAACCAACAATTGCAGCGATTAAACCCATCAAACCAATTAAAAGCGAAGCGCTTTTAAAGTTGATTTTTTGTTTGATGCCGACAATTAAGAAAGCGGCAATGGTACCAATGAATGAAGTAATGATACAAGGAAGCATTACATCAGCAGGATTTGTGGCATTTGCAGCCGCGCGGTAACCAATGATTGAAGTTGCAATTAAAGTTAAACCAGACGCGTGAAGGCACATAAACATAATTTGTGCATCGCTCGCTTTGTCTTTATCGGGGTTTATTTCCTGTAAACTTTCCATGGCTTTTAGTCCAAACGGAGTTGCAGCCGAATCTAATCCTAAGAAATTGGCAGCAAAGTTTAAAGTCATGTATGAAATCGAGGGATGATTTTTAGGGATACTCGGGAAAACTTTTACAAATACCGGGCTCAATCCTTTTGCCAATTTTCCAGAAGCTCCTGAAATAATTAAAAGTTCCATTAATCCGCAGAAAAAAGCCAGATAGGCAATAAGCGGTAAGATCAAATCGACTAAAGTGCTTTTACAAGTCGGCAGTAATCCATCAGATTTCTGAAGACCGCTAAAAACTTTTACGGTTTTGTTTTTATAAACATAAGTCGAGTCGGCATTCAGAGTATCTCGATTGATAATCATGGTTTGATCCGGCGCTTTTTGAATACTGTCTTTGATAAAAGCAGGAAGTTCTTCAATATATTTTTCAGAGACTAAAACAGGATCGTCTTTCTTTCCATTTAAAACAGAATCAATAGTATAAGTATTGGCCGTAAACAAACTGACTACAATAAAAACAATCGAAGAAATAAAAATCGTTAACCAAAATCTACTTAATACCATAATTACATTTTTTTGTAAATGTAATTATTTAGCGATAAAATGCACAAATTTTTCTTTAGATGTGTCTTGATGTGTCTAAAGAGCTAAAATGTTTACTGCATTTGAATACAAATTATACTGATAGAGCTAAATCAAAGTCTAAATTTTATTCAATCACAATTTTGGTTTCCAGATAATTTTCAAAAGATTTAATTCCTTTAAACAGCATTTCTTTTTTCGAACTTTTTATTGCATTAAAAAACAGCGTTTCTATTTTAACGTGGTCTTTTTTAATAGTTCTTTTCCACGTTCCAATAACTTGCCCGTTTTCTAAAATTGTGGGTTTAAAAATGCCGTTATTAGTAAAAACTTTCTGTTGATGTTCTATTGGAAGTGATGCTTCTCGCTTTTTATACGAAATTAAAAACTCATCAAAACCAGCGAGAAAATGTACGCTTTCTCGAGAAGAGGATGTTTTAGTATGATCTTTCCCAAACCAATATTGTTGATTATCAATAGTAATGCAATTCAAATGCAACTTTATTGCGTTAATAATTGGTTTGCAAACTGTACTGGAAAAACCTGACCATTTAGAAAAATCGGCCAAAGTAGCAGGACCGCGGCTTTCAAAATAGCGCTGCATTAATTTTTCCAAGCCTTCTTCCTGTGTTAATCTGGTTTTTGGTTTAGAAACTCTTTCTTCAAGCAATGCATAAGTAATTTGCCTGCCTTTCATTTTGCCATTGCAGACTAAACCTGAAAGTTCAGCATTCATCATAATTACGGCTGTCATAAAATCCAGGCTTGAAGTTTTTTTAATATTGAGTTCCTGCATTATTTCGTCACGTGTGAGATGATTATTTCCTGCCAATATTTTTTGAAGGGATGAATTAAAGGTATCCAGTTTTTTTTGATCTAAACCATATTTTACAGCTGCGGGAAAGATAACTTTTTGTACCTGTGGTCCAGAAATGTCCAGCATCCAATAAATATCAGCAGCAGCAACTAAATGCCAGGTAGGACGCAGAATATGTGTTCTAATAATTTTTCCAGAATTTACAGCCTCTTCAATTTCTCTTTCTGTGGAGTGGCATCGAGAACCAATTGCCCATTTTGCCATAGCATAATCCTGAGCCTGCATAGCGCCTAAATGCTGTACAATTTCTTGCGGTGAAAGAGTACTTGGCTGATCCAGTTGCTGCGAAACAAGCCGATGATGTGAAATTTCAGAATAAGTCATTTTCTCAATTATTTAAACATTAGAATTATAAGTTCATAGAAAATTAACTCAGAACCTTAGCATCTTAGCTCCTTAGCAACTCAAACAAAACTACACATGTATAATTTCTTCTTCAATCAAAAGATCTTCTCTGCGCAAACGAAGAAAAATCTGTGCAACGGCAATGGTGTCTTTTTCGCAATAAGTTACAATTCTATCTATATCTTTTTCGACATAATAAACATGGGCAACTTGACTTCCATCAATATCACCTTTTGGAGATGGAACACCGAGAATCTTCGTCAGTAGTTTTAAAGAAGTAAAATGCTTATAATCGCCAAACTTCCATAGTTCTAAAGTGTCAAGATGCGGAATTTCCCAAGGTTTCTTTCCAAACAGGTTCAATTTTTCGGGAATTGGCATTTGGTTGATAATCATCCTTCGCGCGATAAACGGAATGTCAAATTCTTTTGAATTATGTCCGCACAGAAGATGCTGCGGCTGATTAAAATGATTATTGATCAAATTAGAAAAGTCTTTCAAAATCTTCTTTTCTTCACCAAAGAAAGAAGTAACCCTAAAGTTTCGAATATCACCTTTAATGGTGAAATAACCCACAGAGATACAGATAATTTTTCCAAATTCTGCCCAGATTCCCGCACGTTCGTAAAATTCTTCTGGAGAAAATTCATCTTTTCGCTGATATTGCGTTTTCAAATCCCAGAGAGACTGCATTTCAGCGTCGAGCGAATCGAAGTTTTCTTCTTCTGGAACGGTTTCTATATCAAGAAATAAAATGTTGTTAAGGTTTATTTTTTCAATCATTTTTACACTTCTTAGATATTTAGATAGTTAGACTTTAGATTTAGTATTGAAACTTTTACAAATATGCGTAAAATTCTTACGATAAAAAAACCTAAAACAAGCTTTGCTGTTGAGAAGGACTTTCATGTTCCAAAAGCCATTTCTTGCGGGACAATCCACCGGCGTATCCTGTTAACGATCCATTTGTTCCAATCACACGGTGACAGGGAACAACAATCCATAACGGATTTTTACCATTTGCTGAAGCTACGGCGCGAATCGCTTTTACATCGCCCAATTTTTTGGTTTGGTCCATGTAACTTACCGTTTTTCCAAATGGAATTTCCAATAAAGATTTCCAGACTTTCTGCTGAAATTCGGTTCCTTTTGGATTTAGTTTCAGATCAAAATTGGTTCTTTTCCCTTCGAAATACTCATTTAACTGAGAAACGGCTTTTTGTAAAACTTCTGGAATTTCTTTTGAAACTTCATTTGACCCTACATCAGAAACTGAAATTACAGCAATACCACTTTCATCTCCAATAATTTTGGTGATTCCTAAAGGTGAATTGATGTAAACTGTTTCCATTTTTTAACCGCAAAGGCGCTTAGGTTTATCGCAAAGTTCGCAAAGTTTTTTTAAACCATATAAGGTATTGAAGTAATTTAAAAACTGATTGTCATCCTCAGCGAAGTCGAAGGCTTACCAAAGAGGAAAGGGCTTCGACTTCGCTCAGCCTGACATTTTTGGTTCTAATATTGCTTTAAATCAAACTTATAGTTTAAAACGTTTTGAATTTTTTCACTCGAAATTACCTTTTTCATATTCGACTTTTCGGAGTTGAATTTCGGCAAAACTAAGTTTCGTTCTTTTGCTTTGTGAGTGTAATATTCTTCTCTTGTGGGATGAAAAGGAGCGGCGGCATTAAAAACTTCACTCCATTTGGACTGCTTTATGATTTCTTCTATGATTGAAATGCAGTCATTTTGGTGAATTAAATTTACAGGCGCATCTGGATTTTCAAGATTTTCTTTTCCTGCTAAAAACTTAACTGGATGGCGGTCTTCACCGATTAAGCCGCCGAAACGTAGAATTGTAGTTTCGAAGTTTTGATTTTTCTGAAGAATTTCTTCTGTTAAAAGTAATTGTCTGCCGCTTTCTGTGTCGGGATTTGCGATGGTTTCTTCTGTGACCCATTCGTTATCATCTCCATAAACAGAAGTTGAACTTACAAAAAGTACTTTTGAAACGCTTGATTTTTCTATAAACGGAATTAGATTTTGTATTTTTTTTACGAATGTCATTTCGAGAGAAGTCGAGAAATCTTGATTTCCTCTCAATTTTGGCGGAATATCAATAATTAAGATTTCGCTTTCCGCTAAAAAAGTATCAATATTTTCAGAAATACTTTCGCTTTCAAGCGTAACCAAAAATGGATTTATTCCAGCATCTTCTAAAATAGGAAGTTTATCCTCAGAAGTTGTTGATCCTTTTACTGAATTTCCGTTTAGGATTAGTCTTTTGGCTAGAGGAAATCCGAGCCATCCACAGCCTAGTGTGCTTATTTGTTTCATTTTTTGAGGTTCAAAGGGATAAAGGTAAAAAGGTTTTTTAGTGGAGACCTTGGATTGAAGTAAAATTAGTAAAGAAAAAAGGCAGATTAAAAATCTGCCTTATATTCTATTCTGGTACTGCGACTGGTTTTATACTGTCTTTTGACACAGCCAAACTATCTTGAACCACAACAGGTTCGATTGGTTTTACTGGTGCGACATATCGTTTTATTTTCTGATGTATTAAGATTGCATCGTTTAAAACAAAAGGAGTCGGCATCATCCAGTTTTCTCTCGGTTTAACATTCAGTAATGGATTACTCATTAAGTCAAACGAGCTTTCGATCAAATCCATATCAAAAATAGACGCTTTATTGATGTAGAAATCCATTTCGAGTGGTTCGTTGCCTACGACATAGTAGCATAAAATTTTACTGTCTTCTCTTTGCAAGCGGTTTCCTTTCTCGCCTGAAGTAGAAACGCCGTTTGCTTTAAAGTTATAAAACGTCATTTTTGGATTGGCGTAAATATCGTAACGATTTACTTTTCTATTCGGAGTAATCTTGATTTTCAAATATCTATTGTTTCCAATAACGCTGTCTCTCAAAAACTGAATTGTCGGTTTTGGAAGATCGACAACTGGCGCGACTGCACTGTAGGTAAAAGTAGTATTGTATTTACTACTCAGCGGGAGTGTATTTAAACCAATAGCTTTTTGATTTTTATCGCCTAAGTATGATTTGGTCCAATCGTCTAAGTTTTTGTCGTAAGTGCTCCAAACTGCAGAATTGTTATCAGCATTATAAACGTATAATAAGCTGTTCGATTTTGCTTTTCCATATTCATAACCAGAATGATATCCGGCGTAAATAAAGAAAGAAATAGAGGCTAAGAAGAAAATAACGGTCCAAATACCCTTTCTAGCAAAATTTCCGAAGATTGGTAATAATAATCCAAATAACAAAACAGTTAATACGGCGCTTCCAAATAGAATTTTAAGTCCTAAACCAATTGGAAACATTACGATAAACGGAGCAACGATTGTCAAAGCAGGAATGCTGAAAATTAAGTTTACACCTAAACTGTAATGATGCGTAAAGACAAATATTCCAAATAAAAGTATTCCGAAATAAACAGGAATGATTAAAAAACCTGCACCGGTAAGACTGTTGGCCAAATAAGCGTTAATGATAATCCAAAGCAGCAATGGAGCTACAAAGTGATTCATTGTAATTTTGGCTTCAGAAAAATGATGGTAAAATGCAAAACAAATGGCAATGCTTAAGGTTACAAATGCTCCTATGTATGCATGTCCATTGTAGGTAAAGCCATTTAATAAATCAGAATATTGAGGATAAATTTCAAGTATAAGTTTCCATCCTAAAAAAGTAACTAAACCGGCTATAATTAGTGAACCCAAAAGCGGTACAAATCCTCTGAATACTTCTCTAAAAGAGATAATTCTTTTTACTTTTCCAATGAAAATGAACAAAGCCAGTAATCCCAAAGCAATTAACGTCATTGGCATTACCCAGTGAAACGGATAACTGATAAATGAAAATGGCGCACTAAAATACACGTTATCTTCTGTAGACTCTGTCTGATTTAAATCAATGTTAGCTAAGTATTTTATCAAAGGCATTATATAAGTGCCTTGATGCGCCAATGTTGTTTTATTTAAATGCTGGACATCGTCTTGCTGCGTGTGGTAGTTGAAATGACCATCAATAAAAGCAAAGTTGAAGCCTTGAATATTTCCTTGTTCTCTAAAAACAGTTAAATCGGTATCATTTGGAAGCATTTTGTAAATGCTGTACATCAACGAATTTGAAACGGGATGAGAAGTTTTGGCTTTGGTAAATGCTTCAACCAAAGCTTGGTTTCCTTTATTCGTCTCCATTAACATGTAACTAGGTCCAGAAGTGCCTCGAGCTTCAAAGTTTAAAACGATACCAACATCTTTTGCCCAAGGATGCTGATTTACAAATAAAGCAGCTCCATTTAATCCTAATTCCTCTGCATCAGAGAATAATATGATAATGTCGTTTTTTTGAGGATGTTTCGAATATAAAAATGCACGAACTCCTTCTAAAATTGTAGCAACTCCAGAAGCGTCGTCACTTGCGCCTTTTGAGAAAGAGTGTGGCGCACTGTCATAATGAGAAAGAAGTAAAAGTGCTTTTGTATTGTTCGTTCCTTTAATTCTGGCCAGAATATTTTTAGATTTTACTAGAAGGCCTTTATTATTTAGAGTAAAACCCTCCTGAACGCTGGTTTCTAAGCCTATTCTATTTAATTCAAGTTTAAGATAATTGGCAACCAGTTCATGATTTGTCGAACCGACATAATGAGGTTTTTGCGCTATAATCTCAACTTGGTTCAAAGCTCTTTCAGTTGAAAATTCCGCAAGTGCTTCATCATCTTTAGAAAGTCTTTGGGGCATCATTGTGGCATATATAATGCCTAATAAAGCTAAGACACAGGTTATGGCTAGAATTGAGGTTTGGTTTTTTCTCATGGTCAATAAATACTAACTATATTTCTTTTTTAACAAGCATAAAATAATCATTGTCCAAGGCACGATAGCCTTGGTCGTACAAGAAATAATATGTATTTCCTGTTTTGGTTTGCAAAATATTAGTAAAGAATTCAAAATCAAAGCCTTTTGTCAATAATTTGTCTCTAGAGGCTTTCGATTTTCCATCTACATTTAGCTCTGCCAAAATACGGTAATTTTTGCGTAACTTGTTGTTTATATTTCGCATGAAATTCGTACTATCTTTATTTATTTTATTATTGTACGCATTACGGCAGCTGTCTGAGCAGAATTTTTTGTCTTCGCGGCCGACAATTTTAGCTGAACATTCGAGACAGGTTTTCATTAATTCAATTTTTTAATTTCGTAAAGATCTGTTCTTCGGTCTTTTAATATTTTAACGCTGCCATGTTCATGGAGCTCTTTCAGGAGATTAAGATCGACATCTACAATTAAAGTCATCTCGGTGTTTGGAGTTGCTTCTGCTTTAATTCCGTTACTTGGAAAAGCAAAATCTGATGGTGTGAAGACCGAAGCCTGCGCATATTGTATATCCATATTATTTACTTTTGGAAGATTTCCAACACAGCCCGCTATAGCTACATAACATTCGTTTTCTATTGCTCGCGCCTGTGAACAATGTTTTACTCGAGTGTAACCATTTTGCGTATCTGTTAAAAATGGAACAAATAGTATATTCATTCCTTCATCTGCCAAAAGTCTCGAAAGCTCTGGAAATTCAACATCATAACAGATCAAAATCCCGATTTTTCCGCAATCAGTATCGAAGGTTTTAAATTGAGAACCGCCTTTCATTCCCCAATGAATAACTTCGTTTGGTGTAATGTGAATTTTGGTATACATTTCCGAAGTTCCATCTCTTTTGCATAAGAAACCAACATTGTAAAGATTACCATTTTCTAAATATGGCATACTTCCCGTAATAATATTGATGTTGTATGAAATGGCAAATTCTTGAAAACGTTTTCTAATTGGATCAGAATGGCGTGCCAGTTCACGAATCGCTTCAGCTTCAGATAAATGATTATAATCGGCCATTAAAGGCGCGATGAATAATTCTGGAAAGAGGGCAAAATCAGATCCATATCCAGAAACGACATCGATAAAAAATTCGGCTTGCTCAAATAATGCTTCCACATTGTTTAACGGACGCATCTGCCATTGAATTAACCCCAGACGAATGATGTTTTTCTTAAGGTTTATCAGTCGTGGACTTTCATCGTAATAAATGTTATTCCACTCCAGTAAAACGGCAAATTCTTTAGATTCTTCATCACCCTCCAAATAATTTTTGATGATTCTTAAAACGTGAAAATCGTTGCTTAACTGAAAAGAAAGTACAGGGTCGTAAAGTTCTTTCATTCTAACTTTTTCAATATAAGTTTTAGGAGTCATTTTTTTGGCATGCTCTCTATAACTCGGAATTCGACCAGCAAAAACAATGGCTTTTAAGTTCAGCTGCTCGCAAAGTTCTTTTCTGGCATCATACAATCGACGGCCTAAACGCAGACCTCTATAGTTGGGATGAATAAATACATCTATTCCGTATAAAATTTCAGCATTAGGATTATGCGTAGAAAATTTGTAATCACCGCTAATCTGCTGATAATTGTGTTTTTTGTCTACTAACTTTTCATCGACAATAAGCGATAATGCAGAGCCTACAACCTTTCCGTCAACTAAAATTACCAATTGCCCTTCTGGAAAAATAGAAAGCAGTCTTTCAATATCATCAGATCCCCAATACGAATCGGCCATTTCTGGATACGATTCAATCATCGATTTTTTTAGTTGTTTATAGTCTTCAATTTCTAAATTTCGTAACTCGACTTTATTAATTTTTGCCTGCATATAGTAAGATTTATCTCAAATATACGAAAAAGAATTTCCATTTACAAACGGTTACAAATAGTTACAGTCGAAAGTAAATAGTTACTAACCGACTGTAATTGTTGAGTTGTATCATCTTTGCACTGTTGAAGTTGACGAACAATTTCAATTTATAATAACAATAAAATAATATACGCCATGAATGCCATGAAAAACAGAGTACAGTTAATTGGGAATGTAGGGAATAATCCAGAAATTAAAATATTAGAAAGCGGTAAGAAATTAGCCCATTTAACAATTGCAACCAATGATGTTTACAGAAATGAGAAAGGGGATAAGGTAGAACAAACCGAATGGCACCGCGTAACTGCCTGGGGAAAAACAGCCGAAATTATCGAGAAGTTTGTTGTAAAAGGTAAAGAAGTTGCCATCGACGGAAAGCTGACGCATAGAAGTTACGACGACAAAAACGGAGAAAAAAGATATATTACAGAAGTTGTAGTAAATGAAATTTTACTGCTAAGTAAATAAGTTTTAGATTGATAATTAATTGAAATTAAACCCGACAGGTTTTTAAAACCTGTCGGGTTTAAAGTATTATTTCATTCCATAGGAATGTCTCATCGGTAGAATAAATGTAGATTGCTCATATCCGTTCCATAGGAACGTTTGATTAACGGTGCTATTTTCGAAAAAAGCACGTGTCCTTTCAGGACACAATTCAAATCAAAAAGCATTATTTTACCAATGAAATATTCGTACGGAATATGGAACGTAAAATAATTCGTGATTTATAAGATCGAAGCACCATTAGCATCCGTTGTAAGAACTTCGCTCATATAATCAAAAAATGGTCTCATGTTTTTAAACGCATCCAAAGCTTGTTGTAAAAAATCTGGACTCAAGACTTCTTCATCTGTAAATCGTTTGATGACCAAAAATTGCTTGAAACGCAGTAAATCGATTGCAAGGTGATCAATATCAAAACCTTTGGGCGCTGTTTTCAATTGTTCGCCCTGTAAAGTTCCAAAATTGCTGATAAAAGATTTTGAGCGGAGTATTTTTTGAAAAGTTTCAGGGTCTTGGGCAAATTCTGCTCTTATTCGTTTTAAATCTGCAGCATTTGGCCCCCAGAAGCCTCCAGCAAAAAAGCTGTTGCCTTTTTCCAGATGAAAGTAATATCCTCCGCGTCTCGCTGCTGTGGCACGTGTATAACTGCCTCCCCAAAAAGTTTTAAATGGAGTTTTATCTTTTGAAAAACGAATGTCGCGGTAAATTCTGTAAACGCTTTTTTTGCCTGATGCATTTTCTAAAACATCACTTTTAGAGAGTTCTTTAAGTAAAGCGCCCGCGAAGTTTTCGATGTGATTTAGTTCGATTAAGTATTGTGGTTTATTAATTTCAAACCAAGGTTTGTTATTGTTTTCTTTAAGCTGAACCAAAAAATCAAGACTCGATTTAGGTATTGTAACGTGGTTTTCCATAATTGAATTAAAAAATCAGAAGATTGACTGCAATTTAAAACTAAAAAACCCACCAGAGAAATCTAGTGGGTTTTTCTATATTTTGTTAAGCAGTTTTTTTGAGTAAATCAAACATAGGACAGCGCGAGCAGCGTTTCTTTTCGCTCTTTTTATATTTCTCACAGCAAGAAGATTTGCAATTTTCAATCTTCTTAATTTTATCAAGGATATCTTTGTTTTTCTTTTTCTTTTTATCCTTTTTCTTGTCCTTGTCTTTTTCTTTCTTGCTCAATTTTCCTCTGAATTATAAAACAGAGACAAATATAAAAGAAAAAAAGTTATTTTTAAATATTCTAAATAAACTTTAACTTTTTTATTTAGGATTAATAGCGATCGAGCTAGTAACCGTTAACTGTTGAATATCACGGTCGAACAAGTACAATCCACCTTTGTCTTCACCAATCAAGTTGATTTTATCCAAAATAGATTTTGCCGTAGCTTCTTCTTCAATTTGTTCAGAAACATACCATTGTAAGAAATTATGTGTTGCATAATCTTTTTCTTCAAAAGTTATGTGCACTAATTCGTTGATAGATTGCGAAACAAAAATTTCATGATTATAAAGCTCCTCAAACATTTCTTTAAAAGTAGAATATGTTATTTTAGGCGCTTTTAGGTCTGTAACCTGAGCATGTCCTCCGCGTTCGTTTACATACTTAACCAATTTAAGCATATGAGCGCGCTCTTCATCTGACTGTGTGTACATAAATTGGGCGATTCCCTCTAATCCGTGTACTTCAGCCCAACAAGCCATAGAAAGATAAGTTTGTGAAGATTCTGCTTCTATGCGGATTTGCTTGTTTAAAGCCGATTCAATATTTTTTGATAGCATAATACGTGTCTTTTTTGTAAAGTTAAAAAAAATAATCCATACCGTTTTTTTGAAACCTCGAAAACATTAACATTTGGATTAATTCTCAATAAATTTAACGGCGTTTGATTTCGCCGAAAGGAATTGGTTTTGAAAAAACGGCTTTGTTTATAATCGGATTCGTGTTTTCGTTTGGCATGAGTCCGTCATAAAATTTACGCATTACGTATTGTTTATCAGCATAATCATAATAGCCCAAAATATAGTAATCCTGAAATTTAAATATATTTGGAAAGGCTGCTTTCTTTTGAAGACTTATAAAATAGTAAATATTGTCAATTGCAAAAGGCAGCTGAGGTTCCTGTATAAATTCGAATTTATTATTTACGACACTTTCAAAATAAACACTTTGGGTATTATACATTTGTGAAAGATTTACATTGCCGAAACTAATATAATATTCCTCTTCTTTAGGAGATCCGCCGATCGTAATAAATGTATTCTGGCTGTTTTTAAAAGCAGATATGCCAATATTTAAGAAAGATAACCGGTTTAAAAAATCACTTGTTTTTTTAATTTCGACTGGTTTTCTATTGTCACTCAAGAGAAACAAGGGAGAGTTTTTAAAATTAATCGTGTCATTTTTTAATGTATTGACACTTTTTAATATTTGTCCGGAGTCGTAATCTTTTATTTCGACTACAATTACATACTTATTGGCGTTTATTTGATACAGTTTATTATCAAGAAGATACGAGTTGCTCAAGTTTTTTGATTTATCAATTAACGGCTGCATATAATTTTTTTCCTTGATGGCATGATTTTCTAAGTCTAAATCAAAAACATGTGTTTTTTTGGTGTTATAATCTAAGGTTAAAATTAAATGATTGTTCTTGAAGTAAATTTTGCTCTTTTGTGTGCTTTTTTCCAAGGGAGTAAAATCGCCTGTGTCAATTTTTTCAATCGGATTTTCATCCAAAATCTTATTAAAAGTCATCAATTGGCCGTTTGTATTTTGAAAGTCAAAAGAAGAAAAATCAAATTCTTTTTTTTCTACAATTCCATTTTTAAAGGTATAAACGATTAAAACTTGTTGGTCTTCGTATTTGGAAAGAATATAAAATTCATTATTTTCTTGAAATGAAGTTACAATGTATTGCGGCGTTAAAGGAAAATCAAACTTTAGCATCTTGACAGATTTGTTCTCCAAAGAATATTTAACTGCAATAATATTTTTAAAATCTTCAGAAGCCCAATATAAGTAGGGGTTTCCATCTTCTCCGAAACTATATCCGATAAGCAATTTATTTAAGGTTTTCGGAAAAGTGAATTGATCAGTTAGAAATAACGCACTATTGTATTTTAGAATCGTGATGTTTTGAGTGCTGGATGCAAAAACAAATACATCATGCGTCTGTTTGTTCTCAGCATTTAAAATCTGAATGTTTTCATCAGTTTTTTTTAAATCTAAAGGAAATGATGTCAGCTTTGTTTGTCCAAACAGAACTGATTTATAGACTAGTAAAAAAAGGAGTAAAAGTTTTTTCATACATTTTGACCGACAATAATCATTCCGTTTTTAAATGAGTTTTGATGATGTGTCTGCTTTACAAAGCTCAGAACGCCGATTTTAGTGGATTTTGGAGATAAAAAAAGCCCTAAAGAATTTTCTTTAGGGCTTAAATTTTAATAGAGTAAAATTATTTCACAATAAAAGTAACTCTTCTTGCTAATCTTCTTGCTTCATCAGAATCTTTTTGGATTGATGTATCAGCTCCGTTAGCAATAACATTTAAACGAGATGAAGCGATTCCGGCTTTCTCGAAAATTGTTTTAACATTAGTTGCTCTAGCATTCGATAATCTTTCGTTGTATTCTGCTTTTCCAACTTGATCCGCATAACCTACAAGGTCAAGAGAAGCAGATGGATTTTTTCTCAGATAATTCAAAACAACATCAATAGCTGCAGTAGAGTTTTCGATTGGAGTTGTTTTGTTGAAATCAAAGTATACACTGTAATACTTATCATTGATCATTCTTTTGATCAAATCATTATCAACTGGCTGTAATTGTTTTTCGATAACTACCTCTTTCTGAGCAGGAATCTTTTTGATTTGTGATTCAAGATCTGCAATTTTGTTTTCTAATGCTGAAAGATCCGTATTATCTGTTGTCATTACAGTCCAATCTGCATGTTTGGTGTTTTTACCTAAGTAAATGTTTAAACCAATTGTACCGTTGAATAGCAATCCAGAAAATCCTCTATTTTCTGCAACGTAAGATCCGTCAAAAGTATGATCTTGAGACGAGTTTAAGATAGTCGAGAAATCTCCAGTTAATGCAACTCTGTTCGATAATCTAATTTGTCCTGTAACACCAGCAATAAAGTTACCAACTCTATCTCTTCCAGTAAAATTATCCCCTTCTAATTGACCTACACCAAAACCTGCGTGTCCTAATAAACCAAATGTATTAGTCCAAGTTTCAAAATTCATGATACGTCCTAAGTTCGCAACTGCTTGTAAATCTATACGATAATATTTTGAATCAAAATCGATAGAATTTTTCTTGCCTGAAAAGCTATTATATCCAAAATCAGCTTTCAAACCAAATTTGTTGTTAAACATATAACGAACTCCTAAATCACCAACCCAAGGACTTGGTGTATCTGTAGCATAACCTGCTGAGAATGGTCTCTGCGGTTTTGTCAAACCACCATTTAATTCAATAGACCACTTATTAAATTTAGTAGTGTTGTTTTCTGTTTGTGCATGAAGTCCTGTTAGTCCAAGAGCAAATGCAAGAGTCATTACAACTTTTTTCATTGTTATTGAGATTTTAAATTTGGGTCAAAACAACGATAAAATGTAAGTAAATACTTCCAGTAAAAGTCAAAAAAATGTTAGAATAAGGTATATAATGATGGTTTTAATCCATTGAAAAAGCTTTTTCAACAGGGAGAAAAAGAACCATTTTGTTTTAAATGATTGATATAGATTTATTTAGTTAAATCCGTCTGTAAATTTACGCATGATGTAGACTTTAGCATTCATATCATAATAACCCAAAATGCTGTAATCATTTAGTTTTAGAATATTGGGAAGAAATATTTCCTTATGAGAATCTATAAAATTATAAATCTTATCAGCGGCAAGAGGTTCATGCGAGTCTTGGGTAAATTCTAGTTTTTTAGTCCAGACACTTTCAAAAAATACCGAATAATTAGTGTCTAAATTATAATAACCTGCAGAAGGGAAATCTCCCATAAAATCATCAAACATATTATAGCCGTTAATGAATAAGGCTTTGGATTCTCGCCCGCTTCCTCCCAATGTTATAAAAAGATTCTTTTTATTCTTAAAAACAGAAAGTCCGGCATCAAGAGAAGATAATTCTTTTAAAAACTTACTTGTTTTCTTTAAATCTTTGGGTTTTCGGTTTTCTACCTGCATTAATAAAGGCGAATTAATAAAGCGGATAGTGTCATTTTTGGAAACAATAAATGACTTTATAATTTCGCCAGAATTATAATCTTTGATGTCAAATAAAAGTTCATCAGGATTGACATTGACTTGATAAAGCTTGTTTTCGTGGTAAAAAGAATTTGATGTTCTTGGATTTTTATGGCCAAGTCGCTGTGTAAATGTTTTCTCTTTAATTTCCAGATTATCTAAATTGATATCAAACAGCTGTGTTTTTCTCAAACTTTGATCTAAAGTTAGAATTAAACGATTTGGCAGCGTGTATAATTTGCTTTTTGCGACAACATTAAATAACGGATTGTATTCACCAGAATCCATTTTTTCTATTGGATTTTCATTTAAAATCTGGTTAAAAGTTTTTTGCTGCGTTCTTCGATCACGGAAAGTAAAAGAACTAAAATCTAGAAATTTCTCTTCCGCCATTCCGTTTTTAAAGACAAAAGCAGTTAATGCCTGTTTCTCTTTGTATTTTAGAAGGAGGTAGAAATTATTGTCTTTTTTATAGTATGTAATGATAGACTGCTCATCAAGAGGAACTTGAAATTTCAACGCTCTGGAAGTTTTGGTCTCTAAATAATATTTAATTAAAATGATACTTTTCTCTTGTTCAGAAAACCAATACAAGGTCGGGTTTCCATCTTCGCTGAAACTGTAACCTAGTAAAGATTTGTTTTCTACAAATTGTCGGGAAGTAACAAATTTATCCTTCAAAAATATGGCGCTGTTGTATTTAAGTATGGAAAGACTATCTGGAGCCGCGATGAAAACAAAAACATCATGAGTGACTGTGTTTTCTGCATTCAATGTCTCACTATGCATTTTATTTTTTAAATCTATAGGATAAGAAGTTAACACTGTTTGACTTATCGAAACAGTGCTGCAAATTATAGACAGAAAAAGAAAAATTTGTTTCATGTGTTTCCTGCGACAAAAATCATTCCATTAATTTATTGATTCATAAGCTCTTGAAAAAGATCTACGAATTGACCAAGATGCATTCCGTCCATTAAACCGTGATGTACATAAACTGCCATCGAGATGGTTCTTTTACCTGTTTCAGATACCATCATCTTCCCAAATGAAACTTTCGGACAGCTGTCAGGATACGTAAAACTTCTCGCATGGGTAAGCGATGTAAAATTTAACCACGGAATAGCCGAAAAATGGATGAGATTATCATCATCAAATGATCTTGTAAAAAGGTCAGTTGTGTTTTGAATGCGTTCGATTTCTGTTAAAGCGATTTGCTCGAAAGTTTTAAAATCGGGATGATATTCGATTAATGAAAATCCGAAACTTCCGTCTTCGCGTCCAATTGTTGCCGAAGCATCTACGCGATCGTTAATGTATATCTGTTCTCCTGAAATTCGATATTTAAAATTTTCAACTGCATTTACAGCAGCTAAAGTTTTATGTAAATAGAAAATGAAAAAAGAAGCGTTCATACTTTTTGCGGTCTCATACGCTTTGGTACAATCGATTTCTACAGTGGCACCAAAAAATGGTTCTTCCATTTGTTTGAAATGCTTGAAATGCTCTTTTCTATTCCAGTTTTCTAGGTCTAAAAGTGTTTTCATTTTAGTAAATTAGGAACAACTTCTGCAATAGTTTCAAACGAACTAAAGTGCTGGTGTTCTATGGTATGATTAATTTTTTCGTGTTCCCAAGTGGTATGAAACGGGATGTGAACGGCATAACCGCCAATTCCTAATACTGGGAGAACATCTGATTTTAACGAATTTCCGATCATTAAAAACTCATGCGCCTGAATGTCTAAACGACCCAATAATTTTTCATAATCAATTTCTTGTTTGTCTGACATTACTTCTATGTGGTGGAAATAATGTCCTAAACCAGAACGATGCAGTTTGCTGTGCTGGTCTTTTAAATCGCCTTTTGTAGCAACGACTAATTTATATTTTCCGTGTAAAGCCTCTAAAGTTTCTTCGATTCCGTCCAAAAGTTCAATAGGTTTTTCGAGTAATTCTTTTCCATATTGAATAATTTTTTCGATCACTTCAACTGGAATGGTATTGTTTGAAATATTCATTGCTGCTTCAATCATCGAGAGAATGTAGCCTTTAATTCCGTAACCATATAACGGTAAATTAGCAATTTCAATTTTGAATAATTCCTGCGAAATGCCTTGGTGCGACAGATAATCTTCCATCAAAGCACAGAATTTATGTTCGGTTTCCTGAAAGTATGGTTCGTTTACAAATAAAGTATCATCGGCATCAAATGCGATTACTTTTAAATTTGGTATTTTGTTTTTATGTAACATAAGTTTTTTGTTTCAAGTTTGAGGTTTTCTTTTGTTTCAAGTTTTTGTCGCGAATTCCACTAATTTTCTCGAATTTTTGCCACAGATTATTAAGATTAAAATGATTTTTCAAATCTGCTGAATCTGCGTGAAAACTTTGAATTTAATTCTTAGAAAACGGTCTTTTTAAAGAAATTGTTTTATCGTAAAAGGTAATTCGGATTCCGAAAAGTAAAACGATTCCGCCGAAAACCATTTGTAAAGTTATTTTTTCTTCTAAAAACAACCAAGCTAAAATCGATGTAATTACAGCCTGACTCAATAAACTTAAAGAAACGCGGGTTGCGCGCATATGTTGTGTTGCATAACTAATCGAAAGCCAGGCACACAATTGACAAATTACCGCTTGAAGTATTAATACAAACCATCCTGTATTAGTAAAACCCGTAAAAGGCTCGTTTAGCGAATAACACAAAATTCCCAAATAAATACTCGAAGCAAATAGACTAATCGTCATAAAAGATAAAACGTCAACTGCCGAAAGAACATTTTTGCTTAGCAAAAGATATATTGAATAAAAGATACCAGACAAAACGGCAAAAAGGAATGCTTTATCAAAGTTTAAATCGATAAAAAACTCAAAACCGACTAAAGTTATCATTCCGACTAAAGCGACCAATGTGCCGATCCAGAAATTTGTCGCAGGTTTTGACTTCAAAAACAAGAAAGAACCAACACCAACCCAAACTGGAGATAAATTGGTCAGCAGTGAAGCCTGAGTCGCGCTTGATTCCTGAATGGCGATATTCCAAACTGCTACATCTGAAGAAAACAAAACACCACATAAAGCTGCTAAAATTGTAAATTTAAGAGTCGGAAGTTTAAAGTTATTGCTAAAGACAACATAAGGGAGTAACAAGATAAAAGCAAAAAACATTCGGTAAAAAGCCGAAATTAATCCTGGTGTTAAACGCAATTTAACCAATATCGGAAAAATTGAAATGCAGAGTATACCGCAGATTAAAGCTAATCTTGGTTTGGTGAGTTTCATTATGTGTATTTAATCGTCTGTTATTTTTCAAAGATACTTTACAATATGAATACTTTGAAAGCAAAAAGCGCGAATCAATTAAAAATGTTAATTGGTTCGCGCTTTTTAGTTGTTTTAAGCAGCTATAAATTTACTGCATGCTTTCTGAATTTGTTTATCCGAAAACGGTTCGAGTGTTTTGGCAAGCATTTCACTGATTTTGATGCACTCCATCATTTTTGATCTAAGATCTTTGTCATCTCCCAATTCTGTTTCAAGAATTCTCTTGAAAATTTCAGACAGATAATTGGGCTGTTCTCTAAAATCTCCTTCAAACCAAAGGTCTGAAAGAAATTTTGCCATCGATGGCATTACATCGTGGTGTGTTGGTTTTTGATTTTCACTTTTTTGCATAAACCTGAAAATATTAAACGCACGAATCCCTCGTTTTAGATGTGCAAAAAATACCCCATAGGGATAGGTTTTCCCATTGTTTCCGCAGGGACATCATGACGAGGGATTCGCTTATGTTAACTTTGTTTGAAGTTCCTAAATAAATCCTATAGTGTATTTTTTGCAGAACAACTTATAAAAATGAGTTTTAAAAAGAACAACAAAATGTAGGAAATTTATTTTATTTTTTTTGTTCTGCCAATATTGTCATTTCGAGGAACGAGAAATCTTCGCGAGAAGCTCGACAAAGATTGGATTCTCATTGCGGAGTTACTTGCGAAGATTTCTCGTTCCTCGAAATGACAAATGAATATGTGTTAGATGTGCAAAAATCAGTTTAATTTACAGTCGCTCCATTCGGCGCATCAGCATCTGGGTTTACAAAAACTAATTTTCCTTCAGCGTTTGTAGTCATTAAGATCATTCCTTGACTTTCAACTCCGCGTAAAGCTCTTGGAGCTAAATTGGCTAATACAGAAACACGTTTTCCGATAATTTCTTCTGGAGAAAAACTCTCTGCAATTCCTGACACAATTGTACGAACGTCAATTCCAGTATCAACTTTAAGGACCAGAAGTTTGTTGGCTTTTGGCATTTTTTCAGCTTCCAAAATTGTTCCAATACGAATATCCATTTTCGCAAAATCCTCAAACTGAATTAAATCTTTTTGTGGTTCTGCCTGTTTGTTTTCAGCAATATTTGCGGTTTTTGTCGCTTCCAATTTATCTACTTGTTTTTGTATTTCTTCGTCTTCAATTTTAGCGAAAAGCAATTCTGCTTCACCAATTTTATGTCCTGCCGGAATTAAATCTGAGTTTTCAGAAATGTCGTTCCAGCCTAATGTTTTCTCAATAAAAATATCTTTTGCATCGCGATCTTTCTCTTTCAAAAACTTACTAAATCCAGCAAAATGTTCTTTAAGATCACCTAAATTTAAGATTTTAGAAAGCTTAGAAGCAGTAAAAGGTAAAAACGGCTCAGCCAAAACGCTCAACGCAGCAGCAATTTGCAAGGCCACATACATTTGAGTTTTTACACGTTCTGGATTATCTTTCATTACTTTCCAAGGCTCTTCGTCTGCAAGGTATTTATTTCCTAAACGAGCAACATTCATCAATTCGCCTAAAGCTTCACGGAATCTGTAACGCTCAACAGAACTTGAAATTACAGCTGGATACGCTTTTAATTCGGCTAAAGTTTGTTCGTCCACTTCTGTAAATTCGTTTGGCGTTGGAATAACACCATCGTAATATTTGTTGGTTAAAACCACAACACGATTAATGAAGTTTCCGAAAATAGCAACTAATTCATTGTTATTTCTCGCTTGGAAATCTTTCCACGTAAAATCGTTATCTTTTGTTTCAGGAGCGTTTGATGTTAAAGCATAACGCAAAACATCCTGCTTATCTGGAAACTCTTCTAAATATTCGTGTAACCAAACTGCCCAGTTTTTAGAAGTCGAAAGTTTGTTTCCTTCCAAATTCAAAAACTCATTTGCAGGAACGTTGTCTGGTAAAATATAACTTCCTTCGGCTTTTAGCATTGCTGGGAAAATGATACAGTGAAAAACAATATTGTCTTTTCCGATAAAGTGAACCAATTTCGTTTCTTCATCTTTCCAATAGGGTTCCCAATCTTTTCCTTCACGCGCTGCCCATTCTTTCGTAGACGAAATATATCCGATTGGCGCATCAAACCAAACATATAATTTTTTTCCTTCGGCACCTTCAACCGGAACATCAATTCCCCAATCAAGGTCACGCGTTACGGCACGAGGTTCCAATCCGCCGTCGATCCAAGATTTTACTTGTCCGTAAACGTTCGGTTTCCAATCGTTTTTATGTCCTTCTAAAATCCATTTGGTTAAGAAATCAGAATAACGATCTAAAGGTAAAAACCAGTGTTTTGTTTCTTTAAGAATAGGAGTTTCTCCAGTAATTGTCGATTTCGGATTGATTAAATCAGTCGCATTTAAGGTAGATCCGCAATTTTCACACTGATCGCCGTAAGCTCCTTCATTGCCGCATCTAGGGCAAGTTCCAACCACAAAACGGTCAGCTAAAAACTGATCTGCTTTTGCATCGTACAATTGCTCTGTTACTTCTTCAATAAAATCACCATTATCATACAGTTTTCTAAAAAATTCCTGAGCCGTATCATGATGAATTTTCGCCGAAGTTCTAGAATAATTGTTGAATGAAATGCCGAAATCTGCGAATGATTTGCGAATAATTCCGTCATATTTATCAATAACTTCTTGTGGTGTAATTCCTTCTTTTTTGGCTTTCATCGAAATTGCAACGCCGTGTTCATCGCTTCCGCAGATAAATGCTACATCTTTTCCTTGCAATCTTAAATATCTCGAATATATATCTGCAGGCACGTAAACACCCGCCAAATGCCCAATATGAATAGGTCCATTGGTGTAAGGTAATGCGGCTGTGATAGTATATCTCTTTGGATTCTGTGTCATAACTCAATTTTATTGAGTGCAAAAATAAGCAATAGAATTGAGATTTTAATATTACATGGAGATTCGCACGTAATTTCGCAGAGTCGCGCGAAGAAAAAGCACAGAGATTCGCTAAGTTTTTTTAAAGTAAATCGAATCAATCTCGCAAAGGCGCAGAGGCGCTAAGTTTTTTATGCCACAGATTAAAAGGATTATAAAAGATTTTAATTTTAAATATTAATTGCCTCCAGCTTTAGCTGGAGGTGCCAAAAGAATAAAACTTTTGCGTCTCTGCGACTTTGCGAGATTAATTCGCCCTAACAATAAAAAACTTTAGTGAATCTCTGCGAAAAACTCTGTGCATCTCCGTGGTAAAACCAATTAAAATAGAACCAGTTTAAACTACGGTTGCCTCTTATAAATAAAGATATATTTCGCAATCTTTGCATTCGAAAAAAACAAGTTTATGAGCAAGACAAAATTAATCATCAATAAAAACGGATCAATTAAAATCGAAGGAGATTTTGAAATCATGGATCCAGAAGGAGTTCTTTACGGTTTACAAGGAAGAGCTGCACTAGGACTTTGCCGCTGCGGACTTTCTGCAAACAAACCATTTTGCGATGGAGGACACAGAAATAATTTCGAACACGATTCTGTTGCGTTTGATCTACCGCCTATGAAAACCAACTAAAATTCATTTAGGTTAAAATATCTTAAAACCGCATTCTATTAGAGTGCGGTTTTTTTGTGCATTATTTTTTTATAAAAGTAAGTTATTACTTAAAGAAACAAATATTACATTTACTGCAACTTTAATTTTCCAAAAATGAAAAAACTAATAATACCACTGTTGTTTTTGTTTTTCAGCGCAAGTTATGCTCAAACACAAAAAACGATTTCCAGCGATTGGACGTCTTTCAATCAAACAATTGATATTCAGACTGCTGTAACGAAAAAATTTAAGGTAATTGCTTCGGTTAAAGCAGAAACTACAGAACCAACAGCTTGGGCTGGAGTCTGGGCAAGAGTCGATACTAAAAATGACGAAGAAGGTTTTTTTGATAATATGCAGGACAGACCTGTAAAATCTAAAGAATGGAACTCCTATACTGTTGAAGGGACTTTGGATAAAAACAGTAAATCATTGAGTTTTGGAGGACTTTGTATCAATAACGGAAAATTCTATTTTGATAAGTTCGAACTATGGATTGAAAATGATAAAGGTGTTTTTGAACCTTTAACGGTTTTAAATTCAAGTTTTGAGACTGCTGTAAAGAATGGAGATATTCCGAAATGGAGTTTAGGAACCTCAAAAGACGCTATTGTTAAAGTAAAGGAATATAAAATTACCTCTGATAAATCTAACGTCGACGGAAAAAGCAGCTTATTATTAGAAGGAAGCTGTATTAAACCAAGACCAGAAGCTAGAATAGGAAATGTTGAAGGTGCTTCTCCAAAGATTGCCGACATGATTTCGATGCTGGAAGATCTTAAATCTCGTGTTGAAAGAACGGTTAAAAACATGAGCCAATATGAAATCGATTATCTTCATGATGAAGAGGCGAATCGAATTGGGGCTTTAGTAATGCATTTGGCTGCAGCCGAAAAATACTATCAGGTTTTTACTTTTGAAAACAGGGATTTTAATGAAGAAGAAAAGAAAATTTGGAACAACGCTTTAAATTTAGATCAAGCCGGACGTGACGAATTTAAAGGTCATAATATTCAATATTATTTGGACATTTATAATCAAGTCCGTGCCAAAACTATTGAAGAATTAAAGAAAAGAGATGATGCTTGGTTTGCCCAAGTTCAGTTAAAATATGACATGACCAATCAATATTGCTGGTTTCACGTAATGGAACACCAATCGAGTCATTTAGGTCAGATTTTGTTTTTGAAGAAACGAATTCCGCCAGAGAAACCGCAGCAAAAAACTCTTCCACAGGAGATTAAAAAGTAAAGATAGACGAAAGCTGCATTTTTTAAATGCGGCTTTTTTTTATAAGTGATATTAATTACTGCTCAAAAACAATCTTTTTTGTTGTTTTAGGCATTTTTACAATGTCATAAGGTCGGGATAATTTAGGAGTGAGATTTCCATCTTTTAGTTTTTCGACCTTTACAATTATAGTATTGCGGTTTTCGCTCATTTCAACAACATCAATAGAATGTCCGCCGTTGTTTTGTGTTTTATCAATAATTGCAATGATTTGAAATTTACTGAAATCGATACTAATTTCTTTCAAGTCTTTGGTTAAATTACTTGAAGCATCCATTTCGTCTATTAAATTATTCCAGTTTACACTATCTTTAATAATAAGATGTCTTTGAGCAACGCTTTTATCATTCGGAAAAGAATCACCCTTACCCACCAATGAAAACTGCACATCTGACTGAGGCAAATCGTCATTTTCACAGCTCGTTAAAGCTAGTAAAAGGGCGAAAATTAGTAAAATGTGTTTCATGGTTTCTGGTTTTGGCTGGAGAACTTTGCAGTTCTGCTTCATTATATAGATGCATTTTTTTTAAATGGTTGCTTTTTTGCATACATCTTAATTATAAAATTAACGAAAATTTTTATTAAAGATTGCAATAATCATATATAATCTTCTATAAATATTTTTTTTACAAGAAATAGCAATCACAGTAAAGCGGAAAACATCAAAAAATAATCATTTATATTATAATTTCCCGCAACTTTGCAAAACAATCTTTTAAATAAAAACTCAAAATGGAATTCGGTAAAATCATCATTTCAGAAACTGCGGCAAACAGCGAAAATCCTCAAGACGTTGTTAATTCGAATATCTCGGTAATCAATTTAATGCGCGAAGAAAAAATAGACGACGATTTGATTCACGAAGATGCCTTGATGAGTTATTATTTAGATTTTTATGCTTCGAAATATACTGAAGGGAATTTTTCAAAATTCGTACACGATTCAGGGTGGAATAAAGAATTGAACGAATTGATTGAAGAAGGTCTGGCATTAATTGGTGCCGAAAAACATTTGGAATTATTCAAAGAACAAAGCCGAAAACTGCGTTTACAAAGTAATATCAAACTAAGTAAATTTCTACAGGCAAAGTTTGATGTCCCAAGTCCATTTCGCGATCTGCTGAACAATAATGACTTTTTTGAATTGGATGAAAATCTAGTCGAATTAAATGCTGCATTTTTAAAGTCGCACCCAGATACTGAAGTGCTTTCTGTTGAAGAAATGTTTGCAGCTTTAGAAGAATTTGTAGGGCATGAAATCAAAAGGGATTAAATGCCCATTGCTTTTTAAAACATTATCTCAATTGAGCGTTATTTTCGTGGGCATATTGTACTTGGAGTTCCTTAATTAATTCGTCCAGTTCCAATATTTCTGTAAAAGCTCCCTGCAGCATTGTAGCCGCTTTAGTTTCATTATCCTTAGCAGTTAAAATATCTATATTAATTTCAAAACCATCCATCGCGGTTATACTACTGTTAAACATATCCAGCATTGTTTTTCTTAAACCGTGATCTCTGCTAAGAGGTTCTAAAAGCTCGACTGGTTTTTGGGCTTCGACTAATTTGCTTCTTGTTGCGGCAATTAATTTTAAAAGTTCTTTTTTTGATTCTGGTTTCCCAATAAAGTTCAAAGTCCCCTTAAAGAATTGGTCGTTTGCCTCAAAGAGCTTGGTATGTGCTGCAACAATCGTGTCGTTGTAACTTGTTGTAGTACGGGTGTTACAACTGGAAATTAGCATAAATAATACAATGATTAAAGTAATTTTTTTCATAGGTTTAAACTTTATAATTTAATGTTAAAGCAAATATATCAGAATTATGGGAGTAAGTTTGATTTCGAACTAATTTTTGAGTTCAGATTTTTTTTTAATTGCTGAATTGTAAGAAAAGTATATATTTGAAGCGCCCGAAATTTTCTAATATTTAACCTATGAAAAAAACTATTCTTTCAATTCTAGTTTTGATTCTTTTGTTTTCCTGTGGAAAAAGTGATAAGATTATAAGTGAGACAGATATTCAGGATCAAGAACTTCTTTCTCAGACAGAATCCAGCAGTGACTTAAATAATACAACGCTAAAAAAACTCATTTTTAAAAATCTCGATGACATTCAAGATTCAGAAGAATTAAATTTGTCGCTGCTTTCTAAAGTGGCTTCCCACCTAAAAATTAGATATTCCAGTATTAAAATTGACGAAACGAGTTCTATCAACTACGACGATAAAACGGTCTTTTTTATTTTAACAATAGTGGAGCGTAATAAAAAAAGTCACAAAGATTCTGATTATGAAGATTTGGGAAGCTATTTTCAGCGCAAATATCTTTTTGTAAATAGAGAAGACGGAAATATAGTTGCAGAAGAATTTGATAATAATTTAAGTTATTACGATAATGAAGCCATTCGGTTTTCGAAATCACATATTTTAAAAGATTTGGTTTATTTAAATGAAAGTACCCCAGCAATTGCTTTTTACACAGAAGCAAGTGCAAGCAGCAGAATCGTATTGTATTCTGAACAGAAATTTACACTGCTGACTTTAGCCGATAACGAAATCAAAAAAGTTCTATACCAATATCCAATTCGAATGACAAACGGAGATTCTAACGGAGGCAGTACATACCAAATTGAAACTTTAGAAACAGGTTTAAGTTTTGGAGATCATAAAACGAATGGTTTTTTTGATTTAATTGTCACCAAAAACTTTTCATACGAAGAAGCATTTGAAAGTGATTCTGAAAATAATTTAGCAGAAGAAACGAATCTAAAAATAAAAAAAGAGTCCGAAAAATTAAAGTTTAATGGAAAGGAATATGCTTTTCATAGAGACGTCAGGCATCGTTTTTTAGAGTAAAATTTAGAGATTTGAAATAATAACGAGAGCACTTTTATAGTGCTTTTGCTGTTTATAGGAGATTTCAGTTTTCCTTATAAACTTTGTCCTATTGTTAACAAACATTTCCTTAAATTTGCTTCCGTTATAAAAAATACAATAGTTATAAAAATCAAGCTATGTTACAAATTGCATTTATTAGAGAAAATCAAGAGAAAGTAATCAAAGCTTTAGCAAAACGAAATATCGATGCTAAAAGCGTTGTTGAAGAGGTGGTTCAATTAGATGAGAATCGTCGTGCTGCGCAGGTGGAATTAGACAATACTTTATCAGAATCTAATAAATTGTCCAAAGATATTGGTGAATTGATGAAAGCTGGTGAGAAAGCTAAAGCAGCAATCTTAAAAGAAAAAACAGTTTCACTAAAAGAAAAAAGTAAAGAACTGAGCGAAAAAGCAGAAGCTTTGGCTGTTGAGTTAACCAATAAATTATACACATTACCAAATCTTCCGGCAGATATTGTTCCTGAAGGAAAAACGCCAGACGACAATTTGAATGTTTTTCAAGAAGGAGATATTCCTGTTTTACATGAAGGCGCACAGCCTCACTGGGAATTGGTAAAGAAATACGATATTATCGATTTCGAGCTAGGTGTAAAAATTACTGGAGCAGGATTTCCTGTTTATAAAGGTAAAGGAGCACGTTTACAGCGTGCTTTAATCAACTACTTTTTAGACAAAAATACAGCTGCAGGATACAATGAAGTTCAGGTGCCGCATTTGGTAAACGAAGCTTCTGGTTATGGAACTGGACAATTGCCAGACAAAGAAGGGCAGATGTATCATTCTACAATTGACGATTTATATTTGATCCCAACGGCTGAGGTTCCGGTTACGAATTTATTTCGCGATGTAATTTTAAACGAAAGTGATCTGCCTGTTCTACATACCGCATATACACCATGTTTCCGTCGTGAAGCAGGTTCTTATGGCGCACACGTTCGTGGATTAAATCGTTTACACCAATTTGATAAAGTAGAAATCGTTCGTGTTGAACATCCTGAAAAGTCTTATGAAGCGCTTGACGGAATGGTAGAACACGTAAAAGATATTTTAAAAGAATTAAAATTACCTTACAGGGTTTTACGTCTTTGCGGAGGCGATATGGGATTTACATCTGCTTTGACTTATGATTTTGAAGTGTTTTCTACAGCGCAAGACCGCTGGTTAGAAATTAGTTCTGTCTCTAACTTCGAAACTTTTCAGGCAAACCGCTTGAAATTGCGTTTTAAAGACAAAGATGGAAAAAATCAATTGGCTCACACGCTTAACGGAAGTTCATTGGCGCTTCCTAGAGTTTTGGCCGGAATTATTGAAAATTACCAAACTCCAGAAGGAATCGTAATTCCAGAAGTTTTACGTCCTTACTGCGGATTTGATATTATAAACTAGTTTTTTAGTTTTCAGTCACAGTTTTCAGTCGCAGTTAGATATTGTCATTGAAAACTGCGACTGTAACTGAAAACTAAAAACTACTACTTATGAAGAACGGAGTATTAAATTGGAACGTTGATCCCGTTATTTTCTGGATTACAGATAGTTTTCCATTAAAATATTACGGAGCTCTCTTTGCTACCGGACTTCTTTTAGGATTTTATATCGTTAGAAATATCTATAAAAAAGAAAACCTTTCGCTGGACAATCTCGATACTTTATTGATTTATGTAATTGTTGGAACCGTTTTAGGAGCCAGATTAGGACATTGCTTTTTTTACGAAGCCGATTATTTTCTAAAACATCCTATCGAAATTCTTTTACCCATTCAAAAAATCAAAGGAGTTTATCAATTTGTGGGTTATCAAGGTTTAGCAAGTCACGGAGGCTCAATTGGTGTTATTACGGCAATGATTTTATATTGCCGCAGATATAAAGTACAATTCTTAGGACTTTTAGATAAAATGGCGGTTGCAGTTCCTGTAACGGGTACATTTATCAGATTGGGGAATTTTATGAATTCTGAAATCTACGGAAAACCGACTAATGGAAATTGGGGAGTTGTCTTTCAAAGAGACGATTTAATTCCGAGACATCCAACGCAATTGTACGAAGCATTTGCTTATTTATTGATCTTCGGGATTCTGTTTTACATGTACAAATCAGAAAAAAACAGAAATGCACAGGGATTAATCTTTGGAACTTTCTTAACTTTATTATTCTCAGCTAGATTTATAATTGAATTTTTTAAAGAAAATCAAGAAGCTTTCGAGAATAATATGCTCATTAATATGGGACAGATTTTAAGTATTCCATTTATATTAATTGGTTTAGCTCTGATTTTTTGGAAAACTCGAAAAGTCACAGTTAACAGTGACAGTTTACAGTTTAATGAGACTGAAAACTAAAAAAAGTCACAGTTCACAGTGACAGTTTACAGTTTACTAGGCTGAAAACTGCGACTGGAAACTGAAAACTAAAAAAAAGTTACAGTTGACAGTGACAGTTTACAGTGTCCTAGACTGAAAACTGCGACTGAAAACGGAAAACTAATAAATGCTGAAAACTAAAAAAACATGAAAAACATCTTCATTTATATCGTTTTATTATGGTCTACTTTTTCATTCGCACAAAATGAACAATTAGCCCAATATTATTACGATAAAGGTGATTTTGATAAAGCCAAAATCAGTTATGAAGAGCTTTTAAAAAGTGCACCTTCCAACACTCAATATTTTTTAAGAGTGGTCGATTGTTACCAGCAGTTACAACAGTTTGCAAATGCAGAAAAAGCAATTCAAGACCGGTACAATCGTTACAAGCAAGGCGTTTTTTTAGTTGAATTAGGATACAATTTTCAATTACAGAAAAACGATTCCAAAGCCAAAAATTATTACGAACAGGCAATTGAAAAAATAAAGGTAAATCCGAATGATGTTTACGGAGTTGCCAATTCATTCGAGAAAAAAGTATTGTTAGAATATGCTTTAAAAGCCTATCAAACGGCGATGCAGATTCAGCCGAACTTCAATTTCAATTTTCAAATTGGAATGCTGTACGGACAGTTAGGAAAAACCGATCAAATGATCGATCTTTTGCTGACAGAATCTTTTACCAATCCGCAGAATACCAATTTGATTCAGACGCAATTGTCCCGATTTATGAATGGTGAAACGGATAATACGACTTTCAAAGATGCAATGCGAAAAGCTTTAATCCTGAAAACCCAAAAAGACCAGGATGTTTTCTGGAACCATTACTTAAGCTGGTTTTATGTACAGCAGAAAGAATTCGGAAAAGCATTTATTCAAGAAAAAGCGATTTATAAGCGTGAGCCGGAATCGTTGATGAGTATTGTCAATTTGAGTCAGTTTGCGATGAATGAAGACGATGATGAAACGGCTGTAGAAATTCTGAATTTTATTCTTCAAAACACCAAAGATTTAGATTTATTGATTCAATCGAACGCCTATTTAATGCAGATTAAGATTGATAACGCTCAGGAAAAAGATTATCCGGCGATCAATCAGGAATTGCAGCAATTACTGGCAACTTACGAAATCAATCCTTTTAGCTTATCTTTGCAGCTTATTCAGGCGCATTTTCTAGCTTTTAATTTGAAAAAAACAGAGGAAGGAAAGGCAGTTGTAAAAAGTGCTTTAGAATTAAATTTAAACGAATATCAAAAAGCCGATGCCAAAATGGAACTGGCAGATATTCTGCTTTTAGAAGAAAAATACAATCAGGCGCTTATTTATTATTCGCAGATTCAATTGGATTTAAAGAATGATGTAATGGCGCACGAAGCCAGTTTGAAAGCGGCCAAAACGAGTTATTATAAAGGCGATTTTGAATGGGCGAATAAACAATTTAAAGAACTAAAAGCAGCCAATACACAGTTAATTGCCAACGACGCTTTAGAATATTTTCTTTTAATTAATGATAATACCGCTGCAGATTCAACTCAAGTAGCATTGAAGCAATTTGCAAAAGGAGATTTTTTAATTTATCAGAATAAAAAACAAGAAGCGATAACGCAGTTTCAGAATATCTTGAAAACTTTTAAAGGACAAGAAATAGAAGCCGTAACATTATTGCGTTTAGGAAAAGTTTACGAAAGTCAGAAAGATTTTGCTTCGGCTTTAAGCCAATATCAGCAAATTATAGACAATCACAGCGACGGAATTTATGTAGACGAAGCGCTGTTTTTCTCAGCTGAAATTTATAACGACGAACTAAAAGATACAGAAAAGGCCAAGCCTTTATATGAAAAGGTAATTTTTAACCATCAAGACAGTATTTACTTTGTTGATGCCAGAAAAAAATACCGTGAGTTAAGAGGGGATAAGAATTTATAAATTTCAATATTTTAAATTCCAAATTCCAAACTGAAAAGAATTAATAATGAGATTATTTTAAGTTTAGTGAAAAACTCAGAACCTTAGAATCTTAGCATCTCAGAACCTTAGAAAAAAATGATTATTTACAACGTTACCACAAACATACACGAAAGCGTTCACGACCAATGGTTAAAATGGATGCAGGAAAAACACATACCAGAAATTCTGGCTACAAATAAATTTTCATCGGCCAGAATTGTAAAAGTTTTGGTTGAAGAAGAAATGGGAGGAATTACCTATTCTGTTCAATATGTAACAGACAGTAAAGATACTTTAGATAAGTTTTATATCGAAGACGAACCAGAATTTCACAGAGAAGCTTTGGGTTTATTTGCAGATAAAATGCTTTCTTTCAGAACAGAATTAGAAGTTATTTCGGAACACTAGGTTTTAGTTTACAGTCACAGTCGCAGTTTTTAGTATTATAATTGAGAAGAAAAAACTAAATATTTGTGTCTTTGTCCCGATAGCTATCGGGATTGTGGCAAAAAAAGCAAAAAAATAAAGCTTTGTTTCTTAGTGCCTTTACAGCAAAAAGAATACTTTTGCGCCCTCGCGGCAAACAAGAAATAAAATGGAAAAAGTAAAAGCCAAAAAACATTTAGGACAGCACTTTCTTAAAGACGAAAGCGTAGCAAAAGCTATTGCAGATACTTTAAGTCTGAAAGGATACGATGAGGTTTTAGAAATAGGACCAGGAATGGGTGTGCTTACTAAGTATTTACTTGAAAAGCCAATCAACACGCACGTTATTGAGATTGATACAGAATCTGTAGCGTATTTGGACGCACATTATCCAAAATTAAAAGACAAAATTATCTCTCAGGATTTCCTGAAGTATAACATAAATGAAGTTTACCAAGACAAACAGTTTGCTATAATTGGAAACTTTCCGTACAATATTTCTTCACAGATTGTTTTTAGGACTTTAGATCTTAAACATCAAATTCCAGAGTTTTCCGGAATGTTCCAGAAAGAAGTAGCCGAGCGTATTTGTGAAAAGAAAGGCTCAAAAACATACGGAATACTATCAGTTTTAGCTCAGGCTTTCTATACTACAGAGTATCTGTTTACGGTTGATGAAAACGTTTTTATTCCTCCGCCCAAGGTCAAGTCGGGTGTGATGAGAATGACCCGAAAGGAAGATTACAGTCTTCCTTGCAGCGAAAGGCTATTTTTTACAGTTGTAAAAACCGCTTTTCAGCAGAGACGAAAAACATTACGTAACAGTTTGAAAACATTAAATTTATCAGACAAATTGCGAGAAGACACTATCTTTGATAAACGTCCGGAGCAGTTAAGCGTCGATGAATTTATTGAACTAACTCTAAAAATAGAAACCGATGGAGTTCAAAGTTAGTAGAGAATTTATACATCAGTTAGAGGATTTAATCAATAAGAAAAACGACAACGAACTTGAAGTTTTGCTTAATGATATGCACCACGCTGATATTGCCGAAATCTTAGACGAATTAGATTTCGACGAGGCCACTTATATCTTTAAGGTTTTAGATAGTGATAAAACAGCCGAGATTCTTCTAGAATTAGAAGAGGATCTGCGTGAAAACATCTTAAGCCGACTTTCGCCAAAAGAAATTGCAGAAGAGCTTGATGAGCTTGAAACCAACGATGCTGCCGACATTATCGCTGAACTTTCGCAAGAAATAAAAGCGGAGGTAATCTCGGAGCTGAATGACGTTGAACACGCCAAAGATATTGTTGATCTTTTGCGTTATGACGAAAACACGGCCGGTGGTTTGATGGGAAAAGAGCTTGTAAAAGTAAATGAAAACTGGAACGTCTTGACCTGCGTTAAAGAAATGAGAATTCAGGCAGAGAATGTTTCCAGAGTTCATTCTATTTATGTAGTGGATGATGAAAACCGACTGAAAGGAAGACTTTCTCTTAAAGATCTGTTGACTTCTTCTACAAAAACTCAGATTGGAGAAGTTTACATCCGAAAATTAAATTTTGTAAATGTTGATACAGAAGACGTTGAGGTCGCCCGTATCATGCAAAAATATGACTTAGAGGCGATTCCAGTTGTGGACGAATTAGGTCGTTTGGTTGGAAGAATTACTATCGACGATATCGTAGACGTAATTAAGGAAGAAGCGGATAAAGATTACCAATTAGCAGCGGGTATTACGCAGGACGTTGAATCGAATGACAGCGTTTACGAATTGACAAAAGCACGTTTACCATGGCTTTTAATTGGAATGGTGATTGAAATTGTAGCTTCTTTTGTTTTAAAAGGAAACGAAGCGACCTTTCAAAAATATTCTACTTTAATCATTTTTGTGCCTTTGCTTTCGGCTACCGCAGGAAATATCGGAGTTCAGGCTTCGGCAATTGTTGTGCAAGGTTTGGCAAATGGAACTTTAAAAGAGTTCAGTCGTGCTTACTTTACCAAAGAAATTACCGTTTCTATGATTTCGGGAAGTATAATCTCATTACTGCTTTTAGGCTATCATTCTGTAATGTATCAGCAGTATTTAGTAGGGTTTGCAATTTCAATTTCGATGATTGTAGTGATTTTGTTTGCAGCCACTTTAGGAACTTTGGTACCGCTTTTCTTGAATAAAAATAAAATTGACCCCGCAATTGCGACCGGTCCATTTATCACAACCACAAACGACGTATTCGGAATTATGCTTTACTTCGGCGTGGCCAATTTGATTCTTGGATTTTAGATTTTTGCCACAAATTAGCCGTTTACAGTGATTTAAGATCTCTAAAAACTGCGTAATTTACAGGCGGAAAATATACTGTTAATCAGTTCATCATAAATTCAAACCAAGAAGAATGAAAGTACATATTATTGGAGGAGGAAACCTTGGGGTTTCTATTGCCTTGGGAATCGCTAAATTTTCAAAAAACAATCAAGTTACCGTTACAAGAAGAAACACAGCAAGTATTCAATATTTAACGGAATACGGAATCGCAGTTTCTAACGATAACAAACATAATATTCAAGAAGCTGATGTAGTGATTTTAACCATCAAACCTTATCAAGTTGATACTGTTTTGGCCGAAATCCTGCCAGTTATCCAAAATAAGACAATTGCTTCGGCTGTCAGCGGACTGTCGCTTGATGTTTTACAGTCCAAAACAAATAACGAATATCCTGTTGTTCGAATTATGCCAAATATTGCAGCGCAGTTTGGAGAATCGGCAACTTGTATTTCTTTCCCAGAAAAATATGCTGCAAATGCTTCGCCAATAGTAGATTTGTTTCAAGATTTAGGAACAGCTCCTGTTATAGACGAAAAATTAATGGATGCAGCGACTGTCTTAGGCGCATGTGGCACTGCGTATGCATTGCGTTACATTCGTGCTTCTATGCAGGCAGGAATCGAGATAGGATTTGATTCTAATACCGCTCTAGCAATTGCTGCTCAAACCGTAAAAGGTGCGGCAAAAATGCTTTTAGAAGAGAAAGTACACCCAGAACAATTAATTGACCGTGTAACTACGCCTCAAGGCTGTACAATTGTAGGTTTAAATGAAATGGAACATAATGGTTTCAGTTCTTCTCTGATTAAAGGGATTAAGACTTCTTTGAAGCAAATCAAGGGATAATTTAAAAGAAATTCCAATATTTTAAAATTCCAAATTCCAATTTGTTGGGGTTTGGATTTTTTTTATAAGTTAGTAATCACGTTTTATAGAACAATAATCTATTATTGATTCCAAATCTTTTTCTTTTACGGATTCCTTGAACTCGACTCTGTGATACTCAATTCCAAATTCTTTAATTTTAGAACTGTCTATTTTGTAATTTTTATCGTTTATCCATTTTACAAAAACCAACGAATCTACACCTCGTAGTGCTGGTCCAGTACTTCTGGCATCAAGTTTATGACAAGCGGCACAGTTCGAATTGAATATTTCTTTTCCTTTTGCTTGATTTTCAGATAAGTTTGGAGTGCCACAAAAAACAGGAATAGGTGTTTGACAATACCAGTTTTCTGATGCTTTATATGTCTTTATTTCATAGAAGATTATTCCGACCAATACAATTATGGAAGAAATTGAAATAAGTAATATTTGTCGAATTCTATTCACTCGCCGTCATTTAAATTTGCAATTTAAAAATTGGAATTTTCCTTGTCTAATAATTTGAATATACTTCAAACCGCAATTAAGCTGTGTTTTTATTCAAAGTATATTTTAAGTACACAAAACCAATAAGACCAGCTAAAAACGAAGCAATAAGAATCGCTATCTTGGAAAAAACAATAATTTCTGGATTTTTAAATGCTAAAACAGTTATGAAAATAGACATTGTGAAACCAATTCCGCCGAGCATTCCGGCACCTAAAATATGAGCCCATTTTAAGTTTTTGGGTAACATACACAAACCAGCCGTTACACCAACAGAAGAAAAGAGTAGAATTCCCAGTGGTTTACCAATTACAAGTCCAAGAATAATTCCGTATGAATTGCTGTGGCTTAAGCCTTCATGCCAATTTTCGGTAATTGTGAGGGCAGTATTGGCAACAGCAAATAAAGGAAGTATAAAAAATGCCACAGGCTTGTGTAAAAAATGCTGCAGTTTGTATGACGACGTTTTTTCTCCGCCATCGCCAAAAGGAATTACAAAAGCTAAAATTACACCCGTTATCGTAGCATGAACTCCAGAATTAAGCATGAAATACCACATTACAATACCGCCGATGAGATACGGAATCAAATTGTGAATTTTCATGCGGTTTAAAACAAACAAAAGGATCCAGATTCCTAGTGCAATTCCGAGATTTAGAAATGAAATAGAAGTAGTGTAAAAAATTGCAATAACAATAATTGCACCTAAGTCATCAATAACCGCCAGCGCTGTCAGAAATACTTTTAATGATGCGGGAACTTTATTTCCTAATAGAGATAAAATTCCGATTGCAAATGCAATGTCTGTGGCCATTGGGATTCCAGCTCCATTTTGGGTTGTAGTTCCGTAGTTTAAAACCAGAAAAATTGCGGCAGGAACAAGCATTCCGCCAAAAGCAGCCATTATGGGTAACGAAGCATTTTTGAAATTAGACAATTCACCATGATAAATTTCTCGCTCCAATTCCAATCCGATGAGCAGAAAGAAAATAGTCATTAAGCCGTCGTTAATCCAATCTGTTACTGAATGTCCGACAATTTCTTTTTCCCAAAATGCTGTGTAAGGTATTTGAAAAGGAGAGTTGGCTAGATAAAGAGATAAAATCGTGACAAGGAGCAGGATAATTCCTCCTGATTTTTCATTTTCAAAAAAAGCGTTAAAGGTTTTGGTTAATTTCATTTCTGAGAATTCTGAAGATTTAGAGATGGATTTAAGTAATCCTTGTATTTTCAAAGTTAAAAAAAATCTGACCAATAAAAAAGTTTAGCCGAGAAGTCATGAAGACCCAAAATTTTTTTGAAACAATTTGAATGAAAAAACTTTCGCCTTTGCGCCTTCGCGAGATTAAATTAACCGTATTTTTGTTTAGTATAAATTTGAACAATAATGAGCATAAAAATTCTTCATATCGACAGCAATAATCCAATACTTTGGAATCAGTTAGAAGAAGCAGGTTTCGAAAATCACGCCGACTTTAAATCCTCCAAAGAAGAAATAGAAGCAAAAATAAAAGATTATAACGGCATCATAATTCGCAGTCGTTTTAAGATTGATAAGATATTTTTGGACAGTGCAACAAAGTTGCAGTTCATTGCGAGAGTCGGCGCTGGTTTGGAAAGTATTGATTGTGAATATGCTTCTGCGAAAGGAATTCATCTCATTGCGGCTCCCGAAGGTAATCGCAACGCTGTTGCAGAACATTCGCTGGGTGTGATTTTATCTTTATTCAACAATCTAAACCAGGCCGATGCTGAAGTTAAAGCGGGTCAATGGAACCGAGAAAGTAATCGTGGTCATGAACTAGATTTAAAAACTGTCGGTATTATTGGTTATGGAAATATGGGAAAAGCTTTTGCTAAAAAACTGCGAGGTTTTGAGACAGAGGTTTTATGTTATGACATTTTGGATAATGTTGGAGACGAAAATGCCAAACAAGTTTCATTAGCCGAGTTACAAGAAAAAGCAGATGTTTTAAGTCTTCATCTTCCATGGACACCAGAAACGGATAAAATGGTCAATGCAAATTTTATAAAAGCATTTAAAAAGCCATTTTGGATCATAAATACTTCTCGAGGCAAAAACATAGTTACAGCCGATTTGGTTGAAGCTATGAAGACAAAAAAGATATTAGGAGCAGGATTAGATGTTTTGGAGTATGAGAAACTTTCTTTCGAAACACTTTTTCAGGATAAAAATACTCCCGAAGCATTTCAGTATCTTCTCGAATCGAAAAATGTTTTGTTGACTCCTCATATCGCAGGGTGGACTTTTGAAAGTCATGAACGTTTAGCTCAGGTTATTGTAGATAAAATTAAAGCTGTCTATAACAGTTAATGGCTCTGGCTTTGTTTTGGTAAGATATTTTTTGTAAATCCTTACGTTAAATTAGCTTTATATGTTAATTTTTTACTAATATTGTTTTGGTAATTAAAACATTTTTAATGGTTTAAACCTAGAAGAATTTGAGTGTATATTATTAACTATAAGTGAATAAAATGGAAAATACAAAAAGAGAAGATTGGAATAATCCAATACATTATCGAAGAGAAAATAAAAAAGTAATTTCAGCAATTCTGGCAATTCTATTAGGTTACTTGGGAATTCATAAATTCTATCTTGGTTATACCAAAGAAGGAGTAATTCAGCTTATTTTGGGACTTTTATTTGGTCTGGGAGGTATAATTGGAATTATCGAAGGAATTATCTATTTGACAAAATCAGACGAAGAGTTTTATCAGACTTATCAAGTCGGTTACAAAGGCTGGTTTTAAGCAAAGCATATTATATCTAGAAATCCCATTCAGAAATGAATGGGATTTTTTTGTGCTTAAAAATGTCTTTTTCTGATATAATAAAAACTTTATGGGTCTTACGAGCGATATCTAAGCTGCTAATATTGCGAGCTTTAAAATGAGGATTTGTATAAGATCTAATCCCTTTTAAAAGAACAATATGTAAAATTTATTATTTAAAAAAATGGAAAACACAAGTAGAGGTGCAGGTCAAGTAGAGAATAAAAAGGTTACTGCTGGGATTTTAGGTATATTATTAGGTGCTTTCGGAGCGCATAAATTTTATTTAGGTTACCAAAAAGAAGGAATCATTCAGTTCATAGTTAGTATTGTAACTTGTGGAATAGGAGGAATGGTTGGTTTTGTTGAAGGAATTATCTATTTAACTAAATCTGATGAAGAGTTCTATCAAACTTATCAGGTTGGAAGAAAACCTTGGTTTTAAATAAAAATTGTAATTAAAGTCCCATTTACAGCTGTGAATGGGACTTTTTTATTGTGTTTGTGTTATACTCTTAAAGATTATCGAAAAACAAGAAAATCCCATAAGCTTTTTAAAAGCAAATGGGATTTTCTTGTTTTATATAAAAGATAAACTTAATCTTCCTTCTCAGATAATTTACGCTCTAATTCAATTTGAAACTCTTCAATAACAGGCTTCATAGTGCTTTCTGGAATATCGGCGATTCTAATATACATTAAACCATCAATAGCGTTATTAAAAAGCGGATCAACGTTAAAAGCTACAACTCTTGCATTTTGCTTGATGTATTTTTTAATTAAAACCGGCAAACGTAAGTTTCCTGGTTCCAGTTCGTCAATGATTTTATCAAACTTATTTAAATCAGATTCTGCTTCATCGAAGATGAAATCTTTATCTGCATCTTTCAATTTAACCTTATACGCTTTTTTCGGGTGAATGTACTGCGCAATATATGGATCGTAATAATTCGATTTCATAAACTCAATCATCAGCGATTTTGAGAAATCAGAAAATTGATTGCTGATACTTACACCGCCCAATAAATATTTATGTTCAGGATAACGTAAAGTTGTATGAATAATACCTTTCCATAATAAGAATAAAGGCATTGGTTTCTGCTGGTATTCTTTTACGATAAATGCACGGCCCATTTCAATCGATTTGTGCATCATATCGTGCAATTCTGGTTCGAATCTAAAAAGATCGTTCAGGTAGAAACCTTCAATTCCAAATTTTGGATAAATTTCAGAACCGAGTCCCATTCTATAGGCACCGGCAATTTTTTTGGTTTCATCATCCCATAAAAACATATGGTGGTAATATTGATCAAATTTATCTAAATCGATAGATTCATTTGTTCCTTCACCGACTTCACGGAAAGTAATTTCGCGTAAACGCCCAATTTCATGCAGAATATTTGGAACTGCTTTTGCTCTTGCAAAAAACACTTCGTAGTTTTTGCTTTGTAATAATCGGCAATCGCTGTTTCTCAACGCATTCACTTCGTCGATCATTTTCGATTCGTCGACAGGCGTAACGATTTTTTTAGGCGCTTTCGGAATTTTCAAACTTGCTGTATCCAATAACTTATGGTCCTTTTCAAAAGGATTAGCCAGCATATAGGTTTTCTTTCTTAAAAATTCTGAATATTCTTCAAACGACTCAATCTCGTTTTGTTCGTTTACAGAAATCGGTTTACCAATGCGAACCTTAATCACACGATCTTTTTGCGTTAGCAGTTCAGACGGTAATTTTGCAGTACGCAAAGTATCATCAATTTTAGAAAGCCAGTAAAATAATTTACTGTTTTTGGCATGAAAATAAATTGGCACCACAGGAACTTTGGCTTTTCTGATTAATTTCAGAGCGCCTTCTTCCCAAGGTTTATCCACAACTAATTTTCCATCTTTATAAGTAGAAACTTCTCCGGCAGGAAAAATACCTAAAGGTTTTCCGTCGCTTAAATGGCGTAAAGTTTCTTTAATACCAATTACACTAGATTTAGCATCCTTGTGGTTTTCAAAAGGATTAACCGGCATAATGTATTTTTTCATTGGAACAATTCTGTGTAACAAGAAATTGGCAATGATTTTGAAATTTGGCTCTCTTTCAAGCATCAATTTCAATAATAAAATTCCATCAATTCCACCAAGCGGATGGTTTGAAATAGTAATGTAAGCACCATCTTTTGGCAGACGTTTTAAATCTTCTTCCGGGATTTCGAACTTAATTTCCATTTCGTCCAAAATTCCATTTAAAAACGCAAGGTCTTCCAAATGTTTATTACGGTCATAAATTTTATTAAGGGTAGAGATCTTAAGAACCTTCATAAGAATCCAGCCAGAAAAGGTACCGAAAACTCCGTACTTTTCAACATTTATTGCCTTTGCAACTTCTTTCGCGGTAACTAAACCCATGTACTATTTTTAATTTATTAGAACAGCGAACAAAGATAACAAAAAAGTCTACTTTTCATTGTTTCCGAGATAAACTTTGCACTTTTTTATTACATTTGAAATCCTTAAAAAAAACACTGATGAAAATTATTTCTTATAATGTAAACGGAATTCGTGCTGCGATAAACAAGGGTTTTATCGAGTGGCTGCAACAAGCAAATCCTGATGTAATCTGTCTTCAGGAAATAAAAGCTACGCAGGATCAAATTCCAGTTGATGATATTACTGCTGCCGGTTATCCGTTTCAATATTACTATCCTGCTACTAAAAAAGGGTACAGCGGAGTAGCTATTTTGTCTAAAACAAAACCGAATAATATTGTTTTCGGAACGGGAATTCATCATATGGATTTTGAAGGAAGAAACCTTCGTGCCGATTTTGACGATGTTTCTGTAATGAGCTTATATCTTCCGTCGGGAACAAATATCGAAAGACTGGATCATAAATTTATGTTTATGGATGATTTTCAGACTTATGTAAATGAATTAAAAGTGACGATTCCAAATCTGATTATTTGCGGCGACTATAATATCTGTCACGAAGCGATTGATATTCACGATCCAGTTCGTAATAAAACAGTTTCTGGATTCCTTCCTGCAGAACGCGCCTGGTTAGACGGTTTTATGAAATCTGGTTTTATTGATAGTTTCCGTCATTTCAATAAAGATCCGCATCATTATTCGTGGTGGAGTTACCGCGCTGGGGCTAGAGGAAATAATAAAGGCTGGCGTATCGATTATAATCTGGTAAGCGAATCTTTAGAAAACCGATTAAAAAGAGCTGTTATACTTCCAGATGCAGTGCATTCTGATCATTGTCCGGTTTTAGTCGAAATTGATTAAAGTTTGGTATTGTTCTTGAGGAAAGAACAGTTGTTTTAAAATTGATATTGAATTTTTACATTCAAAAAGTATTAAACGCCCAAAAATAAAACCAATTAAGTAAGATGATTAAAAAAGCCTCCATCGGATTGCTAGTATTAGCCTTGTCCACAACGTCATGCGTTTCGAAGAAAATTTACAATGATCTTGAAACAAAGTATTCAGATTTAAAAAAAGAAAACCGTTCTATTGCGGATGAAAATGAGAGTTTGAAGAAAACAAAAAATCAGTTAGAGCTGGATCGCGATAAATTGACTAAAGATCTTGCCAGCACAAAAGACGACTTGGCAAAACAAAAAGCCGACCTTGCCGCTGAGCAGAAAAAATATAAAGTATTGCAGGATTCGTACAATGCGTTAGAAAAAAACAGCAACGATGCATTGGAAAAAAACATGGCTAAAAACCGTGAATTACTGGCGCAGTTAGAAGCAAAAGGTAAAGCTCTTGCAGATGAACAGGCTCGTTTAGACAAAACTGCAAATCGTTTGAAAGAACTTGAAGATATGATTGCTGCTAAAGAAGAAGCAATGCGCAAACTAAAAGAAACTTTATCGAAAGCCCTAAACGGATTTGAAGGTAAAGGTTTAACGGTTGAACAAAAAAACGGAAAAGTTTATGTTTCTATGGAAAATAAACTGCTTTTCAACTCAGGAAGCTGGGCCGTTGGATCAGAAGGTAGAAGAGCGGTTGTAGAACTTGGAAAGGTTTTAGGCGATAATCCAGATCTTTCTGTTCTTATCGAAGGTCATACAGACGATGATCCGTATGCTGGTTCTGGACCAATTGCAAACAACTGGGATTTATCGACTAAAAGAGCAACTGCAATTGTGAATATTTTGAGCGAAAATGCCAAAATCAACAAACAAAAATTAACAGCAGCGGGAAGAAGTGAATTTTCTCCTCTGGCAAGCAACGCCACTCCAGAAGGAAAAGCTAAAAACCGTAGAATCGAGATCATCTTGACACCAAGATTAGATGAAATCGCTGAAATGCTTAATAATATTAACTAAGGTTCTGAGAGACTGAGGTTCTAACTTACAAAGGCTCAAAGGTTTTTACTTTGAGCCTTTTTTTTATTTCCTGCAAGGTTTTTAAAACCTTGTAGGTTTGTTATTAGATTTGAAGTTTTAGTTTTGGTATCTTGATTTTTCAAATTGGAGCTTCTGTTTTATTATTTTCGTAACTTTGAATTTCTAAAATTTAAACGATGGGACTTCCAGAATTAAAAGAAAAAATAAGAAATCAACTGGATTTAGCAGATGAAAGAGTGTTGAGAATTGTTTCTTCAGTTTTTGATAATTATTTGAATGAAATAGTTTCGTATGATTCAGAAGGAAATCCTCTGTCATTATCAGAATATCATAATAGAGTTGAAGAGGGACTTGATGATATAAAATACAATCGAATAATTTCAAAAGAAGATTTGTCGAAAGAAATGCAAGATTGGGATAATGAGTAATACTAAATTTGAAATCTTTTGGACTTTAAATGCAAAGGAAGATCTAAAAGAAATTTATATTTCATTAAAAAATAAAATATCGAAAGAAACAGCAATAAAAATCAGAAATGAATTATTCAACTGTACCAATGAAATTGTTTTTGCAGAGCAGTTTCAATTAGATGAATACAGATTAGATTGTCGTAGAATTGTTATAAGAAACTTTAAAATTCTTTATCAAATTCGGGAAAATTCAATATTTGTAATCAGGGTTTTTAATTCTTTTCAAACCCTATGAAAAGTTTAAAATAACGAAAGCTCAAAGGTTTTTACTTTGAGCTTTTTTGTTTCCTGCAAGGATTCTAAAATCTTCTAGGTTTTAATGTTGAAACGAAAATTGTTCATACCTACAAGGTTTTGGAAACCTTACAGGAGAAGTTACTAGAGAGAAAATCTTGTGGTTTTTTTAACCTTTAACAAATTTCAATTTGATAAATCCCTTTGTACCTTTGCCTCTTTGCAACTTTGAACCTTAGAAAAGAATGAAATACACAACATTACCCAACACCGACATAAAAGTTAGTAAAATCTGCCTTGGAACAATGACTTTTGGGCAGCAGAATACAGAAGCTGAAGGACACGAACAAATGGATTATGCTCTTGAAAGAGGCATTAATTTCTTTGATACAGCGGAAATGTACTCGGTTCCTGCGAGTGAAGCGACTTACGGAAGCACAGAAAAAATTATAGGAACTTGGTTTAAAAAATCAGGCAATCGTGATAAAGTCGTTTTAGCATCTAAAATCGCAGGTCCAAATGCGAATTTTGGATATATGCGTGAGAAATTGGACTTTTCTCCAGCGAGTATTAAATATGCGGTTGAAAATAGTTTAAAAAGACTTCAAACCGATTATATCGATTTGTACCAAATGCACTGGCCGGAAAGAAAAACCAATAATTTTGGACAACGCGCTTTCCACGGACATGATGATGTTTGGGAAGATAATTTTAGAGAAATCTTAGAAACTTTCGACGGTTTAATAAAAGAAGGTAAAATCAAACATATTGGAGTTTCAAATGAAAATTCTTGGGGAATGATGCGTCTTTTAGAAGAAAGCAAATATCAAAATCTGCCAAGAATTAAAACCGTTCAAAATCCGTATTCATTATTGAACCGTTTATTTGAAGTGAATTCTGCAGAAGTTTCGAAATATGAAAATGTTGGTTTATTAGGATATTCTCCATTAGCCTTTGGAGTTTTGACTGGTAAATTCTTAACTGGAGAAAGTCACCCGAAAGCGAGAATTAATCTTTTCCCGCAATATAAACGCTACAATAGTGATCAATGTACCGAAGCCACGAAATTGTATCAGGAAATCGCTAAAAAACACGGTTTAACGTTAACGCAATTAGCAATGGGATTTGTTTTAGCTCAGCCTTTCTTAACAAGTGCGATAATTGGTGCTACAACTTTAGAACAATTAAAAGAAAATATCGACACGATTGATGTGGTTCTTTCCAAACAAATCTTAGCAGAAATTGATGCGGTTCAGGCTATAATTCCGGATCCTGCGCCTTAGTTTTTTTGCCACGAAGGCACGAAGGTTTTTTAATCTCGCAAAGACGCGGAGTCGCAAAGTTTTTCAATAGCCTCTAGCTTAAGCTAGGGGGTGATCGAAATAGAAAAAGGGCTTTAGCCAAACTTTACTAGTTTGGCTAAAGCCTTTGACTTGCGTTTATATTTTCATCCAGCTGAAGCTGAACACTATTTGAGCTTAAAAAAAAACTTTGCGACTCCGCGTCTTTGCGAGATTAAAACAAAAAAGCTTTGTGGCTTTGTGCCTTCGTGGCAGAAAAAAAACTATAAATCAAATTCATCATCAACAGCCAAAGAATCTGTTTTGATTGCTGTCGAATCTGGAATTTTTATTCGTAATAAAGATCGTGCATTTCCAGAAATATAAACTGGCAATTGTCCTAATGTATCTTCTGGAACTAATAGACCGCGGCGGAACATTAGATTCTTTAAGAATTTTTGGTTTTTAATGGCGTAATCTTTCAAATTGCCTTGATCGTTAAATTGATACATGAATTTTCTTGGCTTTGGAATAATTGTTGCCAAGTACAAACATTCATCAACATTTAAATCCGAAGGACTTTTTTGGAAGTAAAAATGACTCGCTTCGCCAATTCCATATACGTTTGGTCCCCATTCGATAATGTTGAAATATACTTCCAGCATTCTTTCTTTGCTTACAATTCGGTTATTTTCTAAAATGTAAACCAATAAAATTTCTTCCAGCTTTCGCGAAAGCGTTTTTTCACGAGTCAAAAACACATTTTTTATCAACTGCATGCTGATTGTGCTGGCACCGCGTGAGAATTTTTTAGTTCTGATGTTTTTTAGAATGGATTGTTTAAAAGCTTCATTAATAAATCCGCGATGTGAGAAGAACGACGGATCTTCTGTTGTTAAAACGGACTTTCTTAAATAAGGTGAAATCTGATCTAAAGGCGTGTAATTCGGATTTGCATTTCCAACCAAAATTGGTCGCTGCAATACATTCTGAATAATCGCTCGGTACACAAATTCACCATTTAATTTATTTAAATCGGCTTCGCCATATTTGGTAATTCTTAAATCTTCTTTATTCAGTTTGCTGTCAAAAACAAGTGTATTGGGTTTGTTTTGATTGAATTTGAAATCCAATTTATAATCGAAATTTCCCGTTGCCTGCATGCCTTGAAAATGTGTAAATAAACCATCGGGAAGCGAAACGATAAAATCCTGCGCTTTCATTTTCGGAATATCAACTTTTAAAGTGTAAACCGTATCTTTTTCAGTATCATAAGAAATGTATGGACGTACTTTTATTTTATTCAACTGCATGGTCGAAGAGCTGTCAATAGAAATAAAACTGTCTCCCAATAAAAAGCGATAATCAAAACGGGCATTTTTTATAACCACATCTTTACTGGCAATTTTCGGATGATTGATTTTAAGATTGGCAATAGAAGTGTAGCCGTCTATGTGAAGTTCACTGCCGCTTTTGTCAATATTTTGGACATTGAGGCGGATAGAATCAAAACTTGCTTTTAAGTTATAACGTTGGTCTAAGTACGGAACGCGAATTGCGCCGGTGTCTAAATTGAAAAATCGAATATCAGCTTTTTTGTTTCTCGGATCAGCAAAACCTTTAATATTCCATCGCTGGTCAAAGTCTTTCGCCTGAACATGAAGATTGGTTTCTAATTGTTTATTGCTTAAGATTAATTTGTTAACCGCAATAGAAGTTTTTTTTCCGTTGTCATCGATTTTAAAATTGAAATTTTTCAAATCCATGTCGGTCGGAACCAAATTCAAGAGTTTAGTAATAATTCTGTAAGCAAAAGAACCATATTTGCGCTTTTCGTTTGATTCTGTTTCTTCACGGTCTCTTTTTAAAAAAGCATCAAAATTTCGCTTTTTACCTTTTTTAACCAATTGAATATAGCCGTTATCAACTTTTAAAGTGCCAATTTGAACATCTCCGATTAATAAACTGCTTAAGCTAATGCTGGTTTCAACGTTTTTAATTTTGCATAAAGTGTCGGCATTTATAGGTGCCAAAACCACATCGGTCAGTTTTATAGTGGACAACCCGTCAAACGAAGCCGATTTTACAGAAAAATTACTGTTATATTCAACAGCCATTTTATGGGTAACTTTTGCAATTGCCTGCTTTAAAAGTGAATTTCGGAAATAATATAATCCGATGCAAAGCAAAACCACTACTACGGCTAGTATTTTTAATGCCTTGTATATTTTTTGTTTTGGAAAATTCATAGTGGTATTTTTATCAGAAATCAACCAAAAAGAATGCTTGCAACATCTTCAATTTTAGCAACCAGTTCGATTTTAATTCCAGTGTTTTTTAAAGCAATCTTATTGTATTTAGAAACAAAAATAGTATCAAATCCTAGTTTTTCGGCTTCCTGAATACGCTGGTCTACTCGGTTTACAGGACGTATTTCGCCCGAAAGCCCGACTTCGCCTGCAAAACAAAAACCTTTGCCAACAGGAATATCTTCATTGGAAGATAAAATGGCTGCGACAACTGCCAGATCAATTGCGGGATCATCAACAGAAATTCCACCAGTTACATTCAAGAAAACGTCTTTTGCACCTAAACGAAACCCAGCTCTTTTTTCTAAAACTGCCAAAATCATATTTAGCCTTTTAGCGTTATAACCAGTTGTGCTTCGCTGCGGTGTTCCATAAACTGCCGTACTTACCAAAGATTGTATTTCGATCATTAAAGGGCGCATGCCTTCCAGAGTTGTGGCAATTGCAGTTCCCGATAATTCTTCGTCCTTGTGCGAAATTAAAATTTCAGAAGGATTGCTTACTTCCCTAAGTCCGCTTCCAAGCATTTCGTAAATTCCCAGCTCAGCAGTAGATCCGAAACGGTTTTTTAACGAGCGTAAAATTCGGTACACATGATTTCGATCGCCTTCAAATTGCAAAACGGTATCAACCATGTGTTCTAAGATTTTCGGACCGGCAATATTTCCGTCTTTTGTAATATGTCCAATTAAAATTACGGGAATATTACTTTCTTTAGCAAATTTGATTAGCTCAGCAGTAGTTTCTCGAATCTGAGAAATGCTTCCAGCAGTCGATTCAATATAATCCGTGTGTAAAGTTTGAATCGAGTCAATTATGACAACTTCGGGTTGAATAGTTTCAATTTGTTTAAAGATATTCTGCGTCTTGGTTTCCGTTAAAATATAGCAGTTATCGCTATTTGGCGTTATTCTTTCGGCACGCATTTTTATTTGTTTCTGACTTTCTTCTCCAGAAACGTATAATGTTTTATAAGGTAATTTTAGGGAAACCTGAAGCAAAAGTGTGCTTTTTCCAATGCCGGGTTCTCCGCCCAAAAGAGTTAATGAGCCCGGAACAAGTCCGCCGCCTAAAACACGATTTAATTCGCTGTCGGTTGTGTCCATTCGGACTTCCTGTGCAGAATCAATTTCGTTTATTTTTAAAGGTCTTGGTGCTTTACCAGCTGGAGTTGGTTCACTTTTCCAGGCTACTTTTTCCTGTTTTTGAATAATTTCTTCGGCAATCGTATTCCATTCTTTGCAGGCATTACATTGTCCCTGCCATTTGGAATATTGCGTTCCGCAGTTTTGACAAAAAAAGGAAGTTTTAACTTTTGACATTATTTACTTTTTTTCGCGAGCGTATTCATTTCGTCGATTTTCTCATACATCAAATCTTTGTTCAAATCACCAATTGGCTCCATTTGCGAAGCATTTTGGTATTTTTTTGATGCATGTTTTGGATCGCCTTGTTTTTCATACATTAATCCTAATTCATATTCTCCTAACATGGCTTTTGGATAATGTACATTTCCTATTTCAGCCATTTTTCCTAATTCGCTGTAAGCGTTCTTTTTCAAAATAATGTTTTCAATTACTTTGAAATCGCTCATTCTCACTGGAATCTGAACTCCCATAACCTCAGACATGGTGTTGTATTTTTGTTCCAGATATTCGGCATAGCCTGATTCAAGAACGGCAATTTTATTTTTATATTCCTCAGAATTAATTGGTCTGTAGACCTCAAAAATCTGATAAAGTGCACTCGGAATCGAATGCAGTACTTCTGTATAATGTGTGGTGCCTTTAAAAACGTCGTATTTATAATTTACTAACGGATTATTGGCGATTTTAATATTGCTGTCTAATTTTTCTATCGGTTCTTTTATCTTTTTAATATCGCCCTCTGCTGCAGATAGGTAATAAAATATAGGCTGTTTTATTTTGGCAAATTTCTCTGGTATACGGACTTCCATTTTTGGTGCCAATTCTGGACTAAGACAGATATAGGCATTAAAAAGCGGATTTTCTTTATATAAATAAAAATTTGCAAAACTTGCTGTTAAATCATGTCCGGCAATCATTCTAAATGGAGAAGTACGGTATTTCTTTTCGATATACGGAATCAGTTCTGCTCCGATAAATTCGAAAAATTGTGCTCCTTTTTCAAAGGGAAGTCCGTTGTTTTGATCGATTGTTGTGTCGTCAAAACGTTCTCCGTCTTTGTTTTGGTGAATTCCAATAATAATCATTTCTGGAATATCATCCCAATAAGAACCATAACTTACAGCTCCAGAAAAAGGATCAAATAAATAATCTCCATCCAATAAATAAAGAACAGGATATTTTTTGGTTTTGTTGGCTTCGTAAGAAGCAGGAAGTCCAATTGTAATTCTACGTTCTTCTCCCAGTTTTTCTGATTTAATGTTGTCGAACGTTTTTTGGGCAAACGTTGAAAATGAAATCAAAAGTGTCAGCAGGTAAACTTTTTTCATGATTTGTGGCATTTCAGTGAATTAAAAAGTATTAAAAATAGTGTGGCAATATACTATTTTATTTGCTTCTTTGTTAAGTAGATTTAAAATTGAAGCACAGCAGTTTAATGCCAAAATCATTTTTGATCAAGGCAAAAGAAGTGTTTCTTTGTACAAAATCTGAATTTTGACAAAGAAGGGAAATTCTTAGAAAAAGAAAATATTAAGTTAATGAATTATCATTTTCATTAGGGAAAATAATCCATGGTTTGAAGGTCTTCGCTTCTTCAAAATCTAAGGTTGCATAAGAAATGATAATAATAATGTCGTCTTTTTGAACTTTTCTCGCTGCAGGACCATTCAAAGTAATCTCACCTGAATTTTTTTCTCCTTTAATAGCGTAAGTTTCAAAACGTTCTCCGTTATTAATATTTACAATAGATACTTTTTCGCCTTCAATAATGTTTGAAGCTTCTAGTAGAGTTTCATCAATAGTAATGCTGCCAATATAATTTAAATCGGCACCCGTTACTTTAACGCGATGAATTTTTGATTTTATAACTTGAATTTGCATGCTGCAAAGTTAGATTAATTTAATGAAATGGTGTCAATCAGTCTTATAGAATTAACAAATACCGCTATAAATGCACGATATTTTTTGTCATTCTCTTTCTGATCGATAGGTAAAAGTGTAGATTCGTCAGCAATGACAAAATATTCCAGTTGAAACTCTTTATTGTCTTTGAAAGAATTTTCTACAAATTCAATAGTTTCTTCTGGAGTATGAGTTTGAAAAATGTCTTTTGCTTCAGTCAATGTTTTGTAAATGATAGAAGCATCCTTTCGTTCCTGTGGAGTCAATCGCTCATTGCGAGAACTCATTGCAAGCTGATTTTCTTCTCTAAAAATGGGACAGCCAACAATATTTACAGGTAAGTTGGTTTTTTCGACCATTTTTTTGACAATTTGAAGTTGCTGAAAATCTTTTTCTCCAAAATAAGCATTTGTCGGCGTTACAATTTCGAAAAGTCTTTTTACAATTGTTCCAACTCCATTAAAATGACCTGGTCTGAATTTTCCTTCCATTTGATTTTCCAATCCGTCAAAATCAAAAGTCTGCGAAATGGTGTTTCCTTCATAAATATCTTCAACAGAAGGTGCGTATAAAATGATTTTATCACTTAATGTACGCATTTTCTTAATATCTTCTTCGAGAGTTCTTGGGTATTTTGCTAAATCTTCAGGATTGTTGAATTGAGTTGGATTGACAAAAATGCTCACTACTGTATCGTCGTTTTGCTTTAGTGAACGCTGCATTAAAGCCAAATGCCCTTGGTGTAAAGCGCCCATTGTTGGTACAAATCCGATGGTTGAATTTGCTGTTTTGATAGTTTTAAGATAGGCTATCAAAGCGGCTTTACTGTAGAAAATATGCATTGAAGTATTATTAAAATTTAGTGCAAACATAATATATTAGTTATAAACTGCATAAATTTTTGTAATTTTGCGACGTTTTTATTACCAAAATTAAGTAAAATACTATTATGAAAGATAAGAGGATATTATATGTATCATCTGAAGTCGTGCCTTATTTGGCTGAAAATGAGGTTTCTTTAATGTCTTATGACGTTCCGAAAATGATTAATGATCAAGGCGGTCAGATAAGAATTTTCATGCCAAGATACGGGAATATCAACGAGAGAAGACATCAACTGCATGAAGTAATTAGACTTTCTGGGATGAATTTGGTAGTGAATGACTTAGATATGCCATTGATTATCAAAGTAGCATCAATTCCGAAAGAAAGAATTCAGGTTTACTTTATTGATAACGATGAATATTTTAAACGTAAAGCAACCTTCGCAGATGAGGAGGGAGTTTTATACCCTGATAATGATGAGAGAGCAATCTTTTTTGCTAAAGGTGTTGTAGAAACAGTGAAAAAATTAAACTGGGTTCCAGATATTATTCACGTTCACGGCTGGCTTGCAGCAATGCTTCCAATTTACATGAAGCATTATTATAAACATGAAGCATTATTTTCTGAAACTAAAATTATTACTTCTGTTTACGGACAGTCTTTTGATGAAAATTTAGATTTGGAGATGATAAATAAAGTTAAATTTGACGGCGTTCCTCATGATGCTGTATCAGATTTAGAAGTTCCAAATTACGAGAATGTTTTAAAAGCTAGTATATTACATTCTGATGGAGTGATTATAGCATCGGAAAATGTTTCTCCAAGTTTAACAAAATTTATAGAATCTTCAGGAAAACCTTTTTTACCTTTCGCCACGAAAGATGCATTTGCTGATGCTTATACAAATTTCTACAGAACGTTTGGACTTTAAATTTTAACTTTATTATAAACATGTATAATACTTCTTTTATTAAGAAAATTCTTTTAGCTTTAATTGTTGTTTTTTTATATTCTTGCGATAAAGATTTTAATGCAATTGGTGATGGTTTAATTGGAGATGATCATTTTGGTCTTGAACCAGAAGAATATAATGTTTTAGCCTTTAATCAAGAAGTAACTCCTATTCAGTCCAATAATATGGCTGTAAATGCTCTTGGTATTTTTGATAATCCTTTGTTTGGTACTACAACAGCAAATTTTGTTACACAATTGGCTCTTCCATCTTATGCGCCTACAATTGGGGAATCTCCTGTAATTGAAAGTGCAGTACTTACTATTCCTTATTTTAACCACGTAACCGCTACAGGTACAGATGGCGCAAATACATATGCGTTAGATTCTATTTATGGAGGTCAAGGAAAAGATTTTAAATTGAAGTTGAGTGTATATGAATCTGGTTACCAAATGAGAAATAGTTATTTTGGCGGTGGTTCTCAATTGCCTCAATTTTATTATACGGATCAAAATACAGACTTTTTTAGTGTTGCAAACAAGACTTTGCTGAATAATGGTCCAGTTCAAGAAAATGCTGAATTCTTTTTTGATCCTGCAGAAATTGTTACTAAAACAGTTGGTACAGATAATAAAGAAACAATTAATAGAAGTGCACCTCAGATGGTTCTAAATCTTAGCAAAGAATTTTTTCAAGAGAAAATTTTAAATGCACCAGCGTCTAAATTATCTAGTGAAGACATTTTTCAAGAATACTTTAGAGGTTTGTATTTTATGGTAGAAAAATCGGGAACAGCTAATAGTAATATGGCGATGCTGGATTTTACTAAGGGTGTAATTACGATTAAATATAAAGCAAAAACAGCTGCAACAACTGATGGAGATGCAACTGAAGATAAGCAAATTTTGTTGAATTTTAAAAGCAGCGTGTCAGGAGGTTTGGCAAGTACAGCTTCTTTTCTTCAAGATGTTAAGGCGCCAGGGTATGAAACTGCGGTTACAACAAATGCAAATAAAACAGAAGGCGATGAAAAGCTTTATTTAAAAGGAGGTCAAGGATCTTTGGCTGTTTTAAAACTTTTTGATCAGACTGATGTGCTTAGTTATAATGCAGATGGTACTGTTAAGGATGGTGCTAATGGGGTTCCAGATCAATTAGATGAGATTAGAAATAACGTTACGGTTAAAAACTGGAAGGTAAATGAAGCTAATCTTGTTTTTTATATTGACGCTGATCAAATGGGTAATACAAAAGCACCGCAAAGAGTTTATTTGTATGATTTAACTAATAATACAGTTTTAGCAGACTATTCTGCTGATCCTACTGCTCCTTTTGGTGGTTTGATTAATCTTGATGCTAATAAAAAAGGTAAAAGCTATAAATTAAGGATCACGAGTCATATTCGTAATCTTATAAAAGATGCTACATTGAAAAATGTTGATTTAGGATTAGTTGTTTCTCTAAGTCCAGGTGTGGTTGCATCAAATGTATTGAAGCAAAAGAACGAAACTATTTCACAAGCGCCAAGAACATCGGTTATGAGTCCTTTAGGTACAATCTTGCATGGAGGGAAAGCTTCTGTTCCAGTTGATAAAAGATTGAAGCTTCAGGTTTACTATACGAAACCAAATTAATAAATATATATGTGTGGAATTGTTGGATATATCGGTCATAGAGACGCGTATCCTATTGTAATCAAGGGGCTGAAGCGACTTGAGTACAGAGGGTATGATAGTGCCGGTGTTATGTTATATGACGATGAGTCAGGCATAAAAGTGTGTAAAACAAAAGGTAAAGTGTCAGACCTTGAAGCTAAAGCTGATGAAGGTTTTACAATAAACGGAAATATTGGAATTGGACATACGCGTTGGGCAACTCACGGAGTTCCTAACGATGTAAACTCACATCCACATCTTTCAAATTCAGGAGACCTTGCCATTATCCATAATGGAATTATCGAGAATTATGCTCCATTAAAAGAAGAGCTTATTAAAAGAGGTTATACTTTTAAATCTGATACAGATACTGAAGTTTTAGTTAATTTAATAGAAGAAGTTCAAAAGAAAGAAAATATTAAATTAGGTAAAGCTGTTCAAATTGCATTAAACCAAGTTGTTGGGGCATATGCAATTGCTGTTTTTGATAAAAAAAATCCGAACGAACTTGTTGCGGCTAGATTAGGAAGTCCGTTGGCAATTGGAGTTGGTGAAGGTGAGTACTTTATTGCTTCTGATGCATCACCATTCATTGAATATACTTCTAATGCAGTATATTTAGAGGATGGCGAAATGGCTAATATCAGATTACACAAGCCAATCAAAATTAGAAAAATTAAAGATGACTCATTAGTAGATCCTTACATTCAAGAACTTCAAATGAATTTGGAGCAGATCGAAAAAGGAGGTTACGATCACTTCATGTTAAAAGAAATCTACGAACAGCCAAGTGTTATAAAAGATACTTACAGAGGAAGACTTCATGCTAATGAAGGTATTGTTCAAATGGCTGGAGTAGAAGATAATATTGAAAAATTCTTAAATGCAAAGCGTATTTTGATTGTTGCCTGCGGTACTTCTTGGCATGCAGGTTTAGTGGCAGAATACATCTTTGAAGAGTTCACACGTATTCCTGTTGAAGTTGAATATGCTTCTGAGTTCAGATACAGAAACCCAATTATCAATAAAGATGATGTTGTTATTGCTATCTCGCAATCTGGTGAGACTGCAGATACTATGGCAGCTATCAAATTGGCTAAAGAAAACGGAGCTTTTGTTTTTGGTGTTTGTAACGTTGTTGGTTCTTCTATTTCTAGAGAAAGTCATGCAGGTGCTTATACGCACGCAGGACCAGAAATTGGAGTAGCTTCTACAAAAGCATTTACTACACAGATTACGGTTCTAACAATGATCGCTTTAAGATTAGGAAAAGCAAAAGGCACATTGTCAAATACAGATTTCCGTACTTATCTGCAAGAATTAGAAATTATTCCTGAAAAAGTAGCTGAAGCATTAGAAACAAATGATAAAGCAAAAGAAATTGCTGCTGCTTTTAAAGATTCGCCAAACTGTCTTTATTTAGGTAGAGGATATAATTTTCCAGTTGCTTTAGAGGGTGCTCTAAAATTAAAAGAAATTTCTTATATCCATGCTGAAGGTTATCCAGCGGCTGAAATGAAGCACGGTCCAATTGCTTTAATTGATGAATTTATGCCAGTTATTGTTATTGCGCCTAAACAAGGGCACTATGATAAGATTGTAAGTAATATTCAAGAAATTAAATCAAGAAGCGGTAAAATCATTGCGGTTGTTACAAAAGGTGATACTCAAGTTCGTGAATTAGCAGATTATGTAATCGAAATTCCAGAAACTTCAGATGCATTGTCTCCATTGGTTACTACAATTCCGTTGCAATTGCTTTCTTACTACATTGCGGTGATGAGAGGTTGTAATGTTGACCAGCCACGTAACTTAGCAAAATCGGTTACAGTAGAATAGATTTTTTTTAAAATATAATATGTTAAAAAAGCGAGATTTATGTCTCGCTTTTTTTTATTGTCAAATTTTTTTTTCGGAGTATGCATTTTTGTGAATTTTTCAATCTTTTGTCAAAAATTTATATGTATGCATAGTAAATTGGTTTTTCTTTAAGTTTTTTTGTTTTTATTTTAATAAATTGAATTAGCAAATAGTTAAAATATTATGCAAATGGGTGATAAATATTAATTTTATTTAACGTTTTTTTATACATATTAAAATATTTGCGTATTTTGGCTATATATACTAACAAAAAAACTAACCCAATGAGAGTCTACTTGCTAATTATGTTGTTGTTCAGTGGCATATCCTTTGCACAGAATACAATAACAGGTTCGGTTACAGATGGTAACAAACAATCTATTCCTGGTGCTAATGTTGTTGTTGTCGGTGAAAATAGTGGTGCGTCTACTGATTTCGACGGATCATTTAAATTGACAACCAATTCTAAACTTCCTTTTTCTGTAAAAGTTTCTGCAGTAGGATTTGCTTCAAAAACGATTAGTGTAACCACGGCTAATCAAAAGTTGAATGTAATTCTAATTGATGAAGAAACTAAATTAGATGAAATTGTAGTTTCAGCATCCAGAACACCAGAAAGAGTTTTAGAATCTCCGGTGACAATTGAAAGAATGGGAATTCAGGAAATAAAAAGGACGGCTTCTCCAACTTTTTATGATGGTTTAGAAAATATGAAAGAGGTACAGATGAATACCAGCAGTATGTCTTTTAAGTCTATCAATACAAGGGGATTTGCGACTGTTGCAAATACTCGTTTTATGCAGTTGGTAGATGGTATGGATAACTCTTCTCCATTGCTGAATTTTGTTTTAGGAAACATGATTGGGGTTTCGGAAATCGATGTTCAGAGTGTGGAACTTTTGCCGGGTGCTTCATCTGCATTATATGGAGCAAATGCTTTTAATGGAATTTTATTCATGACCAGTAAAAGTCCATTTACAAATCAAGGTGTTTCAGCTTATTTTAAATATGGAGTAACTTCTCAAGAAGCTGCGGGCACAAATAGTTATTATGATTTTGGTATTCGATTTGCTCGCGCTTTTAATAAATACTTTGCTGCTAAAGCGAATTTTACCTATATGGAAGCTACAGATTGGTATGCTACAAATTATGATGACAAGACAAGGACGGGCATTGATAGAACGAATCCTAGTTATGATGGAATTAATGTTTATGGTGATGAGGCTGCAACTAATATTAAAGGCGTTGGTCAGAAGTTAGAGGCAATGGGGTTAATTCCGGCCGGTGCATCTAATCTTTTGCCTAATTCTATGGTTAGTAGAACAGGTTATAATGAAATTGATTTAACAGATAATAAAGCGTCGAATATTAAGATTGATTTTTCTTTGCATGCACGACCTTTTGGAGATGAAAAGTTGGAAATTATCTGGCAGAGTAAAATTGGTACAGGAAATGCTGTTTATCAAGGAGCTAACAGGTATTATCTGAATGATTTTTTTATGTACCAGAATAAATTAGAATTTAAAGGGAAAAACTTTTTTGTAAGAGGATATATGACTGGTGAAGATGGAGGTCATTCCTATGATATGGTTTTTACGGGTATTAATGTGAATAGAAAATGGAAAGATGATAATACTTGGTTTGGTCAATATGCAGGCGCATATATTCAAGGCACGTTGGCAGGTATGACGCCTCAACAGGCTCATGCGGCAGGAAGGTCTACTGCAGATACTGGTCGTTTCTTGCCAGGAACAGTAGAATTCAAGAATGCTTTTAATCAAGTTATAAATGAGGAAGATGTTCTTTCTGGTTCAAAATTGGTTGATAATTCAAAAATTTACCATTCTGATGCGAACTATAATTTTAGAGATATAATAAAATTTGCAGAGATTCAGGTTGGAGGTTCGTTTAGAGCTTATGAACTGAATTCTCATGGAAGAATTTATACAGACGCAAATGGTCCGATTAATTATAATGAGTATGGAGCTTATGCTCAATTGATGAAAAAATTCATGGATGACAGATTGAAGTTTACTGGATCTCTTCGTTATGATAAATCTAAAAACTTTGATGGAAACTTTTCGCCACGTTTGTCTCTTGTGTATTCAGGAGGAGAGAAGAGAAATCATAATTTTAGAGGATCTTTTCAAACGGGATTTAGAAACCCTTCTACTCAAGATCAATATATCGGTTTCAATATTGGAAGTGCAGTGTTGATTGGTTCTGCGCCAGATAACTTGACAAGATTTAATGAAACATTTGCATTAAGTGCTGAAGGCCAGTCTTACAGCAATGGAAATGCTACTAAAAATATGAGTGGTGTTGATGCTTATAATAATTCTTATTTATCGAGTTCTGTAAATGCGTTTTCGGCCATGGCAGGAAGTAATCCAATTGCAGCTGCTGCTTTGTTGAAAAAATCTAGAGCAAACTTAGTAAAACCTGAAGAAGTGAAAGCTTTTGAAATTGGATATCGTTCTATTTTTGAAGGTATGTCTATAGATATTAACGGTTACTACAATATTTATAATGATTTCATTGGAACTTTAAATGTAATTTCTCCTTACTACGGAACAGCACAGGATAATCCGAATCTTGCGGCAGGAACAACAGATTCGGGTGTGCAGTCTGTAAGAGCTATTCAAAATGGAGAATATAGAGTGTATCAATTGTATACTAATTCGGATGTGGAAATACATTCATTAGGATTTGGGGTTGGACTTTCTAGAAAAATAATTTCTGATTTCGAATTAGGGGTGAATTATAACTATGCTCAATTCGATTTTGATCAAGAAAAAGATCCAAGTTTTGAGGCTGGATTTAATACTCCAAAGCATAGAGTTAAAATGTCAATTGGAAATGATAAACTGTTCAAGAATTTTGGCTTCAGTGTTAGTGGAAGATGGAACAGTGAATATCTGTGGCAGGCAGGTTTTGCTGATGGTGTAATCAAATCTGCAACAGTAATTGATGCGCAGATAAATTATGGAATTCCAAAATTGAAATCAGTTGTAAAATTAGGAGCTGCTAACATTGGTGGTAAGGAATACTATCAAGTTATTGGAGCTGGATTAATTGGACAGCAGTATTTTGCTTCTTGGACCATCAATCCATAATTGATTTATTAACTCAGTGTAAAATTCATTATAGGTTTCTGAATTTATAATTTGGAAATGGATACATTTAAAATATAGAAATTATGATAAAAAATTTCAAATGGCTTTTATTGGTTTCGTTAACCTTTATGGCTTGTAATAGTGATGACGATGTGGTTGTTCCTGTGGAATCGTCTGATGGTAAACCTTTGACGTCTGGTAGTGCAGATTTTTCTAAATATGTTGCATTAGGAGATTCTTTTGCGGCAGGTTTTAGTGATAACGCTCTGTTTATTAAAGGACAAGAAGGAGCATACCCGAATATTTTGGCTCAGCAGTTCGCTCTAGTGGGAGGGGGAGAATTTAAAACGCCTTTTTCGAATGATAATATTGGAGGTTTGTTATTAGGAGGGAATGTTATTTTTGGACCTCGATTATATTTTAATAGTACCCCAGTTCCGGTTGAAGGAACACCAACGACAGAAGTTACGGCGCGTTTGTCTGGCACTTTTGGTAATTTGGGAGTACCTGGTGCAAAAAGTTTCCATTTGCTGGCGCCTGGTTACGGTAATCCCGCAGGAGTAGCGGCGGGAACTGCGAATCCTTATTTTGCCCGTTTTGCTTCTAGTACAACAACTACAGTTTTAGCAGATGCTTTGAGTCAGAATCCTACTTTTTTCTCTCTGTGGATTGGTGGTAACGATGAATTAGGATATGCGACTGCTGGTGGAGATCCGACAGTTAATCCTTTAACGCCAACAGCGACTTTTGATGCCGCATATAAAGGTTTGGTTGCTCAGCTTGTTTCTGGCGGAAGAAAAGGTGTTGTGGCTAATTTACCAGTTATTACAACTCTTCCTCATTTTCGTGTAATTGCATACAATCAGCTTACTCAGGCTAATTTAAGTGCTGGTGGAGTTAGTCTGGTTAATACTTTAAATACTCAATTGTATGGACCTTTGCATAATGCCTTGGTTTTTTTAGGACAAGGAAATAGAATTAATCTTTTGTCTTCAACAGGAAATAATCCGTTGTTAATTGTAGATGAGACTTTGCCTGATCTTTCGGCAAATTTAAAAGCCGTTTTAATGGGTGGTGGTTTAGATGCGACTACTGCTACAGTGATGGGGCAGATTTTTGGAAGAGCCAGACAAGCACTGCCTACTGATTTAATTGTTTTAGGGGCTTCTTCTAGAATTGGAAAAGTTCCAAATGTGGCTGCTGACGGAATAGCTTCGCCTTCTCCATCTTTATCACAATTAGGAGTTACTTTTCCGTTGCCGGACAGATATGTTTTACTGCCTTCAGAAGTTGCAGAAATTGGAGTGGCTACGGCAGCTTATAACTTGACTATAAAAACAGTTGCCGAAGCAAACGGTCTGGCAATTGTAGATGCAGAGTCTATTATGGCTGATCTAAATAAACCTAACGGAATTACAATGAATAATTTTACATTAAAAGCAACATTTGTTACTGGCGGTATGTTTTCTTTAGATGGAGTTCATCCTACTCCAAGAGGTTATGCATTTATTGCCAATAAATTTATCGAAGCTATTAATGCTAAGTATGGTTCAAATTTGAAAGGTGTGGATATTGGTAATTACCAAGTCTTGTTTCCTGCAAAATTATAATTGAAACTATTTTTAACTTCAAAAAACCGCTCATTTTTAGGATGCAGCGGTTTTTTTCCTTTTATTAAAAAAATGCTGATTTTGTTATTTTATTGGTGAGTTTTATGAATCAAACAAAATCATGGTATTTTTTATGAAAAAAAAATTGATTTTATATTTTAAAAAATTATCTTTGCGCTCTGAAAAAAGAGGTATTTTCGATAAACCTAAATAGCTATTTAATAAATACATAAGTAATGTCAAAAGTAATAGGAAAAGTTGCTCAAATCATTGGACCAGTAGTAGACGTAGTTTTCAACGGTAAAGATGTTGAACTTCCAAAAATTTATGATTCACTAGAAGTCACTAAAAAAGATGGAACTATTCTAGTTCTAGAAGTACAATCTCATATTGGTGAAAACACTGTTCGTACCATTTCTATGGATTCAACAGATGGTTTAAGCAGAGGATATGAAGTAGTTGGAACTGGAAATCCAATCCAAATGCCAATCGGTCCAGACGTATATGGAAGATTATTTAATGTTGTTGGAGATGCAATTGACGGTTTAGGTAATTTACCAAAAACTGGAGAAAACGGTCTGCCAATTCACAGACAAGCTCCTAAATTTGAAGATTTGTCAACTTCATCTGAAGTTTTATTCACAGGTATTAAAGTAATTGATTTGATCGAGCCTTATGCAAAAGGAGGTAAAATTGGATTGTTTGGTGGTGCAGGTGTTGGTAAAACAGTATTGATTCAGGAGTTGATCAACAATATTGCAAAAGGTCACGGTGGACTTTCAGTATTCGCTGGAGTAGGTGAGAGAACACGTGAAGGAAATGACTTACTTCGTGAGATGTTAGAGTCAGGTATTATTAAATACGGTGATGATTTCATGCACTCTATGGAAAATGGAGGATGGGATTTATCTAAAGTAGATATGCCAGGAATGAGAGAGTCTAAAGCTACTTTCGTTTTCGGACAAATGAATGAGCCACCTGGAGCTCGTGCACGTGTGGCACTTTCAGGATTATCTATCGCTGAGTATTTCCGTGATGGAGCTGGATCTGACCAAGGTAAAGATGTATTATTCTTCGTTGATAACATCTTCCGTTTTACACAAGCAGGTTCTGAGGTATCAGCACTTTTAGGTCGTATGCCATCTGCGGTAGGTTACCAACCAACATTAGCAACAGAGATGGGAGCTATGCAAGAGCGTATTACATCTACAAACAAAGGATCTATTACATCTGTACAGGCGGTTTACGTTCCTGCGGATGACTTAACTGACCCGGCACCGGCAACAACGTTTGCTCACTTAGATGCTACAACTGTATTGTCTCGTAAAATTGCTGAGTTAGGTATCTATCCTGCGGTTGACCCGTTAGATTCTACTTCAAGAATTTTAACTCCACACATCTTAGGAGATGAGCACTACAACTGTGCACAAAGAGTAAAAGAGATTCTTCAAAAATACAAACAATTACAAGATATCATCGCGATTCTTGGTATGGAAGAATTATCTGAAGAAGATAAACTTTCTGTATCTAGAGCACGTCGTGTACAACGTTTCTTGTCTCAGCCGTTCCACGTAGCAGAGCAATTTACAGGTATCCCAGGTGTATTAGTTGATATTAAAGATACTATCAAAGGTTTCAACATGATTATCGACGGTGAGTTAGATCACCTTCCAGAAGCTGCTTTCAACTTGAAAGGTTCTATTCAAGATGCAATCGAAGCTGGAGAAAAAATGTTAGCTGAAGCATAATAATATTGGTTGTTAGTTGTTAGTTGTCAGTTGTTAGAAACAACAATCAACCATCAACCATCAACTATTAACTAAAAAAAATATGATTTTAGAAATAGTATCACCAGAAGCTAAATTATTTTCAGGAGAAGTAACTTCAGTTACTTTACCAGGAGTTGATGGAAGCTTTCAGATTTTAAATCATCACGCACCAATTGTTTCCATCTTAGAAGAAGGAACAATTAAAATTGCAGCTCCAAGCTTCAATTTTTCTAAGGAAGCGGTTGATAAATTCAAGAGAGTAAATGACCAAACCTATACTTTAGAGATTAAGTCAGGAACAATCGAGATGAAAAACAATAAAATAATTGTATTAGTTGACTAAGACAATTTTAGATAAGTTGAAAAGCCAGACAGTTTTGTCTGGCTTTTTAGTTTTCTAATATTTGTTTAGATGCATAAAATCTGAAATTGTTGATTTATTTTGATTTAATTTCAATTTTATACTTTTGTCTAATGAAACTACCTGAAAATCTTATCCAGAGAATAGACAATTGTAGGCAGCATAATTCACTTAAAAAACTGCCTGTATTTAACAACGTAGTTGATTTTTCTTCTAATGATTATATTGGGTTTGCAAAATCCGAAATAATTTTTAGAAACGCACATGCTTATTTATTAGAAAATGAGATTTTTCAAAACGGAGCCACTGGTGCTAGATTGGTTTCAGGCAATCATTCACTTTATCACATTGCAGAAAACTTTATAGCGCAATTTCATGATGTAGAGGCTGCTTTAATTTTTAATTCAGGTTACGATGCCAATATTGGTTTTTTTAGCGCTGTGCCTCAAGAAAATGATATCATACTGTATGATGAGCTATGTCACGCTTCAATAAAAGACGGAATTTCGATTTCTAACACCAAATCTTTTAAGTTTATTCATAATGACTTTGAAGACTTGGAACGTTTAATTCTAGAATTTCCAAATCAATCGATTTACATCGTTACAGAAAGTGTTTTTTCTATGGATGGGGACAGTCCAAATTTAGATGAATTAACTGCACTTTCAGAAAAATACAATTGTTATTTAATAATTGATGAATCGCATTCTTTGGGAGTTTTTGGAGAAAGAGGACAAGGTCTAACTCAATATCTGCAATTGCACGAAAAAGTATTTGCTCAAATTATGAGTTTTGGTAAAGGCCTAGGTTGTTATGGCGGAGCGATTTTAGGATCTGTCGAACTTAGGGATTATCTTGTAAATTTTTCGTCCACTTTTAGTTATTCGACCGCTTTGTCTCCTCATTCAGTTGCAACTATTTTAACGGCTTATCAGCACTTGGAAATTGAAAAAGAGACAATTCAAAAACTTCGTCAAAACATCATATATTTTAATCAGCAGAAAAATTTATTAGGTTTAAAGCCAATGTTTGTTCATAGTAAATCTGCTATACATTCTGCTATTGTTCCTAGCAATGAAAACGTGAAACAGCTGGCACAAGAACTTCAAGATAAAGGATTTGATGTGCAATCGATTCTTTCGCCAATCGTTCCTGAAGGACAGGAACGTCTTCGTTTTTGCATTCACAATTACAATTCACAAGAAGAAATTAGTCAGCTTTTAGAGCTGGTAAGAGATTTTGTTTTTTAGTTTGTCTTTGGATTTTTTGAAAATTTTAAAATTTCTTGTAACGTTTTCATGATTCGATTACTTACAAGTCGTAATCAAATAAACCAAATAAACATGAAAACAATATTTCGATTTGCAGTACTGCTATTTATATTCATTTTTCCTGCTGCTATTTCAGCGCAGACGAAATCTCCTAAACTAGAAAATTCGCTTTTGTGGGAGGTGTCAGGTAAAGGACTAAAAAAGCCATCTTATTTGTACGGAACGATTCATATGATTTGTTCAAAGGATTATTTTTTATCTGAAAAAACAAAAAAAGCATTTGACGTTTCAGACAAATTATATTTAGAAATTAATTTCACAGATCCGAATGAAATGAGCCAAATGCAGCAATTGGCAATGGGAAAAGAACCGCTAAGTAAAAAATTAAGTCCAGAACAACTAGCAAAATTAGATTCAATTTTAAAAAAGAGCACAGGAATGGGTGTACAACAAGTAGATAGTTTCAGTCTTTTAACTGTTTTAAGTTTGATTAGTATGAAAAGTTTTGGCTGTGCGCATCTTAAGTTTTATGAAATGGAGTTTTCGGAAGCAGCTAAAAAAAGAAATGTTTCAATTTATGGTCTTGAAACCGTAAAATCTCAATTTGAAATTCTGGAAAACGCGTATTCAAATGATGAGATTTTAAAGCTTTTGGAGGAATCAACTTCTGAAGAATCAGAGCAATTGGTTACTGCGTATAAAAATGAAAACATTGACAGTATGTATGCTTTAACAACAGATGAAAAATTTACAAGTGAAAAAACCAAAAAACAGATTCTTGATAATAGAAATGTAAACTGGGTAAAAGCAATGCCAGAATTAATGAAACAAAACAGTGTCTTCTTTGCTGTTGGCGCTGGACATTTGGGAGGTGAGCTTGGAGTTATTAATTTGTTGAGAAAAGAGGGTTATACTGTAAAACCGATAATGAACTAAATCTGTTTTGAAAGAGAAAGAACAAGAATTTTTGAATCGGATAGAAAGCCACAAAGGAATTTTGTATAAAGTTTCTAAAATGTATATGGATAACTCTGATGATCAGCAGGATTTGTTTCAGGAGATTGTCTGCCAGCTCTGGAAATCGTATGATTCTTTTCGAAATGAAAGCCAGTTTTCGTCTTGGATGTATAGAGTGGCAGTAAATACAGCAATTGTGTTTTTAAAGAAAGAAAAGCGGAAGGTCGATAAATATGAAATCGCTTCAGATAATATAAAAGAAGATGAAAATGATTCTCATATAAAAGAAAGTCAACTTGATCATTTTTATAAAGCGGTACAAAAACTGGATAAAATTGATAAAGCCATAATTTTCTATCAGTTAGAAGGTTTCTCCCATAAAGAAATAGGTCAGAACCTTGGAATTTCGGAAGGAAATGCCAGAGTAAAACTGAACAGAGCCAAAGAAAAATTAAAAGAAATTATTAAAAATCAAGGATATGGATTTTAACGATATACAAAATGCATGGAATAATGAAAAACCCGAAAACATTATTCTGCCGAAAAATTTAGAAAAGATTCAATCTGCAAATACTCCTTTAGATAAAATTAAAAAAAATCTAAAAAACGAATTCATTTATCAGATTCTGTCCATTGTTTTGATAGGTACAGTTCCTTTTATATGTGATTTTCCACCGAAAATGACTTTTCTGTATTATCTGCTTTACAGCCTTTTTGTGGCAGTTTGCTTTTATTATTTGACTAAGCTTTATTTCTTTTATAAGCGATTGAATAATATAACTTTGACTACTAAAGACAGTTTGTACGAAACCTATTTTGATATTAGACTGAATATGGAGTTGTATAAAACTTTTGGCTTTGCTTTGACGCCGTTTTTAGTTTTATATTTTTTAGGATTTTATTATTATGCTTTTACCAAGATACCAGGGTTTGTTGATCATGAATTTTCTACCGGCCAATTGATAGGATTCTTTTTAGTTGTTGTTTTTACGATGCTCTTTATGGGGATTTCTCTGGAATGGTGGGTTCATAAATTTTATGGAAAGTTTGCCAAAGAAATAAAGAAAGTGATTGACGAATTGAAAGAAGAATAAAAACAAGAAACCCATCAAATTTTGATGGGTTTCTTGTTTTTGGAATTAATCTATGATTATTTTTTTTGATAAACTATTACCATTCTGTAAACTAATCTTTATGAGTAAAACCTGATTTCCAGTCTGTAAATTCGAAACTTGGAATTCTGTGCTGTTGATTTTTTTCTTGCTGAATATTTCCTGACCTAGTATATTGTAAATAGTTACATCATTGATGGTTTCTTTTGAAGAGGAAATCTTAATTATCTTGTTTTTAACTGAGACTAAAATTCCATCTGAAAGATTCTCAAAATCATCAGTTCCTAATGTTTTAGAAGTGTAGCGAATTACAAAACGATTGTTGAAACTTCCTTCCGCTGTTGTAAACGTATAATTTTCCAGACGCAGATTTGTTGTTTTTCCAGTTTCTTTATCAACTAAGTAAACATCCTGATTAGTAAAGATTCCATCAGCATGATCAATTGAAATAGTGTAATCT